>Ga0157379_10001450_pt1 | contig 19492 bp, 13 predicted proteins | sample S25metaG_FD_121802 | JGI IMG/M metagenome (GOLD analysis project Ga0157379, IMG submission 121802) | Switchgrass rhizosphere microbial communities from Kellogg Biological Station, Michigan, USA - S2-5 metaG | ecosystem: Host-associated > Plants > Roots > Rhizosphere > Soil | place: USA... | reverse complement strand
GCAGCGTGTCGTCGATCTCCCGCAGCAGCTCGGTCGAGCTTCGCTGGTCGGTGTCGAACTCGTGGACGTCCCAGTACTGCCGGATCTCGATCAGGCCGTTCGCCACCCGCATCCAATGACCGGGGAGCAACTTGTGGACATCGCGATAGACCGTCGAAGGCGCCAGGAAGTATCCGAGCGACAGGTACCCTTCGAGTGCGCTGAGGTCGAGGTCGCCCTTCCAGAGGGGACTGCGGGCGAGCGCGGGGAGCTCGCTCGCAAAGTGCAGCATGCCGTCCAGGACTGTGTAGAAGAATGGTTTCTTGCCCAGGCGGTCGCGTGCCGCAAAAAACTGCCGCTTGCGGCCGTCGAAGATGGCAAACGCGAACATGCCTTCCAGCCGCTCCACGCACGCGGGACCGAATTCCTCGTAGGCGTGGAGGATCGTCTCAGTGTCCGACGAGGTCCGGAAGACGTGGCCTTTCGATTCGAGCAGCGGCCGGAGCGCGCGGTGATTGTAGACTTCGCCGTTGAAGACGATCCAGCACGAGCCGTCCTCGTTGGACATCGGCTGGCGGCCGCCGGCGCGATCGATGATCGCCAAACGTCGATGTCCGAACGCGGCCTGAGCAGCTTCGAAGAAGCCGTCGCCGTCGGGACCACGATGCGCGAGTGCCTCGTTCATGGCAGGCACACATCGGCGCGCGGCGGGATTCAACGTGCCGTCCAGAGCGAACACGCCACAGATACCGCACATGCTCAGGTCCGGCTGGTGATCATTTGTTCATTCTACGTCAGCGGCTCGGCAGTACGCGTCCCGGTACTCGTCCACCATCCGCTCGATCGTGAATCGTTTCTCGACCCGCTGGCGCGCGATCCGCCCGAGGGTTTCCCGAATGGATCGGTTAACGCCAAGCTCGCCGAGCGCTGCGGCGAGCGCCTGATGATCTCGCGCAGGCACGAGGCGCCCGCAGGTGTCGTCGATAATCTCCGGGGTTCCGCCGACGCGCGTGGCGACGATGGGCAGGCCCGCAGCCATCGCTTCGAGAATCGTCAACGAGATTCCTTCACTGATCGAGCTGTTCGCGTACACATCGCATCCTGCCAGCAGCGCTCGCGCATCGTCTCGATGCCCCAGAAAGCGGACGTACGGCGTAGCTCCGCATTCAGCCGTCAGTTCTTCCAGGCGGACCTGCTCCTCACCGTCGCCGATGATGACGAGCGTCACCGGCCGTTGACTGGCCAGCGCGGCGGTGGCGTGAATGAGCGTGACGAGATCCTTGACCGGATTCAGCCGTGCGACCGTTCCAATGACGAGCGTCTGGTCCGGAGCGGCGAGCGTTCGACGGGCGCATGCTCGCGCGTCTCGATCGGGGAGCGGTCCCACGTCGATCCCGTTGAGGATCACGCTGACCTTTTCTCTCGAGAACCCCTCCGCCACCAGGTGTCCTTTCAGGTCCGCGGAGACGGCGACCACTTCCTGTGGCACTCGTGACAAGAGCCGGTTTGCGGCGCGGCGCTTCGTCGATGGCGGCGCATCAGACAGCCGTCCGTGCTCGGTGAAGACGACCCGCAGCCTCGGATTCCAGAGGCGGGCGATGCAGCTGTACACGAACGGCGAGTAGTGGTGACAGTGAATGACGGTCGCATCGTGACGGGCCGCGAATTGTGCGATGTGACGGCCAAGCATGGGTCTGAAGCCCGCGCCTCGCCGCAGTGCCTTGACGTCCACGCCATCCGACCTCAGCTCTTCACCCCAGACGCCTTCCTCGTCGAGACAGAAGACGGCCATTGCCAGCTCCGATCGGAGTCTCTTGACGATCTCAACGACCAGTCGTTCCGTCCCGCCCGGATTCAGGCTCAGGACTACCTGCAGGACGCTGGGAGCCGATGCGGCGTGTGCCGGTCGATCTGACCTCGATGGCAGCGAGCGAAGGAACTGTCGATCAGGCAAGACACGCCCAGCTTATAACAGCAGGAAGGTGGAAGAGGCTGAAACGGGCAGCCGCGGAATCGGCAACATCCCCGATTCCGCGGTGCACAATGATCGAAGCTCCAACCGCTGCTGCACGGTGCAGCTCTTCACGCCTATTTCAACTTGACGGGAGTCGTCGAAATGCCAACCGAAATGCTAATCGACCTGGCGACTGAGGAGCCGCTCTCAGCGGCACTGATGCTGATCGACGCCGGACTCGAGGCGGTCGACGGACTCGTCACCGACAGCGACGCGCTCGCGGTAGCGCCGGGTCCTAGCGACGAGAGCGATGCTGGTGCGAAGGAGCTCGACCAGCCAGTCGGAACAACGGCGCTCAGATTGAATGGGGCGACCGCGCAGGCCGTGTCGCGGTTGGTCACCGACACCGTGTAACTGACCGTGCGGCCAGGCACGACCGACTGACTGAGCGGCGAGACTGCCACGCCCGGCGCGGCCCTGGTGCACGATGTCGACTTGCCACCGTTCGTCGAAGTGCCACCGATGCCAACAGAAATGCCAACCGACGTAGCGAGCGAGGAGCCGCTCTCAACGGCACTTATGCTGATCGACGCTGGACTCGAAGCCGTCGCCGGGCTCGTCACCGACAGCGACGCGCTGCCCGTCGCGCCCGGGGCCAGCGACGAGAGCGAAGCTGCTCCGAACGACGCCGTCCAGCCGGCTGGAGCGGTCTGGCTCAGATTGAATGGGGCGGCCGCGCAGACCGCGCTGTCATTGTTGCGCACCGATACCGTGTAACTGGCCGTGCCGCCAGGCTGGACCGACTGGGTCAGCGGCGAGACCGACACGCTCGGCCCGGCCTTGATGCACAGCACGGCTCCAAACGCCACTTGCACGAGCGCACCGCTGCTGTCGGCCGTGATCGTCGTGATCGTCAGCCCGATCGCCGGATCCGTGAAGCTTTGACTGGGATCCAGCACCGAATCCCACGTCGACGTCAGCTGCATGTCTTTTTCGTAGCTGCTGTTGGCGTTGTGTTCATCTCCGGTGTGAATGGCGACGCCCGCCGGGACGCTGCCGTCGGCACCGATCCTCGCGCGCATCTCGACGTAGTACCACGTGCGGGAACCGTACTGGTCGACGGACTTCAGGATCTTGAGCGCCTTCGGCCCGCCGTTTGTGGCGGTTTCCATCGCCTCGATCCAGTAGTTGTTCGTGGTGGCGACCGTCTGGATTGACGGCGACGATCCGTAGTTCAACCAGCCGAGCCGCTCTTTCTGGAACGCGTTCATGTGACCGCTCGTTGCCCCCATGATGTCGCGGTCGTCGCCGTACTCGCTGATCGTGCACCCGGTCTCATTGCACGACATGCTGTGGGAATGGTAGTCACCGAAATTGTGACCGAGCTCGTGCCCGACGACGCGAAGCGCGTAGCTGCCATTGATCCATGCGCGGGAGGGGTTGCCGCCGACCGAGCCCAGTCCCCACCATGAGCAGGCACCCGTCTGAGGAAACGCGTAGATACGTCGTGGATATGCCGAGAGATTGACGCCGTGGCTCGCCGCGGCCTGATCGGCGAGCCCTGCCCACGTGGTGTTGTCGCAGGTAGTGTTGCTCGCGGCAATGGTGTACCAGCCCACGACGGTACCAGCGAGCGAGGTCTGGCGATACGTGTTCTCCAGGTAATAGTTGCTGGTGCTTGTGAACGTCACGTCCTGCGCCGCCGCGACAGTGTAGGGTTGCGTGAGGTTGTTCTGGAAGTTGATTAAGATGACGAGAGTTTGCTGCACTCCGAACGTATTCGTCGACGCGAGGGACATGGTTTGTATCGAGTTTCCCGACGTCAGCATCAGCGTGCCATCAGACTTCTCGGTGCCTCGGACACGCACACGGCTGTCGGTGAGCAGTTCAGGAGGTTTGCCGGGGAACGTCAGCTCCAGGCGCCCGCCGCCCGGGGTCTTGAGAAAATGACGCAGGCGCGCGCCGCCAACTGAATCCTCGATTTGCACTTCCAGCGTGCCGTCCAATTCCTTCTCGACGGCTGAGCTTCTCTCCTGACCTTTGACACTGTGCGTGGCCAGCGTGATTGCGAGCGCTGTCAAAAGTGTCGCGCCCAGCCGAGATTGGAATCGTTGTCTCCTGTGCGAGGGTGTTGCAGGTGAATTCATCAGTCCGGTTCTCCTTCGAAGAGGCTGTTTCGCTCTGGAAAGAGCAGGGGCCATGCCCGGAGGAGAACTGCCGTAAGCGACTGAAGATAAGGGGCTACGAGGATCGGAGAGGCGCGGACGAGTTACGGATCTGTCAGGCGAGCATCAAAACCGGAGGCATCTCGAGTGTCAGCTGGGTCGCTTCGACGTCGATAACGCGGCGAGTGCTTCAACGGCCTCTTTCGCTTCCGGAAAGTTCTGGCCGTTCGACAAGGCTCGCGTTAGAACGTCTTGAGCTTCGTTCGACTGACGGTTTTTCGCGTAGGCGAGGCCCAGGTGCGCCAGATTCCGCAAGTTCTTGGGCTCCTTGGCGAGGCTCTCCCGGAGCGGAGGGATTGCGCGTGCGAACAGCCCCTTCTTGTAGTACGCCCAGCCGAGGGTATCGTTGACGTCCGGATTGTCCGGGAGCTGGGACTTCGCGGTCTGGGCCAGTTGCAGAGCGACGTCGACGTTCCCGCCGGTATCCAGGTAGAACATCGCCAGATTGTTCGCGGCGACGGCCGCGCGGCTGTCCACGACGAGGGCCTGCTCGTACCGCTCTTTCGCTTCCTGCCGCTTACCCTGCATCTCCAGCAACATCCCGATCATCGTGTGTGCGCTGACCGACTTGGGTTTTCGCTTGGCGATCTTCTCGTACTCCGCGATCGCCTCGTCAAGCCGTCGATCGGTGGCCAACAGCTGTCCAAGCAGCGAATACGCGATGAGATCCGACGGCGCAACCTCGATGGCCTGCCGAAGCTTGCGCTCCGCTCCCGCCCGGTCGCCGAGCGTCGCATCCGTTCGTGCGGCAAGGAGCAGGAGCGGCGCCGAGTCGGGGTGCTGAGCCAGGGCGGCATCGATTCTCGCGCGAGCCGCCGCCCCCTTCTTCTCCGCGAGGTCCATCCGCGTGAGGCCCGTCAGCGCCCCCACGTTTCCCGTCTCGATCTTGAGAGCGCGGTCGTATGCCTCGCGCGCCGCCCGTGTATCCGCTTTCAGCAGATACAAGGCGCCCAGTTGCGCCTGAATGTCGGGCGAACCCGGAAATGCAGCGGCAAGGCGCTTCATCGGCTCTTCGGCACCTGCCGCATTGCCCTGGACCATCAGCGCGCGTGCCTTGACGAGCGTCGCGTCGGCGCTCCGGGGCTGTACCGCCAGCACTTCGTCGGCGAAGCGCAGCGCATCCTTCGGCCGGTTGGCGAGGAGACTTACTTTTGCCAGCTCGAGCTTCGCCGCCCCGAACCTCGGCGCCAGCTTCAAGACGTCGTTGTAGGCTTTCGTCGCCTCTTCCAATTCGCCGCGGGCGCCTTGGATGCGACCGATGGCGAATCGAGCGTCCACGGAGGAGGAGTCCGCCGCCGCCGCTTGCGCCAACTTGAGCGCCTCGTCCAGGTTGCCGTCCGAGACGAGCAATTGCGTTCGTGCCAGCAGGGCGATGGTGTTCTTGGGCTCTTTGCCGAGGACTTCGTCGATGGCCGCGTACGCTTCCGGCTTTCGACCGGTCGCGTACAGGAGCGCGGCTTTCCGCGCGCGCGCCAGCGCGAACGCCTTAGGCTCCGTCGCCATCGTATCGAGGAGCGCCAGCGCCAAGGGCTCGCGCCCGGTCGCGCGATAGAGCTCTGCGAGGAGGACACGGGCATTCGTATCCTTGGTCTCGTCGGCCACGAGCTTCAGTGGCGCCTCGGCATCGGATTTTCGATCGAGCGCCATGTACAAATACGCGAGCGCGCGATTTACGGCGACGTTGCGGGAATCTATCGCGAGCGCGTCTTTCAGTGTCTGTTCGGCCTGCTCGCGCTTGGCACTTGCCCAGTAGAAGTTGGCCAACGCCAGGTGCACATTGACCGACTTCGGGTCGAGGCTGATGGCCTGTTTGAACGCCTGCTCCGCCTTCGCAGTATTGCCGCCAGCCAACTGGATATAGCCCAGATCGGCATACGTGAGGCTCCGCTCCGGGTCGGCCTTGATGGCCTGGTCGATTTGAGCGACGGCGGCGTCGAAATCCCTCAGGCCAGCGAGAGCGTTCCCCCGGAGGACGTGGCCTTCAACGCTGGTGGGGTTGATCGTGAGGACTTTGTCCGCCCGTTGGCGCGCATCGTCGAAGCGGCGGGCCAGAAGGTTGGCGGTGCCGGCCTTGAGCTGGGCTTCGAGGTTCGCCGGGAGGAGATCGGCCGCCCGGATGTACTCGCGCAACGCGCCTTGAGCATCATCGGTTTTGGCCAGAGCTTCGGCCAGCTTGTACCTGGCCTCACCAAAGCGCGGATCCCGCTGGATCGCGTTTCGGTACTGGACGATGGCGTCCTTGAGCTTGCCCTGGGCGACGTACTGATCGCCGCTCTGGAGATACTTGCGCTTGGCGATCTCAGGGTCCGTCGAGCAGCCGACGACCCAGACCGCACAGCAGGCAATCGCGCAAAGCTTCAGCGAATAACGAACGCCCGCATCAAAGTTCCTCATCGCCGTATGCACTCAGAACGTTCGTGAGACGGTCATGAGGATCGCTTCGAGATGGAGGCGAACGTGTCGCTGGCTTCCTTCGCATCCGGAAAGTTCTGGCCGTTTGCCAGGGCGCGCTTCAGCGGCTCCCGGGCCTCGTCGAGCTGGCCGTTCTTCGCGTAAGCCAGACCCAGATGCGCAAGATATCCTGGATTTCCCGGATTCTTCGCGACGCTCTCCTTGAGCGGAACGATGGCGCGACTGAACATTCCTTTCTTGTAGTACGCCCAGCCGAGGGTGTCGTTGACGTCCGGATTGTCCGGGAGCTGGGACTTCGCGGTCTGCGCCAATTGCAAAGCGACCTCAGGATTCCCGCCGGTGCCCAGATAGATCATCGCCAGGTTGTTCGCGGCGACCGCGGCGTGCGAGTCCAGCTGCATCACCTGTTCGTACTTCGCCCGTGCTTCAGCCGTTTTGTTCTGCATTTCCAGGAGCATGGCGACGAGGGTATGCGCCGAAACCGACTTCGGCCGCCGCTCCGCCAGCGTCTGGAATTGTGCCGTGGCCTCCGGGAGCCGCCGTTCCGAAGCATACAATCGGCCCAGCATCGCGTATCCTTCGATGCCGTTCGGGTCGAGGTCGATCGCCTGACGTAACACCCGCTCTGCGCCGGCGACGTCGCGAAGGTTCACGTACGTCCTTGCCGCAAGTCTGAGGACCTCCTCGTCCCTGGGCTTGAGTCGGAGCGCTTCTTCCAGACGCGCCTTGGCGGCATCCGGGCGCTTGTCCTGAAGATCCATCTGAATCACTCCGCCGAGCGCCTCGCCATAGGTCGGGTCCTGCGCCAGCGCGCGTCCAAACGCGGCCCGCGCTCCGGCGCGATTGCGCTTCTGCAGCTCGAGCATGCCGATTTGCGATTGGATGCCGGGCGAGTCCGGGAAGGCGGCGATCAGCGCTTTGAGCCGAGGTTCCGCCTTTTCGGGTTCGCCTTTCCTCAGACTGATGCGCGCGAGCAGTAGCTGCGCCTCCGCCAACCCCGGGACTTTGCTGAGCGCGCTCGTCGCAAACTGCTCGGCTTCCTTGAGCCGGCCGGCCAGCAGGTGAAGCTTCGCCAGTTCGACTTCTGCGGCGGCGAGTCTGGGATTGAGCTGGATCGCTTCGTTGAACGCCGTAATCGCCGCGTCATTCTCATGTTGAAGGGCCAGGACCCGGCCGAGCGTGAACCGCGCCTGAGCCGACTGCGGTTGCGCCGCGATGGCTGCCCGCGCGGCGCTCGGCGCTTCGTTGCGACTTCCTTTGGCGGTGAGAATCTGAGCCTTTGCCATCAGGGCGTCGGCATTTTTTGGTTGCTTGCGCAGGACCCCTTCGACCAGCTCCAGCGAGAGGTTCGGATCACCGGTGAGGCTGGCCAGCCGCAGCGAAGCGGTGGCAGCAAGACCATCCTCGCTTTTTGCAATGACCTCGAGGAGTTGTCGTGCCTCGTCCTTGCGCTGTCGCGACACGTAATAGTCGGCCAAAGCCAGTCTGCCGCTCGCGTCCGGCGTAACGTCAGCCACAACCTTCAAAAAGGGCTCCGACTCGGCCGCACGTCCTGTGCCGTAATAGAAGTAGGCCATGACACGATTCGCCAGCAGATTCCGGGGGGCGACCTTCAGGGCGCCCTTGAGCTGAGCCTCGGCGTCTGCCTTGAAGCCCGCGACCAGGTAGAAATTGGCGAGCGCGAGCCGCGCCGGAATCGACTGGGGATCGGTGTCCACCGCCTTCTTGAACGCCTTTTCGGCGAGTTCGCGATCGCCTCGCACCATCTGCAGTGCGCCCAGGCGCGCATAGGTCTGGCTTCGGTCGGGCGCTTTGCTGATGGCGTCTTCCATTTCCGCCACGGCGTCGTCCAGCTTGTTGAGACCAGCGTAGGCATTGGCGCGCAAGATCTGCGCTTCGATCAGATTCGGAGCAGCCGCCAGCGCCTTGTCCGCCTTCACCATCGCATCCTCGAACTTGCGGACGGACAAAAGCATCTCGCCGGCCTTCAGTTGGGCGTTCGCGTCGCCAGGGAGGAGATCCGCCGCCCGAATGGACTCACGATAGGCGTTCCCGAAATCGCCAACTTGGAGGTAGCTGTCCGCCAGTTTCAGCCGCGCTTCCCCGAACTTGGGATCCTGTTGCACTGCATTGCGGTATTGGATGATCGCCTCGGAATACTTCTTCTGAGCAACGTACCCGTCGCCACTGCGCACGAACTCGCGCTTTGCCGTCTCGCGGTTCTTGGAGCAGCCGGAAAGAAACAGGGCGCCGACTACGACGAGGCCGACGATTCCCGCGGACTTCTTGAACATGATGTTATTCGTCAATCTGCCACGGGCGTGGATTCCTCGTGCCGGGGGCCCTGCGGCGTCCTTTTTACGGTCTCTACTTGCGAAGCAAGACGTCAGCCGTCAGGGAGCAAAGGTCGCTCCCAACTGATTACCGGCTCATAAACGATGCGAATGGAAAGACTTACAGAAGAGTAAGGATCTTGAACTGGCTTCAAATGGGGGGAAGTCGCCCTGGCCGACGACAAATATCGCAGCTCTTACTGACAAACCAGGGGACGGAGACGAAAAACCCCGCTTCCGGTTCCCCGGCCCGACGCGGGCCAGAAATCCGGAAGCGGGGGGAGGCGAGAAGGAAAGCCGTGTTAAGTACTTAGCGCGATCCCTTCATCCTGCGTCGAATCCGATGACCGACCATCACAAGTCCGGTGCCCAGCAACAGGAGGGACGCGGGCTCAGGAACGCCTGGAGGAGCAGCGGCGCTGATGTTCGTGATGTCGGCTTCCGACACGTTGCAGTTGAAACCGCCAGCCCCGTTGATGACACAGCCCGAAGCCGAGATGTTCGTGTTCGCGAACGTGAACGGGTTGCTGATTCCCAGGAACGACAGGAGATCTTCGTTCTTTGAGTCAGGGCCCGTGCCGGTGAATTGTCCCGTGCCCGTGGCCGTGATGAGACCGGTCGCGCCGACCGGGTTAGTAAACGAACCGGCAAGGAGCGTCCCCGACGCAATGATCGACCCGGTGCCAGCTGTGGTGAAGTTGCCCGGAATGGGCGTTACGGTGTCAGTCCAGATAGTGCCGGTGAGCGTGAACGTTCCACCGCCGCTCCACGAGTAGATCCCGGTGGCATTCTCCAACAAGTTGCCACCCGTCGTGAAGTTCAGGACGCAGGTCTGGCAGTAGTACTGACCATCGGCCGACGTTCCTGATGCGATGAAGATGTCGAAGTACTGAATCGTCGTCCCCACAAGCGAGCCACCACTGCCGTCATAACTGGCGGTCCCAGTGGTATCAGCTGTGTTGTCCCAGGAGAGGGTCGCTGCGCCGGCAGGAGCCACCCTGAGAAGGAGTAGAGCCGCAAAAGCCACGAACAAAGTCTTCAGTCTCAGATTCATTGATTACCGCCTCCGGTCGAGCAATTGAGCAACTTCTCTGCCGTTCCAGTCCAGGCAGGTCAATGGACCACAAGTGTCTTAATTACAATGCCTTGTGAGAATCCAAGAAAACGTGAACCAGGCTAATTCCCCTGTAGAAGGGTGTTGAACGGTAGACTTTCGTCGCCGGGCCGATCCTTCCGGCGTACATCTGATGCGTCATGCACTGCCAGGTTGAACCACTTACAGGCGACCCAGTTCTGCGCCATCGGGTTTACACTTTTCAAGATGGCCGTGCCCGGCACACGGGCTCTTGACCGTTTCACCGACCGGCAGACCGCCGTCCTGGCGGCCGGGGTTGCCGCTGTGCTCGCGGCGGCAGTCTATCTGAACGCGCTCGACAACCCCTTCGTGTTCGACGACGACCTCGAGATCCTGCAGAACCCGTCGATCGAGCATCTCACGAATTTCCTGTTCGTTTTCCGCTTCAGCATCACGCGACCGGTTGTGAATTTCTCGTATGCGCTCGACTATGCCCTGTGGGGCGGCAGGAGCGCGTTTGGCTATCACGTGACGAACCTGTTCCTGCACGTCCTCAACGTCGTGTTGCTGTTCGCGCTCGCCAGGTACAGGGCTCGTGATCGCGGCCAACCTGGGCCTGGCGCGTCGAGCGCGGGGCCAACCCTGACGGCGTTCACAGTCGCGAGCGTCTTCGCCGTTCACCCATTGTTGACCGAAGCGGTGGGATACGTCAGCAGCCGCTCCGACCTCCTCTGCGCCAGCTTCTTTCTTACCAGCATGCTTTGCTTCCGACGCGCGTTCGTTGGCAGCGGCGCGCGTTGGCTTGCCGGAGGCCTTGCCGCGTTCGTCCTCGCAATGGGCACCAAGGAAACGGCGGCGATGCTGCCTTTCGTACTGTTGGCGTACGACCGCCTCGTCCTTCGCAACGTCGGGAGCACCAAGGCTCGGGTTTGGCCCGTTCATCTGACGCTCGTGATCTCGGTGCTTGCCGCCGGCATCGGCAGAGTATGGCTGTACCTCGCCGTCGAGCATCCCGATGCGACGCGATTTCAGTGGCAGAACGTGCTGGTCGTCCTGCACGTGGTCGCGCGGTACTTGACCCTTCTGGTTGCTCCCGTCTCCCAGTCCCTCATTCCTGCGGTGTATCCCATTCTGACGTTCTCCGACTCGCGGGCGGTTGCGGCAGTCGGCCTGATCGCTCTCATGTCGACGATAGCCGTGCTGGAACACAGGCGCGAACCGCTCGTGACGTTCGGCATCGTGTGGTTCCTGGTGTTGCTCCTCCCCTCGAGTCTCCTGGTGCTGGTCGCCGACAAAGGTGCGCCGATGGCCGAACATCGCGTCTACCTGGCCAGTTGCGGCTTCTTCATGGCCGTCGGTGCGCTCGTCGCCAGACTGGCGGAATCGCAGGAGACCACCGCGAATCGACGCCGACGGCCGGCGCTTGTGGTCGCCCTTTGCGCGGTCCTCGCCGTCTTGTCAGGGCTGACCGTTTCGAGAAATCGCGTGTGGGCCGACCCGGTACGCCTATGGGCCGACGCTGTGGAGAAGGCTCCGCGAACCTGGGAGGCGGTGTACGGCCTCGCGGACGCCTACCGGACGACTGGCGACCAGACGGCTGCGGAGGCCACCTATCAACGTGCTATCGCTCTCCGTCCGGGTCTGGTGAAGGGGTACCTGGGACTGGCCGGCTCCCTGTTGGACACCGGCCGGGTAGAGCAGGCGAGCGAAGTCCTTAGACTGGCGATAGCACGTGTGCCGTCCGATACGAAGGCCAGGCTCCTGCTCGCCGCTCTCGACGAAGAGAGTCTCCATGATCCGGGTGGCGCCCTGCGACTGTGCCAGGAAGTGCTCGCCTTTGTTCCCGCGATGGCTGAGGCCCGGGAGTGCGTTCGTCGAAATCAACAGAAGCTGTCGACGCCACAGCGGTGAGCGTTCTCGACGCGGCGTCCCTTTTGACCGCGGGAGGCTAGGAGGTGTCTCGCTAAGGTGTTGCTGAGCTTCGCATTAGCGGACAGATTGCCGAAAGACCTCTTCAGGGGTGACTTTTGTCGCGAACTCCCATCGGTCACAAACGACCTGCCTGAAATTGCATACGTAAAGTGTTGACAGCCGTATCCTTCTGCCACATTGCCGGTTGGCGCGGAAACTGCCTGGGTTCGCTACGCTCTCAAAGCTCATGAGCCTGCTGCCTGGCGTGACGTTCGTCATTCCCGTCCACAACGGGGAAGCGTGGCTCGATCGGACGCTGTCGGCCATCTTCGCCCAGGACGATGGCCGTGCGATGGAGGTCGTCGCGGTCGACGACGGGAGCCGCGACCGATCGCGCACGATTCTGGAGTCCTATGCCCGGTTCGGTCGTCTCGAGGTTCTCGACGGAGCGGGTTTAGGCGCTGCGGCCGCAATCAACCAGGGGATCCGCCGCGCGACGCATCCGATCATCTGCCAGGTCGACCAGGACGTCATCCTTCACCCTGGCTGGCTGAGCTCCTTGACCTCGGAACTGGCTGCCCAGGACGTCGCGGCCGCGCAGGGCTACTATGTGGCCCCGGCGCATGGCTCGATCTGGTCGCGGGTGATGGGCCTCGACCTCGAGCATCGGTATGGACAGATTCGAAACCCGCACGCCGTCGATCACGTGTGCACCGGCAACACCGCATATCGCGCGAGCGCTCTCGCCAGCGTTGGCCTCCTCGACGAGCGTCTCGGTTACGGGTACGACAACGACATCAGCTACCGGCTGATCCACGCCGGCTATCGGCTGGCCATCTGCCGCGAGGCGACGAGCACCCACGAGTGGCGAGACGACCTCGTTGGTTACCTTCGCCAGCAGTACGGCTTCGGCTACGGACGCCTCGACCTGGTCACCAAACATCGCCGCAGGCTGACGGGCGACGACGTCTCGCGTTTCGACATGATGTTGCACGCGCCAGTCATGGCCGTGGCCGTCGTCGGACTCGCGGTTGCCGCCATCCTCGCGCTGTTTGGGTACGCGTCGCTCCTGCTCGCCGCTCTTTCGGGGGGGCTTGTTGTCATGCTCGCAGGCGAACGGTTTGTTGCAGGCGTTCGAGCGGCAAGAAAGTTCCGCGATCGGGCCGGTTTCCTGTTCATGCCTGTGCATCTGGTCAGGGATCTCGCGTGGACCGCGGCGATCCTTGTCTGGCTCGGTCGCCGCGTGTGGGGCGGGACGTCTCGCCCCGCCCACAGCATGCACCCGCGAGAGGTGAACCTCCGGTAAAGAGCATTGCGGCTCAAATGCACGGATTGTCATGAAAGTCGTGGTGATTATCCCCGCGCACAACGAGGCGGCGAGCCTGCCCACCGTCGTGGCCGACCTGCGCCAGCGGCACCCCGATCACCGCATCCTCGTGGTGGACGATGGATCGACCGACGACACGCCCACGGTGTTGAAGCACCTGCCCGTGGAATGGCTGCGCCTGGGATCGGTAGTCGGCGTTGGCGGCGCGATGCGGGCCGGGTTCCGCTATGCCGTGGCGGAGGCGTTTGACACGGTGGTGAGAGTGGACGGCGACGGCCAGCACAACGACGTAAGCATCGACGCACTGCTCGCGCCGCTCGCCTGCGGACAGGCGGATGTCGTTCGCGGATCCCGGTATCTCGCCGAGTCGAGCTACCGCGCCGTGGGGTTTCGTCGCCTCGCGCAACACGTCGTCGCGCGACTGCTGTCGGCCGTGACGGGGGAGCGGGTCACCGATCCGACGTCCGGGTTCTGGGCGTTCGGTCCCCGTGCGGTACGGCTGCTGGCGCACCATCATCCGACGAGTTACCCGGAGCCGGAGCTGTTGCTCCTGCTTCACAAGAACCGGCTGAAGACGATCGAGGTGGCGGTGCAGATGCGGGAGCGTCTCGCCGGCCGGACATCCCTCACGGCGGCCCGGACGACGCTCGCCATGGCGCGCGTGTTGCTGGTGCTGCTGGTCGTCCCCTTTCGGCCGGCGATCGAGGGTTCGAGCCATGAGTAGCATGCCGCAGGTCATCGCCGTCACCGCCAGCGTCGCCTTGCTGGTGTTCGTGCTGGAACTCGTTCGGCGGCGGCGGTTGAGCGAGGAGTACTCGTTCATCTGGATTCTGTGCAGCGGGGGCCTCATTGTCCTGTCGCTGGCGCGGGGGACGCTCGACGCGGTCGCGCTGCGCCTGGGCATTCTCTACGGTCCCGCGCTGTTGCTGCTGGTCCTGATTTTTTTCGTGGCGATCGCGGCGCTGCATTTTTCGCTGGTCATCTCGCGTCAGCGGCGGCAGATCGAGCGCCTGATCGAGGACGTGGCGCTCCTCGATGCGCGGCGGCGGTCGGATCGAGGCTCGTCGGGGCACGACGCGGCGGCGCCGCGGCCTCGCCGCGTTTCGACCGCCAGCCGTAATTAGACTGCTTTACGATCCCGAGGCTGCGCGCGGATCCCCCCGGAGGAACGAGTGGTCGCGAGGCACGATCATCGCGACAAGTTCATCTCGGCGACCGTTCCCCGATTACCTCTCTGTAGACCGTCTCGAGCTGATCGCAGACGCTCGCGGCGCCGTACCATTCACGCGCTCGCAGGGCGGCGGCTTCAGCCGAGCGGCGCCAGTGTGCCGGCGTCTCGAGCACCGTGGTGATCGCCGTCGCCAGGTCGCCGGCATTTCCTTGCGGGACCACGAGCCCGCCACCCACTCGTGTGATCACCTCGCCGCAGCCGCTGTCGTCGGCGACGACCACGGGCGTGCCGCACAGAATCGCCTCGATCGGGACGAGACCGAAGATTTCGTCTTTGGACGGGTAGACGACGACGTCGGCATCGGCGAGCGCCTCGAGGCGATCGCGGCCGGTCAGCAATCCGGTGCGCAGGGTGCGGTCTCCGATCCGAAGAGTTTCGATCAGCCGCTCCAGCTCGGCGCCATAGCCCATGTCGTTGCCGACCACGACCAGCCGGGCGCCGGGTCTGGTGAGGCTCGCGAACGCGCGCGCCAGGACGTCGAGTCGCTTGCGCGGCGTCAGCTTGCCCAGGAACATGATCAGTTCGCCATCGCCGAGGCCGTAGCGCGCGCGAAAAGTGCCGCGTTCGATGGGCACCGCGAATTCGGCGAGATCGCTGGGATTGGGAATGACGGCGATGCGTCCGTCCGGAACGTCCATCGAATGCAGCTGGATGCGCTCGGCCTCGCTCACGGCGAGAAGCCTTGCTGCACCGCTCAGGACGTTTCGTCCGATCGAGACGTCGAAGAGGTACTTCGCCAGCAGCCGGCGCTCGAGTCTGAGGGCCGTGCCATGGGGGGTCAAGACGTACGGAACGTGAGCTTTTATGAGATGCCGCGCGGCGAGTGCACCGGGAATGTTGTGGCAGGCGTGGACGTGCGCGATATCGAAATCTGCGGCATGCGCCCGGAGATAGGCCGAGAGCCCGATCGGGAGGAAGAACTGCAGGTCGTAGGCCAGCCAGTTCGAGACGTTGGGAAAGATCCTGACATCCACGCCCGCCGCGGTCGTTTCCCGCCACGATACAAAGCGAGGAGTGCCGTCAGGCCGAGGCAGTCGCTCGTCACGTACACGGGCGTCGGTCGTGCAGACCGTTACCTCGTGCCCGCGCGCCGCCATGCCGGAAGCCAGCGCGGAAACGACCCGCGGGATGCCGCCGTACGCCCACGCGTGCTCGTAGTAAGGAGTGACGTGGAGGATGCGCATCAGGGTTGACGGCGCGGCTTGGCGGCGGATCTCCGTTGTCCATCCGCGGGATTCTAGGGCCCCGCAGGCACGAGCTCGTGCGGTTGGGCGCTGTGCAGCAGGTCGTTGTAGGCATCGCAGACGCGTGCGGCCGAATCGTCCATGATGATGTGGCCGCGTTCCAGCAGCAGCGCCCGATCGCAGAATCCCGTGATGATCAGCGGATCGTGGCTGACGATCAACACCGTATGGCCGGCTGCACGCAATTCTGAATACCGCTGTTTGCACCGCTCCTGAAAGCTGGCGTCCCCGACGGCAAAGATCTCATCGAGAATCAAGATCTCCCGGACGGCCTTGAAGGCGATCGAGTACGCAAGGCGGGCGCCCATCCCGCTCGAGTAGTGCTGAAGCTTGAGATTGGCGAACCGCTCGAGCTCGGCGAAGGCCAGGATTTCGTCGATCGCCCCTCTGATTTCACGGAGCGACAATCCCATCACCGAACCGATGATGAAGATGTTGTCGATCGCATCGAGCGCGGGATTCCAGCCGAGGCCGAGCTCGAGAATCGGGGTGATTGGGCCGAGGACGGTGACGCGGCCGCCGTCGGGACGGAAGATGCCGGCGACGATCTTCAGCAGCGTGCTCTTGCCGGATCCGTTGCGTCCGACAATCCCCACGGTTTCTCCGCGTTGCACGGCGAAGCTGACGCTCTGGAGAATCGGCAGCAGATCGGCCTGGCGCGGTCGAAACAGATCGAGGACATGTTCGCGGATCGTGTCGCGGCGAACCGAAGGCACGTAGAACGTCTTGGAAACCGCCTCGACTTCGATGATGCTCATGGTGCTGTTCAGCAGCTCAGAGGTACTCGGCGGCGCGCGGTGCGTACCGGCGAAAGATCGCGATCCCCACGAACAAGACTGTTGCCGCTTCGCCGGTGAGGAGCAGGTGCGCTTTCAACGTTGGTGCCGCGCCGGTCACCAGGACGGCGCGCGCGAACTGAATGACCGGAGTCGGCGGCCACAAGTACAGGTACTTGTGAAAATGCTCCGGCAGAATGCTGAGCGGGTAAATGATCGGCGCCACGAAGAAACCCGCCTGGATGATCACGTCCCACACCTGATTGAGATCGCGATAGCGCAGGAACCAGACGCTTGTCGCCAGCGAAAAACCGATCACGATCGAGATGAACAGAATCAGATACCAGAAAAAGAGGGCGACGGCCCACGGCGCCGGCGCCCGGCCGGAGACGGTCAGCGCGACCAGGATGATGACGAAGAACACGACGAGCGTGATGAGCGCGTTCGAGATCGACGTGACCACGATGATCCACGCCGGGAACTTTGCCTTAGTGAGCAGGTACCCCTTCACATGGAGCGAGATCAGGCCCATCGTGGTGCTTTGGACAAAGAAATCCCAGAGAAACAATCCAATGATCAGGTTCAGGCGATACGCAGGTTCCGACGCGAAGATGAATGAGAACACCCCCATCAGCACCAGGAACATCGTCAGCGGCTTCAGCAGCGCCCACAGGAAGCCCTGAATTGTGCCGTGATACCTCGTTTTGAAGTCCGTTCTGATCAGTGTCCAGACCAGGCCGGCCAGGTGGGTCGTCGACGACCGGGCCGGTGGGTACGTCAGCGATGCAGTGCTCATCGTTCCGAACCGCTGACAATTCGCTTGGCCGCACGGAGCGGGGCCATCCACCGCCAGCTGGCCGACGACAGCAGCGCGGCGGCGTGATTCTTCGCGGCATCAAGCTCGTTGCTCAGGCTGGTCGTCGTCGACGCGAGAGATTCGATTTCAGCGTGGGCACGGCGGAGCTCCAGCTCGATCGCCTCGATCTGCCTGGCAGCGGTTTCGAAGTCCGCGCGTTCGACCGCGCGGCGCGACGTGAGGAGAGACAACTCGCCGGTCACCCGCTGAGCCTGAGTGTCGGCATGCCGTGCTTCTCGTTCCGCGGCAGCCAGCGCGTCGACCAGGCTCCGGTCCCTGGCATCGGCTTGTGCCAGGGCCTCAGTCAACCGGTGTACTTCGCTCTCGGACCGCTCGCGCTCGCGCTGGGACGTCTCGACGATCCCGAGCAGCCGCTCGGCCTCGCGGTTTCGGGCCTGCAGTTCGCCGGCCAGCCGTTCGATTTCGCGATTCAGCGTCTCGATGAGACGCTGTTCACTGACCTGACGCGCGCCGAGATCCGCGGCCCGCCCTTCGGCCGCGCGTGCCCGCGCTTCCAGCTCTTCCACGCCGCGGTGTTCGAGCATCAGCTGCAAACGGACCGCATCGGGATCGAAAGGGGTAAGCGCACCGGCGTCGCGAACGAACGAGTCGCCTTCCAGTATTCCGTCGTACTGAACGTGCCATCCCCGCGCGCGTTCGGCCGACACGAATCGTGCGCGCCGCTCGGCAAACACTTTGCGCTCGCCGTGCTGCTGTCCGCGGATCGGGTAATGGCGCAGGATGAACCGAATCGGAAACACCCTCCTGCCGGCGAACGCCGCATCGTGTCCGCCGACGGTGGCGATGTCCACGGCCGACATGGTCTTCTTCCAGCACCGCACCTGCACCTTGTTGAACGATTCGCCGGGTGCGTAACACGGAAACGCCGTTCGTGGATCGCGTCCCGGCTGGAAATCGTTGTGCGTCGGCAGGAAGTTGAACACCTGGAAATCAATCGCGTTGTAGCCGAACCGGTCAACGGTCTTGATCGCCTCGGCCAGACGCCGATCGGACCAGGGACTTTCCCGGAACTCGTCGGCGTCGTGGTGGATGAACCAGTGCGCGTCGAGCTCGCGGGCGAGCATCTCCTTGCGTTTCAGGATTTCTTCCCATTCGAACCCCTGGCTGGTATCGCTCGCGGCGCCGTCGGCAGGAAACCGCTCGATGGCGATGACTCCCTTGCCGACATATGGCTGGACGACTTCGACAGTACGGTCCGTGGAGCAATGGTCGAGGAAATAGACCATCACACCTTGATCGATCAGGTCCGAGACAACGGTACCGACGATGTCGGCTTCATTGTAGGCGGCGATGAGAGCGACGACCCTGAAGGGGTTCAGCCAACGAACGGGCTGCACCAGCTTGCTGCTCGCCGGTGCGGTTGCGCCTTCAAGCCGGCCTTCCGAGCTCATCAGTAAAGTACTCCGACCGTAGTGCCGCATGCCGTCGGTCTGCCTGGCAGACCGGGATTCCTCTCCAGAGATGAACTTTACACGACTGCGCGCATCCGCGAGAGGCCCTGGCAGACTTCGACGCGCGATGCGCATTCATATCTTATCGGCTCTTATCGGCAGTTTGCTGGTCCTTGTTGCCTGATGGTGGACGCCGATAACTTGCTGAATGACCGTCCGCGCTCGATCGGTCTCGTGGACCGGCGGCGAACGCTTCGCGCGCGATATAAGGAACTGATTCTGACGAGCGCGGTGCCCGAGTGGTCGCATGGACATCAACTGTCGAGAATCCCGGCGTGGACGATATAGATATGAGAGGGCAGCTGCGGGTTACAATGCATGGCAACCTTCGAGGTTTGCCTCAGAACTGCAGGTTGCGTTATCCGTCGTCGCAACCATTGTCTTGAGTGCGGTTCGAGTCGCTTGGGTAAAAGCCAAATCGATCACGGTTGTTCGACCGATGACTTCGTTGAAGGAGAAGTGTCGATGGAAATGTTTCGATTTCGCGCGTCACCGCGTGCGCGCACGTTGATACTGACTCTCTTGCTGTCAGGCGTCGCTGTCTCGTGCGGCAAGAACGGTGCGCTCGACCCGAACAACGAGCTCCCGTTCGGGTACCTGGACCTGCCGCCCGACGGGGCGAGGGTACCAGCCGGGAAGCCGCTTCAAGTCGCAGGATGGGCGCTCGACGACTCTGCAGTCAAGGAGGTCCGCGTCT
>Ga0157379_10001448_pt1 | contig 19495 bp, 15 predicted proteins | sample S25metaG_FD_121802 | JGI IMG/M metagenome (GOLD analysis project Ga0157379, IMG submission 121802) | Switchgrass rhizosphere microbial communities from Kellogg Biological Station, Michigan, USA - S2-5 metaG | ecosystem: Host-associated > Plants > Roots > Rhizosphere > Soil | place: USA... | reverse complement strand
TCCGCCATTGCGGAGGCAGAGAAACTTGGATGGAACGACCCGCGACTCGCCGGCAGCATCAGCGGTTTGGCCCAGGGCTATCTGCAGCAGGGCAACTACGCTGCGAGCGAGAGTCTCTTCCAGCGAGCTCTTGCCATCTTGGAGAAAGAGCTGGGCCCCGAGAATTCCGCCCTTGCGGGAGTTCTCAACAACCTGGCGACCGTCTATCGTCTGCGTGGAAACTATGTGGACGCAACGCCGCCGGCGCGACGGTCGTTGGCGATTCTCGAGAAATCGTTTGGCCCGGACCATCAGAATGTCGCCATAGGACTGAACAATCTCGCTCTGATTTTGCGGTTAAAGGGAGACTACGACGGAGCGCGACCTCTCCTGCTGCGATCCCTTTCCATCCTCGAGAAAAATTTGGGGAAGGAACACCCCAACGTCGCGATCGGCCTCAACAACCTGGTTCTGGTACAGCGCCTGCAGGGCAAGAACGCCGAAGCTGAGCCGGTTGCCCGACGGTCTCTCTCGATTCTTGATAAGACGCCTGGAGCTGGGAGTTCCAATCTTGCGCAGAGTATCGAGAACCTCGCTGCGATCTGTCAGGAGCTGGGCAAGTATGACGAATCCGAACGGCTTTACCGGCGCTTGTTGTCTGTCCGCTGGAGCGCACCAGGCGCGAACGCCAACGTCGTCCCGATCCTTGACTCATTCGCTGTCGTCCTTAACTTCGCTTATTTCGGCATGGCGTTACAAGAAGCGGACCAGGCTCTTGAGAACACTCCGGGCTGGAATGAGGTAAGCGTCGAGCTTCTTGTTCTGATGGGACAACATTTGCAGGGACGCGGACTTCCTACCGAGGCCGAGACCGTTATGCTGCGTGCCATAAAAGCATTTCCGCGTTCCCTGATGGCCCGTTATGAACTCGCGCAAGTGTATGCGAACTCCGCCAGGTGGCGCGCGGCCTTGGAGAGGTATGAAGAGGCCAGCAAATTGGAAGGAACTGGTGATCCAGCTTTGGATCGTTTCAACCGCAGCCAGGTGTACGAGGGAATAGCTCGAATGCAATTGCTCCTTATCCGTTTTGATGAGGCAGTATCGAGTTTCAAAACGGCGCTGCAAATTGAACCCGGAAATCTGACGGCTCGCGTGTCTCTGGGCGACCTCTATCTGCAGACGGAGAAAACCGACGAAGCCGCCGGCGAGTACGCTCAGGCGATCCTCTATTCCGGTGGAAAAAATGTCGATGCGCACGTGGGCCTCGCGGAGGTGAACCTGAGGTTGGGCGATTTCCCCAAGGCCGTCGCGGCTGCGCAGCAAGCGCTTGGAATCGAGTCTGGAAACCTGAAGTCCCACTATGTGCTGGCGTTGGCGTTGCTGCGGTCTGGCCGTAGCGAGGAAGGTGAAGCGGAGATGGACCGCTTCCGTAAGCTCGAGGCCGACGAACGCGACCGAAACGATCCCGGCGGACCGAGTGGAGCTTCCTTAAAGAACGCCATGGCCAAACTCGAAAAGGGGCGAACCGAGGAAGCACTCGAAGAGATTCGCAACCACATTCGCTCCGATCCCAATTCGGCTGTCCTTCATTTGAATCTCGGCGTCGCGCAGAGCAGGGTCGGACGCCATGCCGATGCGATCAATACTTTTCAAACCTTGATCGACCGCGGGCTCGGAGATTCCTTTCTGGTCGACTTCAATCTGTCTCGAGAATACGAAACAGTCGGTGATAAATCGAAGAGCCAGCGCCACCGTGTCAATTACCTGCGCAAACTCGCCGACTCTCTGAAGAAGGCACGATGAAGAATCCGCTGACAATTCGAAGCGGAAGCCTGCTGTTGATGGCTGCGCTGCTGGGCGAGACGGCTGGCACGTTCGCTTTTCAACAGGACTCACCTGTGCAGTTTTCGAATATTGCCGCGAGCGCTGGCATCCAGTTCAGTCACGAGAATGGAGCGACCCCTGAGAAGTACCTTCCGGAGACGATGAGTGCCGGAGCTTTGTTTTTTGACTACGACAACGACGGGTGGCTCGACATCTTCCTGGTCAACGGAGGTTCCTTCAGCGATGCAGCAAAGGCGGCGCGTGCTCAGCACCGGCTCTATCGGAACACCGGCGGCGGAAAGTACCGCGACGGGACGGCGTCGTCGGGCATCGAAGTCTCTGGCTTCGGCATGGGCGCCTGTTCGGCAGACTACGACAACGACGGATGGCCTGATCTTTATGTCACCAGCGTCGGTGGCAACAGGCTCTATCACAACACAGGCAAGAACGGTTTTGCCGACGTGACTCTTCAGGCCGGTGTCGTTGCAGGAATGTGGAGCTCGAGTTGCGCCTTCGGAGACATCGACAACGACGGTTACGTCGATCTCTACGTGACGCGATACGTGGATTTCACTCCCGAGAACAACAAGTACTGTAGCTTCGACAAGCTCACAGCTTATTGTCATCCCAACGTCTACAGCCCCATGCACAACATCCTTTATCGTAATAATGGCGATGGGACATTCACCGACATCAGCAAGGAGTCGGGTATCGGTAAGGTCACCGGGAACGGGCTTGGCGTTGTTTTCGGCGACTACGACAACGACGGATGGACCGACATCTATGTTGCCAACGATTCCAGTCCCAGCTTTCTCTTTCACAACAAGAGCGCCGGGGTCTTTGAAGAGGTGGGGTTGCGGGCAGGCGTCGCGGTTGGAACAAGTGGAAAGCCGCTGGCAGGGATGGGAACAGACATGGGAGACGTCGACGGAGATGGACTACTGGATCTCTTCGTCACGAATCTTTCCGAGCAAACCCATAGTCTGTATCGCAACCTGGGAAAAGGATTGTTCGACAACATCACCTTTCCGAGCGGCATCGGCAAGGCGACGCTGCCGTTCGTGGGTTTCGGCGCCGCGTTTTTCGACTACGACAACGATACAGACCTCGATCTGGCGATTGTGAACGGAGACGTCATCGACAATATCGACGACCTGAAGGACCAACGAAGCTACAAGCAGGTCAATCTCTTGTTGCAAAACGACGGCTCGGGCAAGTTCAAGGAGGTCGGACCCGTGTCGGGTCCGGGATTCGCGTTGAAGAAGGCCAGCCGCGGTCTGGCCGTGGGAGACATCGATAACGACGGAGACCTCGACCTGCTGATCGCCAACGTGGGCGACACAACAGACTTGCTCCGCAACGACGGCGGCAATCGACAAAACTCTCTCCTCATCCGAACGGTCGGCACGAAAAGCAATCGTGACGGCATCGGCGCCCGGTTGAGACTCACGATCGGCAAGAAAGTTCTCTTGCGCTATGTGAAGGCTGGATCGAGTTACCTGTCACAGAACGACCTCCGAGTTCATTTTGGCCTGGGCAGCGCCACGCGCGCCGATCGCCTGGAAATTCTGTGGCCCAGCGGCGTCGTCGATGAGGTGCTCAACATTGACGCCAATCAGATCGTCACCGTGAGGGAAGGAGCAGGTGCGGTCAGCCAAAAAGAATTCTCGGTTGCGAGCGTTGCGCGTTGAATATTCGAAAACTAGACATCTTTTACGGTCCGACTTATCCTTTGCCTACACTCAAACGTTCAAAAGCTCGACGGGCGTGGAATTTCCAAACGAGAGGGAGGAACCACCATGGATTTTCGTCGAAGGCAGACTTGGATAAGGGCCGCGCTCGTCGTCGTCATCGTCATCGGCGGACCGTTGACCGCCTATGCGCAGGCCCCACGAGGCGCGGCGAACGCTGAACTCTACACACCTGCACCGAACGCCAAAGACTTGAAGGCTGTGCTCTTCAACTGGATGTGGGGCATGGGCATGCTGAAGGGCACCGACGAGCGCGACATGGTCGCGTCGCTCGAATATCAGTCCAAGGTGGGCACGATTCAGGTGGACGGGCAACCATGCGCGCTGACGAAATTCCGGGCGAGCACCAACTACCAGACGTACAGTCAGCGGATTCAATACACCTGCACGCGACCGAACGGACAAACCTACTCCAACATCGAGGTAGTCAGCGGGTTCTACGCCTGGAACGAAGACGTTGTTGGCAGCGAGATCGGTAAGACGAAAGGAAAGGCGACTCCGATGGCCGGCGTTGTCCAGGAGCGGCTCATTCGTCTCTGGGCGAGTCCCCAGGGTGCGGCGAAGGCAGCGCTGGCCGGCACGACGGAGACCTGGTGGTTGGGCGCCAATCCGGGCACGTTGTTCGCCGACAGCGTTGCGAAGGTGCGCGACACCTCAGTGTCGTGGGACACCGGTAAGCCGGTCGTGACGTTCCCGATTCCGGGTGTGCCCGGGGCGACCGCGACCGCAACTCTCGATGCGAAGTACATGACCGAACGCGTGGTGGTCACCCAGGGGGCGACCACCACGGAGTTCATTTACAGCAACTACAAGGACTGGAACAACCCGCTGAACAGGATTGAAGTGTTCTACGCCGGCAAGATGGTCGAGCGACGAAACGGCGCGGTCGTCCGTGACCTCACAACGGATGTGACGGAGACAGGGAATGTCTATGTCGTCGCCCCGGTGCCGGCAAGTGTGCAAGCCGCGATTAAACCGGCGGGGCAGATTCCGCGTGGCGTGTTCAACAAGCAGGAGGCTGCAGCAGACAAGACGGCATCCACACCGCGGTTGGGCGCGCATCCTGATCTCACCGGCAGCTGGCAGCACACGGACTGGATTGGAAACTACATGGGGAACGGCGGCCGCCGCTGCGGTCCCACGCAGGAGAAACCGTGTAACCGCAGTACCAATCAGACTCGAGATTTTGAACTCTACGCACCGTCGCGGTTTGGACAATTGAGTCGTCCGCTTTACAAGCCGGAGCACTGGGACAAAGTTCAGGAACTCGACATGTGGACGAACAAGTACGATCCTGTCATGACCTGTCAGCCTCTGGGAGTGCCCCGGCAGGGACCACCCCGACGCATCTACCAGACGGATAACGACGTCACCTTCATCTATCAGGGAGGCGATGCCGGCGGCGGGTATGGCGAATACCGCATTATCCCCACCGATAACCGCAAACGGAATGCAGATGCGGATTTCGATATCACGTACCTGGGAAATTCGGTGGGACGCTGGGAAGGCGACACGCTCGTCATTGATTCCATCGGATTCATCGATACGACATGGCTGGCTCGCGGCGGTTTCTTCCACTCGGATCGGATGCATGTCGTGGAGAAATTCACGCGTGTGGGCAATACAATCCTGTACGACGTTACGGTTGAAGACCCTGATGTGCTGCTGGAGCCGTGGGTGAACCCGACGCGAACGCTGGAGCGCAACGCGAACCCCAACGCGGGTCTTCTGCGAGAACGGGGCAACTGCGAGACAAGTCAGGAGACGGAAGCAGCAGCTTCGCAGATTCGGCACTAGGAGGAGGTGGACTCATGAATAAGTGGACTTTGCGATTCATTGTCTTGTGCGCTTGCCTCCTGGCGAGTGCATCGATGTACGCGCATCATTCCCTCGCAGGCGTGTACGCACTGGGAAAAGAAGCCAAGGTGACAGGCGAGTTCAAGGCATTCCGGCTTGTCAATCCGCACTCGTCGTTGAGAATCGACGTGAAGGACAAGGATGGAAAGACTGTCGAGTGGGCTATCGTCGGCGGCAGCGTCAACAGCATCGCGAGGCTTGGCCTCGGAAGGACCTCAGAGGGCCCGAATGCGCTCCACCCCGGCGATGAAATCACAGTCACCATCGTCCCGGCATTGGACGGCAAGAGCCCGGTTGGACTTCTGGTAGCGATCACCTACCCAGACGGGCACACGGTTCGTTTCCGATCCCCGGATGAGTAGAGGGCGCCAGTTGACCGGTTCTCACCGCATTGCAAGGTAGTCCACAGCCTCGCGGCGTAACTCGGGATCGGGATCCGATTGTGCGATGGAAAACAGCTTCTGATTCACACGCGGATCTCCAGACATGCCCAGAAAGCCCAGGATGTACTTCCTGGTTTCACTGACTTTGCTGGTGTCATAGATCGAGACGAGCTGGTCGTAGGCGTTGGATCGGAACCCGACGTAGCCGATTGCCTCTCTCTGCATGTCCTTGTCGGCATCGGAGCGCGCGATTGCAAGCACCTTCTCGGCAGCCTGCGGATTGCCCGACATACCGAGGTATCCCAGGATGTGCTTTTTCATTTCGGCGTCGTTGCTGGTGTCGAACAGCTTGATCAACATACCGGTGCTTTCCCCGCTCGCGGCGGCAGTCTGATCCTGCGAACCGAAAACACCCGGCAGCGTACCCGGTCTTATGCTTTCAACAATCTTGTTCGCCTCCGCGATTATTCGTTCAATTTCGTCCTCTCTGAATTTCAGGCCGTTTCCTTTCGGCGCCTGTGAGACCAGTTGTTCGATATATTTTTCCAACTCGGCCTCGTTGTCGGGAAGGGCCTGGTCGGCCGGGAGGGGCCTTGCCTGCGGAAGCGGGCGCTGAACGGGCACTGACGTCCCAGGCGCGATCGCCGGCTGCGCGGGCTCCACACGCGTCTGCGAGGCAGGCTGCGGGGCCGCCGCGAAGGTTTTCATCGCCGGCAACGAAGCGGTGATGGAAAGGCCGAGGACCAACGTCAGCCGGCCTGCAAACGGTGTCAGAGGATTTCGATTGAGGTTAGGATTGAGCATCGCAGCGAATCTCCTTTCGAGTGTCGATGGTCGGGCCATGGTAAGCACGGCAGACCACGCGCGGTCCGTGGTATTCAGACTTCGCGCGAGGCTTAGCAGGTGGCGGGCGTAGTCATGGCCATGGATATTTGTGATGAGCACGGCGTCGTCCGCAGCTATTTCGGCTTCGAGGCGCAGGCGCCTGCAAACGATCCAGATCAGAGGATTGAACCAATGCAGGATGCGGAGCGATTGCGCGATCATCTGAACAACCCAGTCGCGGCGGCGGATATGGGCGAGCTCGTGACGCAGCACGATGTTCGCAATCTCGGGAGACCAGGACTCAGCGCCTTTCGGAAGCAAAATCTTCGGTTGTGCCACGCCCCATGTGACGAGTACCGAGGGGTTCTGGCTTTGAAGCAGTTGAACGGGACGCGGGAGCGCGTAGTCGCGGGATACCTGATCTGCGAGGTTCCTCCATGGTTCACCGACGGGAGTGGAACGAGAGGCAAGGCGACGAAGCCGGAGCAAGCCGACGCAGAGAAACGCCAGTCCTCCGAGTGCGACGGCGAGCCAAATGGCGAGCATCAACTGGCGCGTGGAAATCACGCGCGGAGCGGCCTTGGGTTCTGCGAGCGCAACTGCACTCGATTGCCCCTCACTCGTCACGAGTGCCTCAGCGCCGGCCTTCCACGCTATCGGGCTTTGCGGGTGAGGGATGGCGCTTGCGATCCTCGCGGGCACGCTCCACGATGGCATCAGAAGATTGAATGCCGGCGTCGCTGCGGAGAATAGAAGTGCCGATGCGAGAACCCAGTGTCGAAGTGCCGCAGACCGCCTGCGGAGCAGAGGCAGAACGACGACGGCAATCAATAAAATCGCTGTTGTCTGAACCGCCGACATCCATAGCAGTGTCATCGTTTGGCCCCCTTTCGAGCCTTTTCGACCATCTCTGCAATTCGATCGAGCCGCTTTTGTGACAGCTTCGACCCCTCAGAGCCGAGGAGCGCGGCAACGACGTTTTCCATGGAGCCGTCGTAAAACGCGTCCATCAGCTGTTTGAGCGCAGAGCGGCCAACTTCGTGTTGCTGCACAACCGGAATGTAGACGTACCGGAGGCTTTCCTCTTCGTGACGGACGTAGCCCTTGCCTTCGAGAATGCGCAGCTGCGTTCGGACTGTGGAGTAGTGCGGGTTTCCGGAAAGATCGTTCATGACCTCGATAGCGGTTGCACGGCCCCGGGCGTACAGTATGTCCATGATGTTCCGCTCTCGTGGCGACAGATTTGGTCGTGCCATCTTCATGTGTTAGTCCTTATAACGATGTGTTATCTGATATAACATCAGACCGCTTCCTGTGTCAAAACTCTTTGTCTGTGGTTCGTTTCTGTTCCCGGATGAGTAGATCGCGGTCGCTGCCTTACGGCCCGTGGCTAAGACGATTTGGGTGTTCTTCCGGTCGTTTATCCGTTTGGAGGAAAGACTTCGTTTGCCTCCACTGGAGGGAGGCGACGGCGCATCAGCCAGCCGACCGCAATCATATCCACGAAGGGCCGCCAGAGCATGACCCACAAGCCATATTTGGACACTCCCGCCGTACGCGCTCGATGGGCGACCGGGCATTCGACAACTCGAAAGCCGCCACCTAACGCGAACGCGGGAATAAAGGAATAGAGGGTGCGAATGGGGAGAAAGCTTCGGAGCACCTCGCGCCGGAATACTCTGAGGGCGCATCCTGTGTCCCGCATATTGTCGCGCAGCCAGTACCGCCGCACTGCGTTCGCGACTTTGGACATGGCGAGTCTCAGCGAAGAGTCCTGCCTGTTCGCACGGAAGCCAATCACCATATCCGCGTCTTCCAAATGCTTCAGCAACACCGGTATATCGCGCGGATCATTCTGTCCATCGCCGTCAAGAGTAATCAGGATCGAACCGCGCGCCGCATGCAGTCCATTCCACAAGGCGGCCGCCTGCCCGAGATTGCGTGGATGATGCAGAACCCGGCATGATGGCGATCGCCGTTGCGCGAGCATCAACACTTCGCTGGTCGCATCAGAGCTTCCGTCATCCACCAGGACAATTTCAAAGGAACGGCCGAGCTGGTTCAAACAGGCGACGAGTTCATCGATAACACCGGTCGCGACTGCAGCTTCGTTGTAGAACGGGACGACTCCGGAGATTTCAGGGGCGGAAGTCATTGTTGTTTATCCGTGAGGCCGTCAATGAGACGCTCAAAGGACCCAGGCGCGCCCAGGTTCAAATCAGGTTGTGCCAGAACAGATTCCACAAGTGCCGGCGCTGCAGAATTGATGTTCACCATACCCGAAGGCGTCGTCGACACAATCCACGCGGCCCCAACATGTTCGCGCATGCGGGCAAAGGACGGGTTCTCGGACCACTTGTCCGGAAAGAAATAGACCGGTTGACGCTCGAGCACCACAAAATCCCGAGTCAGATCCCTTTGCTGAAATGGCGGCCGCAGAGCAAACGGGCTCGCCCAGGACCATATGAAGGCCGCGTCATTACGCTCGGGCACGTTCAGAAGCAGCAGGTCCCCGAGAGACGCTTTGTCTGCCACCTGGCCAATCGAGACGCTAACGTCTTTCGACAGCTTCGCGGCGCCGCGCCACGGTCCTTCCGCTACCCTCAATTGCCAGCCGCATGAGACGACAAGGATCGCCATGACGATCGCGAAGGCCACACGCTGTCCCAACAGTCGAGTGAAGCCAGCAGACAAGCCCACAGCAACTCCGGCAGAAGCCAGGTAAAGATGTCGTGCTGACGGGTACGTAATCATAAGGGGCATTGTTGCTGCCAAAAACCACACGACGCCAAAAAACACGGCCACCCGTGGCTCACGCGTGTTGCGACGCCGGTCCAGTGCGAGCCACAGGATCGATATCGTTATGGCGATGCCAAGTATCGCCAGCCATATCGGCAAGGCTCTGGCAGGTGCCGCGGCGGCGAATTCGAAAGCGCGCTGTGCCGGCCAAAGTAGTTGTCCCAGATAGTAAAGCTGTCGCTGTGCGGCCCCCTGCCAAAAGCCAAGTGTCGCGTACGGGATCGCTGGAGCTCCCAGCCCCGAACCGAGGGCTGTGGTGCGGCAATAGTAATAGACCAGTGCAACAGCCCCCCAGCCAAGATAGGGCGCGACAGCGCGAGCCATAGTCCATCGCGCGTTCTTCGGGACATAAAAAAGTTCACAGAGCAATGCCATCAGTGGAAGCGTAAGGGCAGCTTCCTTTGCAAAGATGCCGACACCGTAGGCGAGCCAGGAGACGGCCAGCCAGTACCACGCGGCATCCGACCTAAATCTGAGAAGGCCGTAGATACTCAACAGGTAAGCCAGAGTGGATATCGTATCTACTCGTCCGGTGATCCAGATGACAGGCTCCACGTGGACAGGATGCAGAGCAAATATCAGTCCCGCTGCCGCCGCGGGTAACCATGCCTCTGTGAGGACAGCGCGAGTAATCAGCATCACCAAACCCGAGCACCCCAGGTGAAGCAGGAGATTTGTAAGATGATAGCCTGTGGGGTTGGTGCCCCAAATTTCACCGTCGAGAATGAAAGACAATGCAGCTACGGGCCGAAGCTCGAGTAATGGAGCACCCCACATTCCTTCCGACCACTCATGTACGAAAAACCGCGGTAACGAAGCAAGAGAGGTCCCGAGGAACTTTCCGACGTAGGCAAAATCGTCGCCCACGAAATAACTTCGAACCGACCGACCGAACCCGAAAACGATGGCAACAACCAGGACGCCCCACCAGAAGTAACCAGCCCACCACTTTGGTTCCTGTGTCACGGGCGCAGATTCTAACCGGTTGGGTTACTGAAATCCATGCGTGCGGCTTCCTTCTATACTCAAGATTCGGTTTCGATGTGAATTGAAACGGACTATCGTTCGGGACCTGAAGTAAGGAGCACACGAAGGTATACAAATAATGGGGAAAACACGGCGCCGGAGTACACACTCTCAGAGAACACAATCCGATAATTTTCAAATGCGTCAGGCGCTTCAGTCGATCGAGGTGCGTCGCTCACGCATCCATGGCAGAGGATTGTTCGCACGCCGCGATATCGCCGCCGGAATGCGGCTGATCCAATACGTCGGGCGAAGAATTCCCAAAAAGGAGTCGGCCGACTTGTGTCTCAAGCAGAACGCCTACATCTTTGCGTTGAATGAACGGGAGGATGTGGACGGAAGAGTCAGCTGGAATCCGGCTCGGCTGATCAATCACAGCTGCGATCCGAACTGTGAAGCCGAGTTGGACGATCGGGAGCAGATTTGGATTCTTTCCCGGCGAGCGATAACGCGCAGCGAGGAACTGACTTTCAATTACGGATACGACCTCGAAGACTTCATGAACTACCCCTGTCACTGCGGGGCGGCAACATGTCTGGGATATATGGTTGCCGAAGAGTTTTTCCCCAAGGTTCGACAGGCGCTCTCGGCGCTTGCTACAGGTTCTCAATCGGAATGACTGTGATTTTGTCGGCTGGAACAAACCCGAATATCCGCGAATAGAAGTACAACTCCGCTTCGATCGCCCGCTGAATATTTGCGGCTTCTCGGAATCCGTGACCTTCGGTGGGAAAGGCGACATAGGCGAACGGCAGGTGCTTCTCTCTCAAAGCGTCGATCATGACTTCCGCCTGCGATGGCGGAACGACCTTGTCCTCCAGCCCCTGCAGGAGGATGACGGGACAAGACAGTCGATCCGCGAAGCGAACCGGGGACCGTTCCTTGTACAGATCGGCCGCCTGCGGATACGGTCCCACGAGACCTTCTTCGTATCGCGATTCGAATTTGTGTGTATCTACTGCCAGCGTTTCAAGATCAGCCACACCGTAGTAGCTGGCGCCGGCTGCAAAGACGTTGTGAAACACGAGGGCGCAAAGCGTGGTGTAGCCTCCCGCGCTGCCCCCGCGGATTGCCATGCGTTTGCCGTCAACATCACCTCGCTTCTCGAGATAGCGGGCGGCATGGATGCAGTCTTCGACATCGACGATTCCCCAGTTGCCGTTCAATCGCTCGCGATAAGCGCGCCCATAGCCGGTGCTGCCGCCGTAGTTCACATCGACGACTCCGAAGCCTCGGCTCGTCCAGTACTGGATTGCCAATCGAAAAGCCGGCGTTGTCGCACTGGTTGGCCCACCATGACTGATGACGATCAAGGGCGGCCGTTCACCCGCAGGAGCAACATGGTCACTGTTCTTCGGCGCGTAAAAGAGGGCAAACGCACTTTGGTTATGTTGAGTCGGAAACTCGATCGGTTCCGGAATCGAAACATAACCATCATCCAGATTGATTTCGAGGCTATGCTTCAGCGCCACCAGGCTATTGCGGGGCAGGTCCAGCGCAACCACCTCAGACGCTTTTGAGGCAGAAGCCCCCACGAAAAACAACCGCTCATCGCCATCCGATGCAATGCTGCCAAACGTTGAATGCGGAAGCGATAACCGGCTTCGGCTTCCAGACCGCGTATCTACCACCACGATGTGCTCTAAACCGTTTTCGTTCACGACGCAGGCGACGCGATCTTTTGAGAGAAATGCATAGCGCTTATAACCGAACAACCATTGAGGCACGCCGATTTCCGCATTGATGTCGAAGACGGAGACAACTTCGCCGGTCTTCTCCACGTAGAGATTCCACCAGCCTGTGCGATCGGAAATGAAATAGAGCGATCCGTTCGGTGCCCACTCGGGTTGAAAGATCGATTCTGTCGAGGAACCTGCGATCCGCGCCGGGTTCGAAACGGAACCGTCTGGACTCAAATCACCGACCCACAACTCTGTGCCGTCCCAGGGCATTTGAGGATGGCGCCAGCACGTCCATGCGAGTTTCCTGCCATCGGAACGGACTCGCGGAAAGGAATAAAAGTCGTAACCCTCGAGAATGATTCTTGGCGGAGCGGACCCGTCCGCTGGAAATGCCACGATCTCATTGATTGCTTCGCGGCCTTCTTCGTGCCTTTCGCGAACAGAAATAATCGTTTTCCCGTCGGGTGTAACCCGCCCGTCGGCATACCGCAGCGCAGCCGGTTTCGGCGGCGCAGGAGTAATGGGCTTTGGTGTGCCGTCTGGTTCCTGGCGGTGTAACTGCTGGTCTTTGAAATCGGAAAAGAAAACTGTGCTGCCGTGGACAAGATAGGCGCCGCCGCCGTACTCATGAACGCGAGTCCTGACGTTAAACGGTTTGGGAACGACGTCGGTTGGTGTCCCGGGCAGGCCGCAACGAACGATTGCGACGCGCCCGCCTTCATCTGGTCGACTCTCCAGCCAGTACAGGGTACCGTCTGAAAACTGCGGCTCACCGAAAGTGATTCCTGATGAAGTCAGTAGCGCGCCGCTGACAGGAGACTTCCAGGAACCGAAGGCGGCTGTTGTTGTCATCTTTAAATCGCACCTCGGAACGGCTGTTGCTTCAGTTAGACCAAACGGTAGCCTATCGAGAACGGGTGTACATCACAATATGGCCCAACCTGGAAACCTCCTGCTATCTTTTAGAGTATTGGAGCTGCCTCCAAAAGGCCCGTACTATAACGTTCGCAGGTAGATCAACATGAAAACTGCACTGCTTGCGCTCGTCCTCTTTACGCCAGTCACGCTGTTCCAGAGTCAGACGGGTACGGTTACGGGACATTTGCGTTCGACGGACGGAACGGTTGCCGCACCAGGCGTCCGTGTCGTTGCGGTTCTTGTCCCGGACTCAAGCCGCGCCGAGGGAACGGATACCATAGTCGCTTTCTCCGAGACCGATGCTTCTGGCGCTTATCGCCTGGAAAATCTTTCTCCAGGCCGGTACTACATCCGCGCGGGTTTGCTGGATCTTCCGACGTACTACGTTGGAACGACGATTCCGAGCGAAGCGCGGGTCGTTACAGTTGCGCCGGGTTCCACACAATCCGGAATCGATTTTCAACTTATGCGTGCCGCTGGCGTCAAGCTCAGCGGGCGCGTCATTCTCGATCCCAAACAGAAACCTTCAGCTGCACTCCGCCGTGTCAGCCTCGCGCGCGGCGCTCCATTTGTTGACGAAGTGCCGGTTAACGACGATGGGACGTTTGAGTTCGTAAGGGTTGCGCCAGGGTCATACAGTGTCGTGATTCGCGGAGCGGCTGCGGTCACGAGAATCCAGGTCGGCCAAAAAGACGTCATAGGAATCGAATTGAAAGTTCCCCTCAGATACGAAGTCACGGCGCGGATGGTCGTCGAGCCCAACAGTCCATTGCCGGTCCGCCCCGTTGGAGTGTTTTTTGAACGAAGTGACCGGCAGGGAACTCAGGCGCAATTCCTGAATGATTTGCCCATTACGCTGCTGTTTCTCGAAGGTACTTTCCAATCCTTGCCGAACGACGTACCTCCAGGTTATGCGGTTACCTCGGTCATGCGTGGCTCGTTCGACCTGATGAAGGACAGGTTGAAGATTCCTTCCGATGAAACTTCAGAGATCGTAGTAACCGTTCGCGCTGAACGTTAGTTTGGCTATTCACGCATCGTAAGCAAGCACGCCGTCCCCGGGCGCCAATCCTGGTGAGATGGACGATCAACGATCTGAAACCTGCGTGCTTTGGGACAAAGTTAAGAAGGATTTCTTCAATTGCAAGGACAGCCGCGTCTTGGCCGGATACGGCACGAACACGTTTGGAATTGAATTGAAGCCGCGTTGTCTTGTTGGAATTGGCGGAAGAGATGGCAAATGGGCCGCAGGGTCGAGGACAGATCGATCGAGTTCAGGTTAGAGGTAGGGCAGCTTGGGCAACTCCAAAACCACGGCAACTTCCTAGAATTTAGGTTCGATAGGGAATCGACGACTTACAAAGTGGAAATCTCCGTTTCCCGGCGTTTCCCGAGCTCCATCAAGTACGCGATTACTCCAAGTTCCGACGGAGGCCCGTACAAGAGACAATGGAACCTCTCGGGAATCACACCTCAGGAATTCTCGTTTCGAGCTGAGAATTTCATCAGGAACTATTCCCTTACTGAAGCCAAGTAGCGGCCGCCGCCTGTTTCAGGCCCACTGGTTTAGGTTGCCGACGCCGAGCCCGTTACGGTCTGGCGGGCGTGGGATCAGCTTGTTATTTGATTCTTAGGACGGCTTCGATCAAACTGCCTGGCCTTGGGCATTCGTGCGGGAAGGCAAATTGCTTAGCCTAAACACAAATGATGCAAACAATGAGGAGGCGGTCATTAAAGCTAGCTAAATTAGTTTTTCATCTATCTAATCAGATAGCCTCAAAACCAGCTTTGCTGCACTCCCGAAGTATTGTCGAGGTGACTCGGATATGCCCGCAAAGCTCACTGATATGGACGATCCTTCTAACATGGATGAACTCGCCGCCACCGAAAGTCAGGCGGAGTCGATACAAAACAAGGCCCAAGTATCTTTCGAAGGGCTTCGAGCAGGTTTGCCATGAAAACCAGTAGCTGCCGCATCAATGTCATTCTTGTCATGGGCAAGAACCGCCTTGGCGATATGCCGATCCGGCATTTCAAGGAAATGACTTCCACCGTGACGCACCCCATAGTGCAGGTTCCACTGCCGTGCTTCGTGCGTGTAGTGGACCGTTTTGATTTGACGGACATGGAGGAGTTCACGAACCCGGCTCGATCTGAGGGCTTAATAGTGATTTCCAGCGATTTGGTCGCATTAGAAGGTCAGCTACGCGCGAGCCCCCTAGCCCGCCAGTTGCTCGATACCGCTAAGAAAGCCAAGTTGGCCATGGCATTGGTCGGAGTGGTGTCCCTATCGCGAAATCCGCTCAAAATTCCACCGATGGACCTGGATTTTCTCGTCACTGACAGCGAGGATTTAGCCGAGCAGGTCAACAAGGTGGTCCGGCTATTGGCCGCCCGAATCTGGCTGACGCTGCCACCTCCGCCACCCCCGCCGGGAAATGACTCAGATGTCGTGATCGATTTTCCGCGCAACCTGGACGATTTCCGCGGCATGTTGTCGCTGCGCTTTAAGATTTACCAAACGCTCGGATATCTCCAGCCGGCGGTACAGGAGGCTGCGAGCCAGTTGGATTTCGACGCGTTTGATCCTAACGCGATTCACCTTCTTGCGCGGGACGTAACCACCAGCGAAATTGTCGGTTGTGCGCGATTGATTGTTCCCGACGCGATGTTGAGCGCCGAACAACGACGGGCCATGGACTATCCAGTGGAGGTTGGAGACTGGTGCTGGACGCTCGCGAACGAAGAGGACGACCGGGTTTATCGTGACATCTTGAGGCGGGGAACGGGTGGGCAGCCATTACCGGCTGCGTCGATGGGTGCCTACGAGGCTTTGCGGACTACTTTGAACGCATCTCATCCTGGCCTGCGCGCAGAGGATTGCTGCGAGTTGAGTCGCCTAATCGTGGCGCCTAGGGCCAGGGGGCAACAGTTGTCTCGCCGACTGACCGAGGCTTTAGTCCAGATCGCGGCATCCTGGGTGCCGCGCACCATCATGATTATCGAGTGTCGTGACTATCACCGCGCGATGTATGAACGCTATGGTTTCCAACTTACAGGCGATATCCGTCCCCAGCGCGCTGGGCAGCTGCATGCCCAGGCGATCACAATGTGGCGCGATTTAAAGAAGAACAACGAAGCTCCGCCGTATCGTCCCAACGCGCATGTTGTGCTTTCTTCGTTTGACCACCCTTCCGGTCGCCCGGACGAAGCGGCACTTCCTTTTCGCCGCGCCCTGCCGGCGGACGCATGGATTTGGAACGGTCTTTCTGCTTCCACAGGCAAGAGCGCTCAAGGGGCGTTTGAGCTAAGCCTACATAACCAAGGGATCGCATGCGCCACCGTGCAGGGTTTGATTGAACTACTTAAACGATCTGGCGAGAAGCGGATCACCGTCTGCAACGAACGCGGCGATTCCGTGGAGATCACTATCACTGGACAGGCGGATCCGACTGTCTCCAGCGTAGTCGCGCAAATCCTGAACCTTGTCCGCGACGAGCAGTGCCACTATGCCTGATTACAAACGCGCGATCTTGATCGGGAATTCGAATTTCGCATCGCTTCCAGCTCTGCGCTGCCCGGGTGCTGATGTCGACGCGATGAAAGGCGTGCTGACTAACGAAGATATATGTTGGTTTAGCCCCGTGTACGCCCTAATCGACGCGCCGCATAACGAGATTTTCACGCGCATCAATGAAGTCTTGAGAGACGCCGATAAGGAAGATTTGGTTCTGATTTATTACTCAGGGCATGGTCTGCTCGACAATCGAGGCCGTCTTTACCTCGCGGCCAACAACACGGATCCCTCGTTGCTTCATGCGACGGCCGTATCCGTATCCGCCATTCGAGACTGCCTGAGCCAGTCTCGGTGCCAGCGTTTCGTGCTCATTTTGGACTGCTGCTACGCCGGTGCCGCCACAGCAGATTTTAGGCGCAGCGATTCTGGCATTTCGGCGGATTTTGCGAACGAAGAGGCGGTGGAAGGAATCGGTGAATTTGTCATGTCGGCCTCTAACGCCATCCAACGAGCCGAGGAGAAGCAGAATGATTCGCTGAGCCTGTTCACCAAGCATATCGTCGAGGGCTTGGGCAACTCGAGCGCCGACACCGACCGCGATGGTGTCGTCCGCCTTGAGGAACTATACAGCTATGTTAAAGCCCGCCTGGCGGGTGAAGGGCGGCAGGAGCCGCTGCGATGGGTTTCAGGTTCCGCGGCCAGTTTCATTATCGGTCGGACGCCACGGTCACGTGAAAATCTGGTCCAGGACACGGTCCGGCAGCATGTCAAGCGTCCCGGCATTCTGGAAAGCTTGCCCGAGAGCATCGTTGCGTCGCTTCGGGAGATGGCGGTAATGGACAGTGCCGAATTCCGAACTCGCCACAATGCGACGGGATGGCTGGCATACGGTTGGGCGCGTGGTGAGATTACTACGGACGACTTCATCGACCAATGGTACCGCCTGCGCACTGACCTGAGCGGGGTCGATAAGCCCGCCGATGTACCAATGGAAATTCGGTGGCGCATCGTCAATGCCGCACGCAAGGCGGTGTTGGATCTCACCGGCCCCACCTATTTGCTCGACGCCAATTTCCACTTTCTGGATTGGAATCCCGCTTTCGACGAAGTGGTTGCTAAACCGCTACGCCTACTGCGGGGAACCCACGCAGAGAACTTCATTATCGCGCTGGACAACTCGCGGGAAGTTATTGCAAGAGCCCAACAGAGGTTCCAGGAGAGCCAGGGTATGCCGCTGGTAGACTGCGAGGTGCTCCGTATCAGAACGCAGCGACATGGCTTGATCTCCTTTCGCAAAATCGCAGTCCAAATCGCCGAGACAGCCGAACACGGGCTTGTCTGGTCCGTGCATCTGAACATCGAGCAGGCTGAAAATGGCAATCGTCTCTGGGAAGATCTGGAGCGGCGGCTCACGGCCGAAACGAACTGGTCTCGCTATGCGGAATCGTACGACCAGATGCTGCTCCACTTCCCGGAATACGACAAACTACTGAGTCAGGTGAGCGATTTGCTCGGTAACGCTAAGCGTTGCGCCGACCTTGGCGCCGGCACTGGCAATAGCACTCTGCGCTTGCTGGCCAATCATCCCGAGCGATTGGTTTCCGCCTTCGAATCGAATGAAACCATGCTTCAGTATTTGCGGGCCAAACTCGTCAAAGCCGAGAACGTGAACGCCGTCCCGCGGGTGACAATCTACAAGGGCGATCTCACACTAAGCTTAAGAGAATTTCCTGAAAATTCTTTTGATGGCGCACTGATGCTCAACGTGCTGTATGCGGTAGATGATCCCGGTCGGTGCCTCTCTGAGGTTTTTCGGGTTTTGCAACCGGACGCGTGTCTCGCGCTTTCCACGCCGCATTCCGAAACTGACGTGGCTCGCTTGTTCAACGTAATCCGACGGGATCTTAAGGCGCAGGGGCTTTACGCTCAGTTGCGCAGCGCGGTCGAGGACGCCGAGGATCGGCACAACCAAATGATGGCGAATATCAGGCGGGATACACGCGAGAACGTGATCGAGTATTTGGAGAAGGCGGGTTTCGAGATTGGAAAGCGAATCGACTCTGCCTACGCTGATGCCGTGATGATCGTGCAGGCACGCAAGCCAGCCCCTAAGGTTATCTGCGATCCTGTGGTCGCGCCTCAACGAGATCAGGTATTCATCAGCTACAGCCGCGACGACGAGGAGTGGCTCAGACGGCTGCAGGTTTTTCTGACGCCCGCTTTCCGCGCCGGTCGCTTGAAATTCTGGGATGACACCAACATTCGCATGGGTGATTCGTGGCGGGCCGAAATCCAGGCTGCCATTGACCGCGCTCGCGTTGCCGTGTTGCTCGTAAGCCCGAACTTTTTGATCTCCGAATTCATCGCGACGGATGAGTTTCCAAAGATTCTACAAGCAGCCCGCCGAGACGGTCTGAAGATAGTCTGGATTCTACTAAGTACTGCCCCGTACGAAATGACATCGGTGGGACGTGTCATCCAAGAGATCCAATGCGCCCATCCGGTAAACAGGCCGCTTGACATGATGGCTGATCCCGAGCGCAATCAGATCTTCACTAAGTTCGTGCGTGATTTAATCGAGCTGTTTCCGGAGACTGCCACGACTTGGAAGGCGACTTAGCACAAGGAGTTGTCATGACCCAACCCAGGGAGGGACAAAACTCGCCTGATTTAGAGCGACGCGCTACCCGGACGGTTTTGGATCGATCGGTTTTGGGCTCGACAATATACCCTCGCCGATAATGGATGATGTTTGGGGAACACCGCAATCCATCGCAATGGATGCGGTTCGCGAATGCCCTCCCCACGGAATGTTCCTGCTTCAATCCGTTGCACAGGCAGCAGGTCATGATGCCGTCATCGCCGATTTGATTGCCGATGGATCGAATTCCATAGCGCCATATCATAAGCACCTTGCTGAATGCGGATTGGTTG
>Ga0157379_10001447_pt1 | contig 19506 bp, 19 predicted proteins | sample S25metaG_FD_121802 | JGI IMG/M metagenome (GOLD analysis project Ga0157379, IMG submission 121802) | Switchgrass rhizosphere microbial communities from Kellogg Biological Station, Michigan, USA - S2-5 metaG | ecosystem: Host-associated > Plants > Roots > Rhizosphere > Soil | place: USA... | reverse complement strand
GACTAGGGTGGCCGAAAGAAAAAAGGCGAGCACCACTGATAGAAAAAAAACCCGCACTGTTTTTTCCGTCCTCCCGCTGTGGATGAGTCTGCCGATTGGAGCACGAATGTGCGCATTTCACGGCATAGGCAAACCCGCTAGTACGGAGCCTGGCGTTAATGAGAGGCTAATGGGGCCTATGTAGCTGGCCTTAGCTGGCTTTGCTCATCGAGGAGAACACCTCCACTAGCTACGGATTTTTGGCAGGCGTCACCTGCGCCTTCACTGGCTCAGCCACGTTAGCCGAGACTTCTGTCGATAGCGCACGCAGCTCCTCAGCCTGAGCGCTGAAATTGGCAAATTGTTTGCGGCAATAATCCGCCTGCAAGTTCATGACCTGGGCAAGGTTCTTCGCCCCGGCAAGGCTCATCGCAAGATCGAAGCCTGTACTAAGGTTACGCTCAGCAATGTCGATGATCTTACGATTGAGCGCCACGGCCCCCTCACAGGATTTCTCCAAGCCCTCTAATACGGCGTGGAGAGTGTTCTTGGAGCGCTCATAAAGCTCGCGCGTATGAGCCACGTTCCTTTCGGCAAGGGCGCGCATGGAGCCTGGTACTTGAGGATACCGAAACTCCTCGAATTGAGCATTGCTGGCTTTCTCAGCGACAACTTTGGGAGCGGGCTTCGCAGCTGTATCACGCGCATCCCCTACGGCGACTTTAGGAGCAACCTTGCCGTTTGTACGGCGCGCTTTCCCAGCAGCAACTCTCGGTGCCGTCGCGCGATGTGCATCGCTCAGAACTTTGGGACTGTAGGACTTGGTCATTGGTATCCTCTGGAGTTCAGATAGAGATGACGAAGAACAAACAGAAAAGGCCCAAGCTAACCCAGGGCCTTCTCGTTGCATTATCGAGTTCGCTTTAGGCGACGTTCGCTCCATTGGTTGCCTAGGACATCGAGCACGCCACCTCGATCATTAGCTGGCAGCCAAATTTTGAAACCCAGCTGTACCCCGATTTCAACCAGCCTAGATTGAACTTTGATTGATCGACGATGTTCGGCAAGTGCCGTGACCACACCGTCGGCTTCTAAACCACCCTCCTCATCGCTCGGTATTTCGACAACCGCTTGTCCAGTGGGAAGGTCGACGGTTCGCTTCCCTTCGACAAGTTTTCTCTCGTAGCCTGAGAGAGGATACTCTCGCTTATCTGTTGCCTGTTTGGTCAGCTCCTCAGCGAGGAAGGCAGCATCTCGAGGCGATATCTCCGCCAAGCTTCGGGCGACACCGATCTTATATGCCCATCCGACTTGCTGCGGATCCACGCCTGAACACATATCCAGCCGAGCCCAGACTTCCTGGATGGGAATGCCGTGCTCAGGACTCAGCAGTACCTCTGGGTACACTCTGAAGCGCACCACGAAGGGATCTTCTCCTTCAACGAAGTAAGGAGTCGAATCCTCGAAAGAAGTCGAGGTGGCCTCAAGTACGCCCACCCACCGTTGGAGCTTGACGAGATAGCAAAGGAATCGATCACCAACCTCGATCTTGCTGGCTGACTTTCGCTGAGATGCTCGAAACCCAGTGATCTCGCCTCCCTTACTTGTGAAGGCTTGCCAAGTTTCAGGTGTGAACAGATCTAAATAGCCTGCCATCGATCCCTCAACCCTGGCCTATTTGGAGCAGCAATCTACACAAATGAAATTCATTTTTCAGGGATGCGGAGTGTATTGTGTCGGACAGCGATAATTCGTGGTGAGCATGTCCAGAACAGTTGTGTGGGCATGTTCGGGCAATTTGGCAGGATGCGCCTCAATGTACGCACGTAGGCTTTTGCAAAATTTTCCACGCCTACAGATGCTGGGCAGAATGCCGGCAAATTACCAGGCAAGTATGTACCGTGCATCGTGTTGTTCAGTTGGTAGAGTTCGGCAGCGTCGATATATCCGTTGAGATAGCCTTTGCAATAATCATCTAGCGCCTTGCAATGAGAAACGAGTTCTGAAGTAGGGGTCAATTCTTGACCAACAGCTTCCCCGCCCATGAGAAAAATCATGCCTGCTGTGATGATCACCATTCGCATCGACATGGCGACTCCTCCTTGATCACAGCCCGAAGGTGCTCTCAGTCCGCTTAGGAATATACCCAGGGTGGGCCTCTCCCTATTCCTGGAATTTCCCTCAGCAAATTTTTAGGTGAGATTCACGAATAAGGGAGTACCCGGGCCCCCTTGCTCCCCTACTCCCCCCGGTTGATGTAGGCGAGCCGCATCAATTCTTTCAGGGTATCCTGCTTGTTGTGGACGTCGTCCGGCGTCAAACGCAGTCGATAACGACCCCAGTTAACGTTATACTCAAGAGCGTCCAGGCCAGCGGCTTCTATCTTTGAGTCGACGTCCTCTGATTTTTGGAGCTTCAAATCTAAAATCATATGCTGCTTTCTCGGCCTAAAGACGGAGAAATTGTAAGGTTGGCCCTCCTTAGAGATGCCGATGTAATACTTATTGTAGGTAAGCCCTAGTGACGGGTCGAACTCCTTTGCCGCCTGCAATAGTTCGTCAGCGAGTGCCACGGTCGCCTCGAAGCACGCTCTTCCCAATCCGAACGATCAGTAGGAGCGGCCTCGGCAACTTCATCGTCATCCACTAAGCCTCTCGAGAATTCATTGAGGACTGTCGTGAACCAGAGCGTCTGTGCCTCACCTACCCGCAAGACCTCCAACTGGAGGGCGATAAGCGGAATTGCCCCGTTGAAAAGCGTTATGATGTTCAGAAAACGGCTGGTTATGTCCTCTGCAATGAGGACGGCGCAATGTTCATATTGGGGGTAACGCCTTTTTTCGATGTCCCAATATTCTATAGTGCGCATGATGTGGGCTTCATCGGTCGAGCCTATCTGCAGTTCGACTTCATAGCGTTTCAGTGTAATCGGATCTTGGAGCAGCAGGTCCAGGCGTCCAGCACGAGGCTGCGGCCGCTGCCGCTCCCGGAGAACGAGGTCGCCAAGGTTGAGGATAGCCGGATCGGCGGCTATCCGATCCTCAACCCACCTTTCCGTCAGAACGGGCTTCAGCCAAATGCGCTCTGGCTTGACGTACCTCTCAGTCAGAGGCTTTTCCAAAGTAGTGCTGGAGCGGCTGAGTTTCTGTAGGTCTGTCACACTCATGTCACAGCCTTCCCGTTATCGAGTGTTGTTGAGGCCAACAAAGACCGTAGGCTGCGAAGCAGCCGAGATTCAACAATCTTTTGTGAGACACTGAAACGACGAGGGTAGAGCACCTTTGCCAGAGATGCTTTGCAATTTGCAGCGCAATTTCCCCTAGCAAATTTTTTGGTGCAATTCACCATAGAGGAGGGTGTGCAACCCCCCACATACCCCCGTCAAATCACATTATCTAGGCTGAGAAGCTCATCATTCTGCAAGCCCTCGGGCTCCTCGCCCCCCAATCCTCGGCCCTCGGAGCTCTGAGCTTTGGGCTTCTCACTCGCCCTCGGGTCCCATCGAGGGACCACTCGGGCGAACCCCCAAAACATCCCCCACCTAACGCATGAGGGGTTAGCGTCCTTTAGATGCTTGAAGGAATTCGAGCAAACCGCCAAGGCGACGAGCAATGATCCAAAGAAAGAGAGTGCACAGAGATAGGAAAATGAGATGGACGACAATTAGCTCACCCGCATACTCCTCCAGCCATAGAAAATCGTATTCTATCATTGCCAACCTCCCAAACGTCGCCCATGCGCCAAGCCACCATACCTCAGTAGCGAGCTAAGCGAGGACTAGACGCCGTAGCTCAGTTGGTTATCCGAGCGAGCTTTGCGAGCGAGGAGAGGAGCCGAGTTTGCGAGGCGACGGGAGCATCCAGGAACTACGCAGGAAATTAGCCCCCGCCATTACAGGATCATTACAAATTTGGGATTTAGGCTTGAAGAATTTTTCCTAAGTTATGGTGACCCCGGCAGGATTCGAACCTGCGGCCTCCAGATTAGGAATCTGAAAGTAAGGCAGCACTCGTCAATAGTCCAAGCTGCAAATCAAGATGGTTGCGAGCCCCCGATTTGAACTTACACTCAGCCTGCCAAGACATGCTTCCGACGTTTTGCCGATCGTCGCGGCAATACGTGCCCCCAGAAGAACCATTCAATTGGCGCCTGAACCGGAGCGTGTCCGCACATATATATTCGGCCCTCTGACAGGTCATCAGCTGTTCCGGTGGGCGCCTAGAGGAGATTTGGCTGGAAGTTAGTTGCTGACACTGTGCTGACACGATGAGGGCTCTTTAACTGCCAGTTACGCGCCAAACCATTTTACGCAGTGTTATCAGCTAATTGGTGGTGGGCGGTACTGGACTCGAACCAGTGACCCCTGCGATGTGAACACAGTGCTCTACCAGCTGAGCTAACCGCCCGCTCCAGGTGTCAGCCCGGATTTAGCGATTGCGCCTCTGGTAAGTCAAGGAACTGCGCCTCATTTCGCCTTAGCGACCGTTTCATTGACGGTCTCGAGCTTTTCCCTTGCGTTCCTGACATCCCCTTCGCTGCAGGCCGCGTCGGCGTCATCGAGGAGCTGGCTGAGCTTCTCGGCATCGGCCTCGTTCAGCGCCTTGGCGTCGAGCTTGCTCTGAAAGGCCTCCTCCGAAGTAGCAAGCTCTCGGACACAAACGATTTCGGGAGAGTCTTCCTCTTGCTTGCTATCCGCCGCCGCGGGTTGCTCGCGATCCGATTTTCCGCTTTCCGGCTGAGCCTCTGTCGCGCCCGCTTGAGGCTGTTCGTCCTGAGCCGAAGCCTCACGAGGCGCGCCGCAAAGAGCCGTGGCCAACACGATGGCGGCAATGGGCAACGCTCTGTGCACTGCCTCGCTCCCAACTGGGCAGGGACGAAAGCCGACAAGCAGCGTATGCTGCCGCCGGCCTCGGCGAAACCCGTGTCTATTTCTTGTTGATCATGCCGTTGATGGTCGTGAGCTTCGCGGTTGCTTCCTGAAATTTCCCCTCGGTGCAGAGCGCGTCAGCCTCGTCGAGAAGCTGATTGACGCTTTGTTGATCGGCATCGCTCAAGGCATTTGCGTCGATCTTGGTTTGCACGGCTTCGTCAGTGCTGGCGACCTGATCGCTGCACTCATTATCGGCCGGCTCTTCGTCAATGGCATAAGCAGTCCCCCCCATAAGGCAGAGCATTGCGACGCCGATCACGACACGCCTCAACATTTCCCTCTCTCCCTCTAAGTTCCTGAAGTCCCTCTCACTTACAGGCGTCAAAGTGTGCTTTGACTATGGCTCTTCGTTGAGAGCTGCCGGGTGGAAATAGGGCTGATATTAGGCGGTATTAGGGCGTATCAGGAACGGGCATGCCGCTTCATTGCGGTACCGAGCAGCGTTGCAGCGCATACATCGAGTTGGTCGAAATGATCGATGGTCGCTTCCGCCGTCAGCTCGGCGAGCGGTGTCGTTGCATAGCCGAAGCTTACCAGAATGATCGGTACGTGAGCCGCTTTGGCTGTCATCACATCGACGTCGTTGTCGCCGATCATGATTGCGTTGGACGGATCGCCGCCGGCAAGCGCGATGGTGCCGATGAGATGACTGGGATTCGGTTTTGACACTGGGAAAGTGTCACGTCCCGAGATCGCAGAGAAATAGTCTTCGAGATCAAGTTCTTGGAGAAGTAGGCGGCTGGGACGTTCCTGCTTGTTGGTGCAGACCGCGAGCGTTGCGCCTTCGGCGGCGAGGCGCTCAAGCACGACGACGACGCCAGGGAAAGGCCAGCTCTCCCGTGCGATATTCGCCTCGTAATATGCGAGAAATTTAGCGAGCATCTCATCGACATCGTCGCTGGCGCCAAGTCGGCGCAAGGTTTCCTCGATCATCACGCGTATACCGAGGCCCACCGCCGAGCGGACGGTTGCGGCCGAGACCCCCAAGTGGCGAGTAAGCGCGTGGTTCAGTGCGCTGGTGAGATCCGGCGCGGTGTCGACGAGCGTGCCGTCGAGATCGAAGACGATGTTGGCTCCTTTTAGCATCGCGCTTCTGTCACACGCGCCTTGCGAGTGCGCAAGCGGCGGCGTATGCAGCGACGCGTGATCGCTGACTTTCAGCGCCGATCTGGGGAGAGCCCGTGCTCAAGACTGAGGATCTCAAGGAAAGTGCAGCGCGCGCAGCCCTCGATCTCGTCGAGGACGGTATGCAGCTCGGCCTTGGCTCCGGCTCGACTGCCGCCCGCTTCGTCGATGCGCTCGGCGAGAAGGTGACGCAAGGCTTGCGCGTCGTCTGCGTTCCTACCTCTGAGCTGACTCGCGTGCAGGCCGAAGGCCTCGGCATCCCGCTCACCTCGCTGGACGAAACGCCGCGCCTTGATTTGACAGTGGATGGCGCCGACGAGATCGACGACCAGCTGCGTTTGATCAAAGGAGGCGGGGGCGCACTGCTTCGCGAGAAGATCGTGGCCACTGCGTCGGACCGCATGGTGGTGATCGCAGATGAGAGCAAAGTCGTGACGATGCTTGGGGCCTATCCGCTCCCTGTTGAGGTGGTGCGGTTCGGCTTGCTTGCGACAATGCGCCTGATCGAGGCCATTGCCGTCGAGACGGGCTGCCACGGCGAGATCAAGCTCAGACCGGGCAAGGGGGATGCGCCTTTCGTCACCGATCAGGGCAATCTCATCGTCGATTGCGCCTTCGGCGCGATCCCTGAGCCCGAGGTTCTCGCCTTCGGGCTGAAACGGATCCCCGGCGTGGTAGAGCACGGACTGTTTCTTGGCATTGCCGATTTGGCTATCGTGGCGGGCAGCGGCGGGGTGAACCTGTTGCGCCGCGCAGGAGCCTGACGCCAGGTGGCTCGGTACGATTACGACCTGTTCGTCATTGGCGCGGGTTCCGGCGGAGTTCGCGCGGCGCGCCTTGCCGCCGAGCTCGGCGCCAAGGTTGGTATTGCCGAGGAATATCGCATCGGCGGCACCTGTGTGATCCGCGGCTGCATTCCGAAGAAGCTCCTCGTCTATGGCAGCAAATACGCGACCGAGTTCGCAGAGGCAAAGAACTACGGTTGGGCTTGCGACAACCTCAAGTTCGATTGGCGAACTCTGATCGGCAATGTCAGGCGCGAGGTCGACCGCCTGAACGGCGTTTACACGCGGATCCTGGAGAAAGTCGGCGTGGACCGCTTCATGACCCGCGCTACGCTTGAGGATCGGCAAACAGTGCATCTCGGCCTCGGCAACGCTGCGGTCTCCGCCAAGACTATCCTCATCGCGACCGGCTCCCACCCCATGATCCCCAATCTTCCTGGCAAAGAGCATGTGATCAGCTCAAATCAATGTTTCGAGCTCGAACAACTGCCGAAAAGCCTCGTCATCATCGGCGCTGGCTACATTGGCATGGAGTTCGCCTCGATCTTCAGGAGCTGTGGTGTCGAGGTGACCGTGCTTCATCGCGGCGATCAGGTCTTGCGCGATTTCGACAGCGATCTGCGCGACGGACTGGCGGAAGCGATGCGAGATCGCGGCATCGATCTGCGTATGGATACCGACGTCGCCTCGATCGAAGAGGAGGAGAATTGTTATCGGGTCAATCTCAAGCGCGGCGGGTCGGTCGCCGCCGACCTCGTCATGGCGGCAACTGGGCGAATGCCCACTACGGCGGCCTTCGGACTGGAGGAAGTTGGGGTCAGGCTCGGAGTGAATGGCTGCATCGCGGTCGACGAGTTTTCCAGGACCTCGGTCGACAACATTTACGCGGTTGGAGACGTGACCGACCGCAAGAACCTGACGCCCGTCGCGATCCACGACGCCAACGCCTTTGCCGAGACGCTGTTCAACAACAGGCCTACGCCGGTCGACTACACCTTCATTCCCACGGCCGTGTTCTCCCGGCCTGAGATCGGCACGGTCGGGCTTTCGGAGGAAAAAGCGCGGGAGATGTACGGCGAGATCGATATTTACAAGACGAGCTTCAGGCCGCTTCGCTCGATGGTGAGCGGCAGCACCGAGAAAATGATGATGAAGCTCGTCATCGACATGAAGTCTGACCGGGTTGTCGGCGTCCACATTCTAGGCCCTGATGCTGCCGAGATCGTACAAATGGCGGCGATTGCGCTTCGGCTCGGCGTCACCAAGGCTCAGTTCGATGCGACCATGCCGCTGCATCCCTCCGCCGCCGAGGAACTGGTGACGATTCGCCATAAGTGGGAGGCGCCCACGCCGATAGCGGGATCAGATGCGGCGGCTTGAGGACAAGGTCGCGCTCGTCACTGGCGGTGGGGCAGGGATCGGCCGCGCTATCGCCGAAACCTTCGCGCGCGAGGGCGCTTCGGTGATTGTGGCCGACCGGGACGGCGAGGCGGCCAAGGAGGTCGCGCAAGCCATCGTCAAGAATAACGGCGCGGCATCGGCGCATGAGGTCGATGTCACCGACACCCCGCAAGTGAAGGCGCTGATGGCCGAGATCGACAAAGCCCACGGCCGGCTCGACGTGCTCGTCAACAATGCCGGCGTGGGCGAGCGCTCGGACTTCCGTCATCTCTCCGACGAGGCCTGGGACAAAGTTTGGAAGACCAATCTCGATGGCACGGTGCGCTGCGCGCGAGAGGCCTTCGATCTGCTAAAGGCATCGGGCAAGTCCTCGATCATCAATCTCTCCTCGATCATGGCCAGCAAACACACGCGCCAGATGGCCGTCTATTCAGCAACCAAGGGCGCGGTGTCGGCGCTGTCGCGGAGCCTCGCCGTCGAATACGCGCCTTACGGCATCCGCGTGAACACGCTGCTCCCTGGCTATGTCGAGACGGCGCTGATCGGCCGCTATCTGTCTAATCCGATGATCGCCAAGGCGCTGCTCACCCAGACGCCGCTCAGGCGATTCGGCACGCCGCAGGATATTGCCAATGCGGCCCTGTTCCTCGCCTCCGACGAGGCGGCCTACATCACCGGCGCTGCGCTCAACGTGGACGGCGGCATGGCCACCACGCTTTAGGACGCCTTTGCGGCAACGACACTTTGCGCGGTCGCCGTTGAAGGCAGCATCAAAGTCTCCTCGACAATCTCGTCGACCACGCCAACCAGCGCGGCCTGCTCGCTGCCGCCGAGCTTCTTTATTGCGTCATAGCGGGCGAGCTGGCGATCGGCGCTTGTGCCGCGCTGCACGATCATGCGCGCATGGGCGACCTCGGCGATGCAGCCAAAATGCGCAGCATCCTCGGCGATGAGCTCGAACAATTCCTCGAGCAGGACGGGGAAGGGCACCACAGCGCCCTTGCCGAAATCGACCATGCCCTGCTCGATGCCGTAGCGTTGCGCGCGCCAGCGGTTTTCACGCACGAGGAAGGGCGGGTAATAGCGCCAGCGCTGGTTCTCCCGCCTCAGGCGATAGAGCAGCCGCAGAATGCAGCGGAAAAGCGAAGCGATGGCGATGCCGTCCTCGACGAGTGGGCAAACGTCGGTGATGCGCATCTCGAGCGTCGGGAAGCGCGCCGAGGGCCGCAAATCCCACCAGATCTTGGTCGCATCCTCGATCAGCCCGGCACTGACTAGAAGCTCGATCGTACGCTCGTACTCGCTATAGCTCGAAAACTGGTGGGGCACGCCGGTGCGGGGCAATTCATCGAACACTGATAGCCGATACGACTTGAGGCCTGTCTGGATGCCCTGCCAAAAGGGCGAGGATGTCGAGAGCGCAAGGAGATGCGGCAGGAAGTACGCCGCCTGGCCGAGCAGATCGATCCTGAGGTCATCGTCCTCGATGCCGACATGGACATGCATGCCGGAGATCACGAGCCGCCGCCCGACCTGCTGGAGGTCGCGGGCGATTACGTTATAGCGCTCCTTGTCGGTGTGCTGCTGGGCAGACCACTCGGCAAAGGGATGGGTCGATGAGGCGATCGGGGCGAGGCCAAACTCGTTGGCGATGCGCCCGACCGTGCCGCGGAGATCGATCAGTTGATCACGCGCCTCCTGCATCGAGTTGCAGACGCGGGTGCCGACCTCGATCTGCGAGCGCAGGAATTCGGGGCTTACCTGGCCGCGCAGAGCCTCCTCGCACTTGGCGAGCAACTCGGGCGGCTGCTCGTGCGCAAGGTCGCGGCTATCCTTGTTCACGAGGAGATACTCCTCCTCGATACCCACGGTGAAGCTCGGTTCCTTCATGGCCATGGGTCCTATCGTGCCACGTTTGCAGGGGCCAGGGTTAGCTTCCCTCGGGGGTCCATGGCAGCTCCCCTTGGCCTCGCGCGTTAAGGGATATGTGGCACGCTCAACAAGGTCAGGCAATGAAGCGGCCTGCCTAGTCAGGGTTCCGTCAATCGCTTATATACCGGTCACTTTCAAGGAGAGCCGTCGGATGGCATCCCGGTGGAGCCCAGAGAGCTGGCGCAGCAAAAAGATCGAGCAGGCACCGGTCTACCCCGACCTTAGCCAGCTTGAGCAGGTCGAGAAGCAGCTTGCGACCTTTCCGCCGCTCGTGTTCGCCGGTGAGGCGCGCGAGCTGAAGTCCAAGCTCGGCCGTGTGGCTGCGGGCGAGGCGTTTCTGTTGCAGGGCGGCGATTGCGCCGAGAGCTTCCTCGAGCACCGCGCCGACGCGATCCGCGACTTCTTCCGTGTATTCCTCCAGATGGCGGTGGTGCTCACCTATGCCGGCGGTTCGCCGGTGGTGAAGGTCGGGCGTCTCGCAGGCCAGTTCGCCAAGCCGCGTTCGAGCGCGATAGAGATGCAGGACGGCAAGTCATTGCCGAGCTATCGCGGCGACATCGTCAATGGCATCGAGTTCACCGAGGCGGCGCGGCAGGCAGATCCCCAGCGGATGCTGATGGCTTATCGGCAGTCGGCGGCGACGCTCAATCTGGTGCGCGCGTTCGCTCAAGGCGGCTATGCCAACCTCGAGCATGTGCATCGATGGAACTTGGGCTTCGTCAAGGATAGCCCGGCAGGACACCGCTATCAGGAGCTCGCTGGACACATAGCCGAGACCTTGCGCTTCATGCGCGCCTGCGGGCTGAACGCGGACAACACGCCACAGCTCCGCACCACGAGCTTCTATACGAGCCACGAGGCGCTTCTGCTCGGCTACGAGCAGGCCTTCACGCGGATCGATTCGACCTCGGGCGACTGGTACGCCACCTCTGGGCACATGCTGTGGATCGGCGACCGCACACGACAGCCCGACCACGCTCATATCGAATATCTGCGCGGCATCAAGAACCCTGTCGGGTTGAAGGTCGGTCCCACGCTTGGGGCCGACGAGCTGCTCAAGCTCATAGACATCCTCAACCCGCAGAACGAGCCCGGGCGTCTCACGCTGATCTGCCGCTTCGGCTCCGACAAGGTCGCTAAGGACCTTCCGCCTCTGATCCGCGCCGTGACGCGGGAAGGGAAGGTCGTGGTATGGGCGTGCGATCCAATGCACGGCAATACGATCAAGGCGGGAAGCGGCTACAAGACCCGGCCCTTCGATCTCATTCTGTCAGAGGTCGAGTCGTTCTTCGACATTCACCGGGGTGAGGGGACCCATGCTGGCGGCATCCATGTCGAGATGACCGGGCAGAATGTCACCGAATGCATGGGTGGCGCCAAAGCCGTCACCGAGACCGATCTATCGGACCGCTACCACACCCATTGCGACCCGCGGCTCAATGCTGACCAATCGCTCGAGCTTGCCTTCATCATGGCCGAGAGGCTGAAACGCGAGCGCGAAGTGCGGCCGGAGCCAGAGATCTCGATTGCCGCCGGCGAGTAGTTGGGAACCTCCGTTGTCATGCCCGCAAAAGCGGGCATCCAGTACCCACCGTAGCCACTTACTTATGAACCTTGGGTGATAGCTGGATTGCCTGGTCAATCCGGGCAATGACCAGAGACTTTGATAATTATGGCGAAAGCGATCACAAATTCCTTCAAGCTCGCACTCGCGCAGCTCAACCCTGTGGTAGGCGACATCGCGGGCAACCTCGCCAAAGCCCGCGAGGCTCGAGCTCGCGCCGGCGAAGCGGGCGCCGACCTCATCGTCTTTACCGAGCTTTATCTGACCGGCTATCCCATTGAGGATCTTGTATTGAAGCCTGCCTTGCAGAAGGCGGCGCGCGAGGCGTGCGAGGAGTTCGCAGGCGACACCGGCAATCGCGGCCCCGCGGTGCTTGTCGGACTGCCTTGGGGCGATGGACCCTTCGTCTACAATGCCGTGGCGCTGCTCGACCGGGGCCGCATCGAGGCTGTGCGCTACAAGAACAATCTGCCGAATTACGGCGTGTTCGACGAGAAGCGCGTCTTCGCAGCGGGCCCGATGCCGGAGCCGATCGATTTCAGAGGGCTGAAGCTAGGCGTTCCCATCTGCGAAGACATCTGGAGCGAGGAGGTCTGCGAGGTCCTTGCCGATGCTGGGGCGAAGCTGCTCATCGTACCGAACGGCTCGCCCTATTGGATCGACAAGCAGGAGGTGCGCTACGGCGTCGCAGAGACGAGGGTCGCTGAGACGCGGCTTTCGCTCGCTTATATCAATCAGGTTGGCGGCCAGGATGAGCTCGTGTTCGACGGCGCCTCCTTCGTGCTCAATGAGGACGCCGCGCTCGCAGTGCAGATGCCAGCCTGGGAAGAGGCGGTAGGCGTCACGGAGTGGCACTGCGAGAATGGACGTTGGCGCTGCTTTCCGGGCCTCATTGCCGAGATCGAGGAAGGCGACGCCGCCAACTATCTCGCCTGCGTCACCGGCTTGCGCGATTATGTGGACAAGAACGGCTTTCCCGGCGTGGTGCTAGGCCTCTCCGGCGGCGTCGACTCGGCCCTTTGCGCCGTAATGGCCGTCGATGCGCTCGGAGCTGACCACGTGCGCTGCGTCATGCTTCCTTACAGCTACACCAGCAACAAAAGCCTGAATGATGCGGCCGCAACTGCAGAAGCGCTTGGCGTGCGCTACGACATCCTGCCGATCCACAATGCCGTTGATGGGTTGACCGAGGATCTCGCCAAGATCTTCGCCGGCACGAGTGCCGACGCGACCGAGGAGAACTTGCAGAGCCGAGCGCGTGGCACCCTCCTCATGGCGATCTCGAACAAGTTCGGGCCGATTGTCATCACCACCGGCAACAAGTCCGAGGTCTCGGTTGGCTACGCCACGCTCTATGGCGACATGAACGGCGGCTTCAATCCGATCAAGGACCTTTATAAGACGCAAGTCTATGCGCTGGCGGGTTACCGCAACACGCAGCGGCCTAAAGGCTGCCTGGGGCCCACCGGCATTGTTATCCCCGCAAATGTCCTGACCAAGGAGCCCAGCGCCGAGCTCAAGGCAAATCAGCGCGATCAGGACACGCTGCCGCCTTACGATGTCCTCGACGACATCCTCAATTGCCTAGTCGAGCTCGAGATGCCGCTGCCCGAGATCATCGCGCGCGGGCACCCGCCTGAACTCGTGAAGAAGGTCGAGCGCATGCTCTACCTCGCAGAATATAAGCGCAGGCAGGCGGCTCCCGGCGTGAAGATCACCGCAAAGAATTTCGGCCGAGACCGGCGCTATCCCATCACCAACAAATTCCGCGAGAAGCTCTCCCCATGAGCGTCGCGGTGAGATTTGCGCCGAGTCCGACCGGACGGCTCCACGCCGGCAACATTCGCACCGCGCTGCTCAATTGGCTGTTCGCGCGGAAGACGGGCGGACGCTTGCTGCTTCGCCTCGACGACACCGACAGGGAGCGCTCCACTGAGGAATTTGCGCGCGGCATTGAGGAGGATCTCACTTGGCTCGGCATCGATTGGGCCAGGGAGGTCCGCCAGTCGGAGCGCTTCGATCTGTATGATGCAGCCGTCCAGACTTTGAAGCGGGCAGGGCGGCTTTATCCCGCCTACGAGACGCCCGAAGAGCTCGAGCTTAAGCGCAAGCGTCAGCTCGCGCGCGGCCGCCCCCCGGTCTATGACCGCGCGGCGCTGAAGCTGACCGAGGAGGACAAGGCCAGGCTCGAAACCGAGGGGCGCAAGCCACATTGGCGCTTCAAGCTCGAAACGCGCGACGTGGTCTGGGACGACCTCGTGCGCGGCCGCCAGCATGTCGATGCCGCTTCGTTGTCGGACCCGGTGCTGGTTAGGGCGGACGGCACTTATCTCTACACGCTGCCGAGCGTAGTCGACGATATCGACCTTGGCATTACCCACGTGATCCGCGGCGAAGACCATGTGGTCAACACGGCCCCGCAGATTCAGCTGTTCGAAGCACTCGGCGCGGCCAATCCTGCTTTCGGTCATCACAGTCTGCTGGTGACCGCCGACGGGCAGGCATTATCGAAACGAGACCGCTCTCTCGCGATCGAAGGCTTGCGCGAGTACGGAATCGAGTCGCTCGCCGTCGCAAGTTATGTCGCAACGATCGGCACATCCGACCCGATCGCCCCACACACGAGCCTCGACGAGCTGGTGCAAAGCTTCGACCTTTCCAAGTTATCGCGGGCTCCGGCCCGCTTCGATCCCGCGGAGCTACGCGCTCTGAACGCGAAGCTCCTGCATATGCTCCCGTTCAGTGCCATTGCTTCGAGGCTTCGGGCCATGGATGTTGGTGGCGGCCAGGAATTCTGGGAAGTGGTGCGGGGCAATCTCGCGCGGCTTGACGAGGCGAGGCTCTGGTGGCGCGTCGCCGAAGGTCCATTGCAGCCGGTGATCGAAGACCGCGAGCTCTGTCATAAGGCTGCTGGACTCTTGCCGCCTGAACCGTGGGATGAAGCCACCTGGTTTACTTGGTCTTCCGCCATCAAGGCCGCGACCGGCGCCAAGGGGAGGGCATTGTTTCAGCCTCTTCGACTTGCTTTGACTGGCGAGGAACAGGGGCCAGAGCTCAAGCACCTTCTGCCCCTGATCGGGAGACGCCGCGCGGCGGCGAGGCTCGAGGGGCACACGGCCTGAACGAATTTATTGGGCGGTTGGAGCTGCCGCCGGCTTGGCGGTCTTCTTAATAATGCTCGACGAGCCTGCCGCAGGCTGACCCGCGGGCGCCGCCGAAGCCGATGCTGCCGGAGGCGCCGAAGAAGCTGCGGGCGGAGGTGCCGGAGCCTTCTGCGCCGGGGGTGCACTTTGAGCCGCCGCCGCCGCAGGCGCCGGATTTGCCGGCGGGTTGCTGCCGGTCACGTCAAGATCGAGCTGCGGCGTTGGCTGGCTCGCCGGACCCGCTGCAGGCGCAGCCGTTTGACCGGCAGGAGGAGGCGCCGGCGGCTTCGCCGCGACCTTGCCCTTGCCTTTGCCCTTGGCCGGCTGCGAGGCCGCCTCGGCTTCGGCGCGCTTGTTGGCCGCCTCGATGTCGGTCGGATTGTATTCGGCCTGCTTGCACGAGCAGCCCTGCACATATTCCTTGCGGAACCGCAAGGCGACGGGGAGATCCATGTAGGCCGAACCGTTGAGCGAGATCGCCTGCTCAATCTCTTGGCCGGGGTTCCGATAGACGTAGAGCTCAGCCGGCGCGGCGCAGCTTGATTGGCATTGCTGAGCTTCCTGAGCCAACTGGCTCGCATAAGTGGCATAACTGATCGGATAGAAGAAGCCGTCGCAGAGCCTCACGCATACTGAGCGATAGCGGCCGTTCGGATCGATGCTGCGATAGATCGGCGTCTGCGGAATGTCTTGTACCTCTTCCTCCTGGCCGCCGCCGAAGATATCGAATAGGCCGCCACGCCGCGCCGTCTGCCGGGGTTGTCCGCCGCAGCCGGCGCGGGCCAGCGCATCCTGAAGCTCGGCCTGACGCCGCCTGTTTCCGCCGCCGCCGGTCAGGGCCTGGCGCTGCTCCTGAAGCTGGCTCAGCTGGCGGCGCGCATCCTCGACGCGGTCGTTCATCTTCAGGCATTGCGGGTTCCTAACCAGCCCGCGGCCGAAGATGAAGAAACTCTGGAAGCAGCCAGCGTCGTCCATGGCCGCTTGCGTGCCCTGGAACACGCGGTCTGCCGCAGCAATCTGCTGGTCGATGCGGGCGAGGTCGGCGCTATTCGCGCCCCCTCCGCCGCCCTGCGCCGCCGCGAGGTCTTGCTGGAGCTGCATGCAGCGGATCTGCTGATCGGTCTGCGCCAAAGCGAGGTCGCCGCCGGCCGTGAGCGCCGTGCCGCAAAGGACTAGCGCAACAAGACGCGGGCGACCGATCGTCCGCAGCGGCGACGCGATCAGACGCCGAAAATTGCGCTTACCGTTCACGAAGTTGGTTCCACTCCCCAGGGCCCAGCGACGCATTATGCGCGGTTAAAATCGAGGGTCAATGCGGCATCAATAAGATGATTCACGGGGAGTTGCTTGACGCTTCTACCAATTACCGCCATAAGCGGCCCCAAGATGATGCAAAAGCAACCCATCTTTATGATTTCGTGCGGCATCATTCCGGGCTAGCAAACAAGCTCGCCCGGCCGTTCTTCCTTCAACTATCTTCATTAAAATCCGAACGTTAGGGCGGGCCTCGAGCCGAAGGGGCTTGGTCAGTGGCGCTTAAGCTTTACAACACGCTCACCCGCAAGAAGGAGGTGTTCGAGCCGCTCGATCCCTCCAATGTGCGCATGTATGTGTGCGGGCCAACGGTCTACGACTTCGCCCATATCGGCAATGCGCGGCCGGTGATCGTCTTCGACGTCCTGTTCAGGCTGCTGCGGCACATCTACGGGCCCGAGCATGTCACCTATGTCCGCAATATCACCGACGTCGACGACAAGATCAACGCGCGGGCGGCAGAGGAATATCCGGACCTTCCGCTGAACGAGGCGATCAGGCGCGTCACCGAGAAGACCGAGGCGCAATTCCACAAGGACATGGCAGCGCTCTGCGTGCTCGATCCGAGCGTGGGGCCGCGCGCGACCGAGCACATCGCTCAGATGAAGGCGATGATCGAGCGGCTGGTCGAGAAGGGCTGCGCTTACGTGGCCGAGGACCATGTGCTGTTCCATGTCGCGTCGATGCCGGACTACGGCAAGCTTTCTGGCCGGTCGCTCGACGAGATGATCGCCGGCGCGCGGGTCGAGGTCGCGCCTTACAAGAAAGACCCGATGGACTTCGTGCTGTGGAAGCCGTCTAAGCCCGGCGAGCCGTCATGGCCGTCGCCCGCCGGAATCGCTGCGCGCGGTCGCCCCGGTTGGCACATCGAGTGCTCGGCCATGGCAGAGGCGCATCTCGGCGACGTGTTCGACATCCATGGCGGCGGCATCGATCTCGTCTTTCCGCACCATGAGAACGAGATCGCCCAGTCGCGTTGCGCGCATGGCACCAAGATCATGGCGCAGGTGTGGATGCATAACGGCTTTCTCCAGGTCGAAGGGGAGAAGATGGCGAAGAGCCTCGGCAACTTCGTCACCGTCCACGAGTTGCTCGAAGGATGGCAGGGTTACGCCTGGCCGGGAGAGGCGCTCAGATTCAATATGCTCCGCACTCAATATCGACAGCCGCTCGATTGGACGCTGGTGAGTCTCGACGAAGCACATAAGACGTTGTGGGAGTGGTACGGCGATCTCGAAGGGAAGGAGCCTGCGACCGGCCTTCCAGGCCGGGTGTTAGACGCGCTCTTGGATGATTTGAACACGCCAAAGGCGATTGCCGAGATGCACAGGTTACACAGCGCAGGCCATTGGGAGAGTCTGCGAGCAGCGCTCGACTTCCTGGGTTTCTCAGGCGACCGTGCCAAAATTGGAAGAACCGCTTCAGCCGCTGGAAGATCATCTCTCCGCTTTCACGTCGTGGCGGTGAGTGAGCGCATCGCGGCGCGCAACGCTGCGCGAGCCGCCAAGAACTTCAAGGAGGCTGACCGCATCCGCGACGAGCTCGAAGCCATGGGCATCACGCTGAAAGACGCGAAGGACCCCAAGACTGGCGAGCTTGTCACCACCTGGGAAGTCGCCCGATGACGCGCGAACGCATCTCGCTCTACGACACGACGCTGCGCGACGGCGCGCAGACGCACGGCGTCGACTTCTCGGTCGAGGACAAGTGGCTGATTGCCCAGCAGCTCGACGTGCTTGGCCTCGACTATATCGAGGCGGGCTATCCCGGCGCGAACCCGACAGATACGCGCCTTTTCGCCGAAGCTAAGCCTCTCGGCCACGCGCGCCTCACCGCCTTCGGCATGACCAAGCGACCGGGTCGGTCGCTCTCGAACGACCCCGGCTTCCAAGCTCTGCTCGCTACCAAGGTCGACGCCATCTGCCTCGTCGCCAAGACCTGGGACTTCCATGTCGATGTCGCGCTCGGCACGACCCTCGAAGAGAATCTCGCGGCCATCAAGGAATCGACTGCGGCCGTCGTAGCGAGCGGGCGTGAGGCGCTCATCGACTGCGAGCATTTCTTCGACGGCTACAAGGCCAATTTCCAATACGCGCTCCACTGCGCCAAGACCGCCTACGAGGGCGGCGCTCGCTGGGTGGTGCTGTGCGACACCAATGGTGGCACACTGCCAGAGGAAATCGAGAGGATTGTCGCCGAGGTCGTGAAGCTAATTCCGGGCGATCAACTCGGCATCCATGTGCATAACGACACCGATAACGGCGTGGCCAATTCGCTCGCGGCGGTGCGAGCCGGCGCGCGCCAGATCCAAGGCACTCTGAACGGGCTTGGCGAGCGCTGCGGCAACGCGAACCTCACCTCCATCATCCCGACTTTGATGCTGAAATCGGACTATGCCGACCGCTTCGAAACTAGTGTCACGCCGGAAAAGCTCAGGACCCTGACCCACGCATCGCGTATCCTCGACGAAGTACTGAACCGCGCGCCGAACCGCCACGCGCCTTACGTGGGCGAGGCTGCCTTCGCCCATAAAGGCGGGATTCATGTCTCCGCCGTGCAAAAGGATCCACGCACCTATGAGCATGTGCCGCCTGAGTCTGTCGGCAATCGACGTAAGCTGCTCGTCTCCGACCAGGCCGGGCGCTCCAACATCCTGGCGGAGCTCGACCGCATCGGTATCCCCATCCCCAAGGACGATCCGCGCATTGGCAAGCTGCTCGATGAGGTGAAGGAGCGCGAGGCTACGGGCTATGCCTACGAGGCAGCGGACGCCTCATTCGAGCTGCTCGCGCGACGCATGCTCGGCAACGTGCCGCAATTCTTCGAGGTCGATTCCTTCCGCGTCATGGTCGAGCGGCGGCACAATGCGCTTGGCGAGCTCGTCACTGTGTCGGAGGCGACGGTGAAGGTGCGCATTGACGGCGAAACGGTGCTGTCGGTCGGTGAGGGGAACGGTCCGGTCAATGCACTCGACAAGGCACTGCGCAAGGACCTCGGCCCCTACCAGAGCTTCATCAACGATCTCGAGCTGGTTGACTACAAGGTGCGCATTCTGACCGGCGGTACCGATGCCGTCACGCGCGTCCTGATCGAGAGCCGCGATGGAGTGGGCAACCGCTGGTTCACGATCGGCGTCTCGCCGAACATTGTCGATGCATCGTTCGAGGCGCTGCTCGATTCCATCAATTACAAGTTGATCCGCGACGGCGCGCCGGCGCCTTGACCATGGAGATCAGTCTATGGCGAAGCACCAAGATGCTCCCGGGCGCGTCGCGCGTTGCGCTTGCAGCAGTTTGACGGTCACCGCGCGCGGTGAGCCGATCGATGTCTATCT
>Ga0157379_10001446_pt1 | contig 19506 bp, 18 predicted proteins | sample S25metaG_FD_121802 | JGI IMG/M metagenome (GOLD analysis project Ga0157379, IMG submission 121802) | Switchgrass rhizosphere microbial communities from Kellogg Biological Station, Michigan, USA - S2-5 metaG | ecosystem: Host-associated > Plants > Roots > Rhizosphere > Soil | place: USA... | reverse complement strand
TGGCCGGCCTGATCTTTCCCCATCAGGCCGCCGGCAGCCTGATCACCGTCGACGGCAAGGTGATCGGTTCGGAAGTGATCGGCCAGCAATTCACCAGCGCCAAATATTTCCATGGCCGCCCTTCGGCCGCCGGCAACGGCTATGACGCCGCCAACAGCTCGGGTTCGAATTTCGCGCCCACCGCCAAGAAGCTGAAAGACCGCATCGCCGCCGACACCGCCAAGCTGCATGCCGAGAATCCCGCCATGCCGGTGCCGGACGATCTGGTGACCGCGTCGGCCAGCGGGCTGGACCCCGATATCACCCCGGCCGGCGCCCTGTTCCAGGTGCCTCGCATCGCCAAGGCCCGCAATATGCCCCAGGAAAAGGTGTCGGCCCTGATTGGAAGTCATGTGGAGACCCGGCTGTTCGGCATTTTTGGCGAGCCTCATGTCAATGTCCTGAAGCTTAACCTTGCATTGGATGCAATGTCGGCAGGCGCGCAAAGCGGGGCCAATCGGTCTAATCTCCCGGCCGGATGACTGACACCGGCTTTTTTAAGAATGAAGAGGGGCGCCCTTCGCCGGACGCCCTGCTGAAAGAGGCCGGGCAGGCGGGGCGTGGCCGTCTCAAGATATTCCTGGGCGCGGCGCCTGGTGTCGGCAAGACCTATGAGATGCTGGTGCAGGCCCGCGGCCGCAAACTGGATGGCGTGGATGCGGTGAGCGGCGTGGTGGAGACCCATGGCCGGGTCGAGACCGATCTCCTCACCAAAGGCATCGAAATCGTTCCCAAGAAGCGCGTTCCCTACAAGGGGCGCGTGCTGGCGGAGATGGACCTGGACGCCATCCTGCAGCGCCGTCCGCGCCTGGTGCTGGTGGATGAACTGGCGCATGACAATGCCCCGGGCAGCCGCCATCCCAAGCGCTATCTGGATGTGGAAGAGCTGCTGTCGGCCGGGATCGATGTCTACACCACCTTGAATGTCCAGCACATCGAAAGCCTCAATGATGTGGTGGCCAAGATCACGCATGTGCGGGTGCGCGAAACCGTGCCGGATTCAATTCTGGACCGCGCCGACGATATCGAACTGGTGGACCTGACGCCGGAAGACCTGCTGCAGCGCCTGAAGGAGGGCAAGGTCTATATGCCCGAGGCGGCCGAGCGGGCGCGGCAGAATTACTTTGCGCCCGGCAACCTCGCGGCCTTGCGCGAACTGGCCCTGCGCCGCACCGCCCAGCGGGTGGATGCGCAGATGGTGGATTATATGCGTGCCCATGCCATCGCCGGCCCCTGGGAAGCCAGCGAGCGGCTGATGGTGGCGGTGAATGCACGGCCTGGCGCGGCGGTGGCGGTGCGCTACGCACGCCGCCTGGCGGACCGGCTGCGTGCCTCCTGGACCGCGGTCCATGTCGAGACCGGTACAAGCCAGAGCGAGGCGGAGCGCGACCGCGTCGCCCAGCTCTTGCGGCTGGCGGAGCGGATGGGCGGCATGGCGGCGACCGTACCGGCCGCGGGCGAAGCCGATGGGCTGATGCAGTTCGCCCGTGCCAACAATATCTCCCATATCGTGATCATGGCCTCGCACGGCTCACGCTGGCTGGACCTGCTGCGTCCGTCCCCGGCGCAGGAGATCATCCGCAGCGCCGGCGATATCAGCGTCCATGTCGTCCCGGAACGGGGTGGCAAGGAGGATATCGCCAAGGCGCCCGCAGCCGAGCGCGCGCCTTTGGAGCCGCGGGCGTTCGCGGCCAGCCTGCTGTTCAGCGCGGTCGCATTGGCTGTGAGCCTGCTGCTGCGTCAGACCTTGGCCGTGTCCAATGTGACGCTGGTGCTGCTGGTGGCGGTGCTGGTCAGTGCCGTGCGCTATGGCCTGTTGCCGTCATTGTTTGCCGGCCTGATCTGTGCGCTCTCCTATAACTTCTTTTTCTTGCCGCCGCTTTACACCTTCACCATCGCCGACCCGGAAAATGTGATCACCCTGCTGGTGTTCATGCTGGTGGCGGCCATCGCTTCCAACCTGACGGCGCGGGTGAGGACGCAGGCCATCGTGGCGCGCCAGCGGGCCGCCACCACCGAGGACCTTTACCGCTTCAGCCGCAAGCTGGCAGGCATCGCCACCCTCGATGACCTGTTATGGGCCACCGCCTATCAGGTGGCGCATATGCTCAAGCTGCATGTGGTGCTGCTGATGCCGGGAGAGGGCGACTTGCAGGTGCGGGCCGGTTATCCGCCGGAGGACACCTTGGATGAGGGCGACCTCGCCGCCGCCAAATGGGCCTTTGAAGAAGGCCATGAAGCGGGCCGGGGTTCGGATACCCTGCCGGGCGCGCGGCGCCTGTTCCTGCCCATGCGCACCTCGCGCGGGGTAGTGGCGATCATCGGCCTGGACAGCGAAAGGAACGGCGAGCGGCCAGGGCCGCTGCTTTCTCCCGATCAGCGCCGGTTGCTGGATTCCCTGTCCGACCAGACCGCGCTGGCCATCGAACGGCTGAATCTGGCGGGAGAGATGGACCGCGCTCGCGTCGCCGCGGAGACCGAGAAACTGCGTTCGGCGCTTCTCACCTCCATCAGCCACGACCTGCGCACGCCGCTGGCCTCCATCCTGGGCTCGGCCTCGTCGCTCAAGGCCTATCGTCCCAGCCTGGATGCCGGCAAGCAGGACGAGTTGCTCGGCACCATCCAGGAGGAAGCCGAACGCCTCAATCATTTCATCGCCAATCTGCTGGACATGACCCGCCTGGAGTCTGGTGCCTTGGCGCCGAACCTGGAGTTGATCGATCTCGGCGACGTGGTGGGCTCGGTCCTGCGCCGCGCGCCGTTACAGAATCACAAGATGGTACTGGAGTTGGAACCAAGGCTGCCCATGTTGCGGCTCGACCCCGTCCTGTTCGAGCAGGTGCTGTTCAACCTCTTGGACAATGCCGCAAAATACGCGCCCGCGGGCACCGCCATCACCTTGCGTGCGAAGACGGAGGGCGGCGCCGTCACCATCCAGCTTCTGGACGAGGGCCCGGGCCTGCCGGAAGAAGATCGCGAGCGGGTGTTCGACAAATTCTACCGGGTGCGAGCCAGCGACAAGAAACGCGCCGGCACCGGCCTGGGCCTCGCCATCGCGCGGGGCTTCATGGAGGCCATGGGGGGCACCATCACCGCCGCCAACCGGACGGATGCAGTGGAAGAGGGGCGCAAGGGGGCGATCTTCACATTGACCATGCCCGTGCCGCGCGAAGCCAAGCTTGTCGAGCCCATGCCATGAATCCGCTGCGTATCCTGATCGTGGATGACGAACCGCCGATCCGGCGTTTCTTGCGAACCGCACTGGCGGCACAGGATTATCGGGTCGAGGAGGCGCCCGATGGCGAGGCGGCGCTGGAATTCCTCAAGCGCAACCCCGTCGACCTGATGGTGTTGGATCTGGGCCTTCCCGGCATGGACGGACTGGATGTGGTCCGGCGGTTGCGCCAGGAGGGAAATCCGCTTCCCATCGTTATTCTCTCCAGCCGCGATGACGAAGCGGGCAAGGTCGCGGCGCTGGACCTGGGCGCGGACGATTATGTTTCAAAACCGTTCGGGGTGGAGGAGTTGTCGGCCCGCATCCGCGCCGCCCTGCGCCATCGCCTGCAAAGGGAAGGCGAGAAGCCGCTGTTCCGCAGCGGCGACCTCACCATGGACCTGGTGCGGCGCATCGTGACGGTGAGGGGCGAAGAGATGAAGCTGACTCCGCGGGAATATGACCTGCTGCGGCTGCTGGTCGCCCATGCCGGCAAGGTTCTCACCCATAAATTCATCCTGAAGGAAGTGTGGGGCGCAGAGACCGACGTTCAGTATCTGCGCATCTATATCCGTACCCTGCGTCAGAAACTGGAAGCCGATCCCGAACAGCCCAGCCTGATCCTCACCGAACAAGGCGTGGGCTATCGTCTGCGCTCTGCGGACTAGTTCTTTTTCCGCTTCCCTTTGCGCCCTTCGCCCTTGCCCAGGCCGATCTTCTTGGCGAAGTCGCTGCGCTTCTGGGCATAATTGGGCGCCACCATCGGATAGTCGGGCGGCAGGTTCCAGCGCTCGCGATATTCGCTGGGGCTCATCTTGTAGCGCGCGCGCAGATAGCGCTTGAGCATCTTGAGCTTCTTGCCGTCCTCCAGGCAGACGATGTAGTCGGGCTGGACCGATTTCTTGATCGCCACCGCCGGCGCGCGGGGCAGGGTGCGTTCGTCCCGGGCTTCGGCAAAGCCACCCAAGGTGGCGTGCACATTCTTGATGATGGCGGGCAACTCATGGGCCGCCACCGGATTCTTGCTGACATAGGCGGAGACGATTTCCGTCACCAGCTTGAGAATGTCGTCGTCGTTATCCTTGCCGTCTTTGCCCATTACCCGCCTGATGTTGTCACTGTCACGACAGCACGCCAAAGAGGACGTCTGTCCAGTACAGGAAATCTCAGCTTTTCCCGTGCCTTGCAAGAAGCACTTCAAATCTTGCCCAAACCGCTAGATTTGGTGCTGGGGAAGGGGTAAATCCGCCATTCCTGCGCGTGGGCCCCAAACCAAGGCCCCTTTCTTCTTGTTGCTATGAGGCTTTCTATGTCGGCTGCCGCCAACCCCTTGGACCAAAAGTCCGATTTCTTCACCCGGGGGCTGGAAGCCGCCGATCCGGATGTGTTCAGCGCCGTCCAGGATGAACTGAACCGCCAGCGGGACAAGATCGAGCTGATTGCCTCCGAGAACATCGTCTCCCAGGCGGTGCTGGAAGCCCAGGGTTCGGTCCTGACCAACAAGTACGCCGAGGGCTATCCCGGCAAGCGCTATTACGGCGGCTGCGAATATGTGGACGTGGTCGAAAAACTGGCCATCGACCGCGCCTGCCGGCTTTTCGGGGCGGCCTTCGCCAATGTCCAGCCCCATTCCGGCGCCAATGCCAACCAGGCCTGTTTCTATGCCCTGCTGAATCCCGGCGACACCTTCATGGGCCTGGACCTGGCGGCCGGCGGCCATCTCACCCATGGCCATCCGGCCAACTATTCCGGCAAATGGTTCAAGCCAATTCCCTATACCGTGCGCCGCGACAACCAGCAGATCGATATGGACCAGGTGGCTGCCCTGGCGCGCGAGCACAAGCCCAAGCTGATCCTGGCCGGTGGCTCGGCCTATGCCCGCATCATCGATTTCGCGGCCTTCCGCAAAATCGCTGATGAAGTGGGCGCGCTGTTCATGGTCGACATGGCGCATTTCGCCGGCCTTGTGGCGGGCGGCGTGCATCCCAATCCCGTTCCTTATGCCGATGTGGTCACCACCACCACCCACAAAACCCTGCGCGGTCCGCGCGGCGGCATGATCCTGTCGCGCGACGAGGCCATCGGAAAGAAGATCAATTCCGCCGTCTTCCCCGGCCTGCAGGGCGGCCCGCTGATGCATGTGATCGCCGCCAAGGCCGTCTCCTTCGGCGAGGCCCTGAAGCCGGAATTCAAGACCTATGCGAAGAATGTGGTCGAGAATGCCAAGGCGCTGGCCGATGTGCTGAAGAGCAGCGGGCTCGACATCGTTACCGGCGGCACCGACACCCATCTAATGCTGGTGGACCTGCGTCCCAAGGGCGCCAAGGGTCGCCCCGCGGAACATGCGCTGGATCGCGCCGGCATCACCTGCAACAAGAACGCTGTTCCTTTCGATACCGAAAAAGCGGTCGTCACGTCCGGTGTCCGGTTGGGCACGCCGGCGGGCACCACCCGCGGATTTGGCACCTCCGAATTTCGCGAGATCGGCAAGCTGATCGTGGAAGTGGTGGACGCGGTGGCCAAGAATGAAGCCGGCGACGCCCAGGTCGAACAGAGCGTCGCGCGCCGCGTCAGTGAACTGTGCACCCGCTTTCCGATCTATCCATAACAACAAGGGGAAACCATGCGCTGCCCTTTCTGCGGACATGACGACAGCCAGGTGAAGGACAGCCGGCCTTCGGAGGACAATTCCGCCATTCGCAGACGCCGCCATTGCCCGGAATGCGGCGGCCGCTTCACCACTTTCGAGCGGGTGCAGCTGCGCGAACTGATCGTGGTCAAGAAAAGCGGCCGGCGCGAGGCTTTCGACCGCGACAAGCTGGAACGCTCCATCAACCATGCCTTGCGCAAGCGGCCGGTGGAACGCGAGCGGGTGGAACGCACCGTCACCGGCATCGTGCGCCGCCTGGAATCCATGGGCGAGAACGAGATTCCGGCCAGCGTGATCGGCGAACTGGTGATGCAGGCCCTGGCCAGCCTGGACAAGGTGGCCTATGTCCGCTTCGCCTCGGTCTACAAGAATTTCCGCGAGACCCGCGATTTCGAGATGCTGATCGGCGAACTCGAGGGTGATGAGGACAAAGTCTGACTTTGGTGCAGCTTGGCTGAGGCCCACCTCCCCCTCATGCGCGTAAGCGCATAGGAGGGGGAGGTGGCTTCAGCGATCGAGGCGAAGCGTGAGCGAGCCGAGAGGAAGCTGAAGCCGGAGGGGGTCATTATGAACATTCTCATTGTTGAATCCCGTTATCATCCCGATGTTGCCTCCGCTTTGGTGGACGGCGCGACGGCGGCGCTGCAGCAGGCGGGCGCCCACTTCGAGCGCGTGGCTGTGCCGGGCGTGCTGGAAGTCCCGGCCGCCATCGCCATCGCCATGCGGTCCTCCAAACTGTTTGACGGTTATATCGCGCTGGGTTGTGTCACCGGGCCTGCGCATCTGGCCGACGTCTTCTACGCCGAAACCATGCGCGCCTTGATGACGTTGGGCACATCCGGCGCAGTGCTGGGACAGGGCATTGTGCTGGCCGGCGATGAAGGCGCGGCGCTGGATCTGGCGATCACCCATGATATCGGCGGCGACGCGGCCCGGGCCTGCCTGGCACTGGCTGCCTTCCGCGAGCGCCTTACCTCATGAACACGAATACGAGTCAGGCGGATGCCCGCCATGCCGCCCGGCTGGGTGCGGTGCAGGCGCTCTATCAGATGGAAATGCTGGGCGCCGATTCCGAGGAGGTGGCTGAGGAATTCGCCGAGCACCGCTTCGGCGAATTGCCGGTTGCGCCCGATGCGGAATTCTTTCACGCGATTGTGACCGGCGTGCCCCAGCATCAAGTGGAGATCGACCGCGCCATTGCCGCTTCTCTGTCGCAAAGCTGGAAGCTGGAACGGGTGGATTCCATCCTGCGCGCCATCCTGCGTTGCGCGGTCTACGAACTGGTGGCCCGCCGTGACGTGCCGGCCAAGGTGGTGATCGACGAATATGTCGCCGTGGCGGGTGCCTTCTTCGGCGCTGACGAGCCCGGCTTCGTCAACGGCGCGCTCGACACGATTGCGCGCCGCAAACGGGCCACGGAGTTCGGTCTTCCCACGCCGGAAGACGAGCTGGATTTCTAAACTCCCCGTAATGTGACGTTTTTCGCATTTGCGAAGCTTTTCAGGGCCTTGCCGCTGTCTCCTGCGGGATGCAAGGTCGCGGGACAGAGGCGGCAATAAACAAACGCAACAAAGCCCGCCGCGGAATTCGCAAGGAGAGAAACATGGATATCAGCAAACGCGATCTTCTGGTGGCGGGCGCCGCCTTGGGTGTGGGCGTTGCCGCCGGCAATGCCGTGGCCCAGCCGCGCCGCGACCGGCCGATCAACACCGGCACCCAGCCCTCGACCGTAGACCGCAACTACAGACCGCGGCGCCTCAACAAATGCATCGAGCTTTGGGAAGACGGCCAGCCCATCTACTACACCGGCCCCGGCATCGGTCCCGGCGTCGATCCCTATGAGCAGGGCAAGAAGATGTCCAAGACCTGGGCCGATGCCATCTGCTACGACATGGAGCACAATCCGCTGGATTACACCGCGCTCCAGGCCTTCATGAAAGGCATCGTCGATGGCGGCGGCACGGCCTCCGGCCATCGCTTCCCGATGGTGTTCGTCTCCACGCCGATCATCGGCTTGAACGAAGCCTATATGTGGGCCAACAGCTGGGTGTTCAGCCAGTTGCTCGATACCGGCATCATGGGCATCCATCTCTGCCATGCCCGCGATCCCAAGGCGGTGGAAGTCTGCGCCTCGGCCTGCATTCGCTTTCCCTTCAAGCGGCCCGGCGTGCGCCAGCTTGCGCATGAAGGCCTTCGCGGTTCGCCGCAAGGCGGCGCGGCGGCCATCTGGGGCCTCAATCAAGGCGCCTATCTGCACAAGGCCGATACCTGGCCGCTCAATCCGCAGGGCGAACTGATCTTCGGCATCAAGATCGAAGACGTGCACGCCGACGCCAATGTGGAGGCGACCATGGCGGTGCCCGGCATCACCATGGCGGAATGGGGTCCGGGCGATCACGCCTATTCGCTCTACGGCCTGGAAGCCTTCCCCGAGGACGGCCATTCGCTGGGCGAGCTGGCGGCACGGCCCGAGATGAAGCGGGTGCGCCAGAAGGTGGTGGATCTGTGCAAGACGCACAATCTCAAATTCCTGAATGCTGGGCGCGCCGCCGACAATAGCGTCGACAGCGTGATCCAGCAGATCAAGGACGGCGCCATGGTGATCGAGTCCGATGAGGAGGCGGCCATCAAAGGCCGCGAATATACCAAGCGAAAGATGCCGGTTTAACGCGCGCTACTGCTGGGCGCGGTAGCTTTTGAGCTGCCGCGCCCTTTGCTTTAGTCTGTTGGGATGGATGAGTTCGGCATTATCGCCAAATATTTCGCGCCCCTCGCGGGAGAAGGCGCCTTCGGCCTGAAAGACGACGCGGCGCTGCTGCCCTCGCGTCCTGGCTATGAACTGGTCGTCACCACCGATACGATCGCCGAGGGGACCGACTTTTTCGCCTTCGACCCCGCGGACACCGTGGCGCAAAAGGCCTTACGCGTGAATCTCTCCGACCTTGCCGCCAAAGGAGCCGAGCCGGCCGGTTATCTTTTGAACCTCACTTTGCCGCACAGCGTGACGGAAGACTGGCTGGCGACGTTCGCGTCCGGCCTTGCCCGGGATCAGAAGGCGTTCGGCTTCTCGCTGTTGGGGGGCGATACCGGCGCGGGCGAGGGGCCCCTGACCATTGCGATAACCGCTTTCGGCTTTGTGCCGCAGGGGAAGATGATCAAGCGCAGCGGCGCGAAGCCGGACGATGCGGTTTATGTCACCGGCACAATCGGCGATTCCGGCGGCGGCCTGGCGATTTTCAAGCGCGAAAAGCACACGCTATCGGATTCCGACCGGGATTATCTGACGTCACGCTACCGCGTTCCCCAGCCACCGGTCGGGTTCGCCCCCAGGTTGCGCGATGTCGCCCATGCTAGCGTGGATATTTCCGACGGCCTCATCGCCGACCTCGGCCATATAGCGGTGGCGTCCGGTGTGCGCATTCTTGTGGAGGGCGGGCAGGTACCGCTGTCTTCGCCGTTAAAGGCCTTATGGGGCGAGAAGGCGCTGCTGCGCGCCGTGGCAGCGGGTGACGATTACCAGATCGCCTTCACGGCACCGCCGGGTCTCAGCGGGCCTTTTACCTGCATCGGCGGGGTCGCGGCAGGCGAGGGTGTTAACCTGATGGTCGAGGACCGGATCGTTGCGGTTCCGAATACCGGCTACCGGCACTTCTGAGGCACAAGCCAAAAGAAAGCATATAGCGCGTTCCGGATTGTAACCCGGATTTCTCCACGCTATCCCTTTTCAAAAGGGAATATAGCGCGGGGGCGCTGGCCATGATCAAAATCGTACTGACAAATACTCAGCGAATGGCCCGGGCTATGGTTTGCCTTGCCGCAATGGCGCTGGGTGGCGAAATCGCATTTGCCCAGACCCCACAGGATACTCCGGCGACCCAGAATTCGGTGAAGCTTGTACGCGTGATATTGGCGCTTCCGGCCGGCAGCCCCTGGCTGTCGCTCAAGGTCGATCCGCTGCTCTGCATTTATCGACCCGTCAATCAGAGCTGGACAGGTGGAAGGGTCGACCAGGAGATCTCGCCTTATTCCGTGCCCTTCAAGAGGGATATGGAAAGCGCGGGATACAAGGTCGTCACGCCGGGCGAAGACAATTTGTTCGATGCGCAATCCGGTTCGGCGGATTACGAAGCAGCTGCCGTGATCACGGATGCGCATGTGGAAGGCTGTGTCAGCGACGGTTCCTACTTCACCAACAAGGGAAGTGTCCGTGGCGACGCGTCCATGACGGTGGACTGGCAGATTTATTCGCGGATCAAAAAACAGGTGGTCGCGCGCGTCAGCACGGCGGGCGCCGCCAGGTTGGGCAGCAGCATGCCTGGTGGTGTCGCGCGGCTGGTTACGGAAGCTTTTGCCAGCAATGTGCGCGAACTGGCCCAAAATGCCGACTTTCGCGCCGCCATGAGCGCTCCCAAGGCGGCTGCAAAAGGCATTCTGCTGCCCGGCCAGCAAAGCAAGATACTTCTCGCTGTCAGCCTGAAGGCCTCCTCGCGTCCGATCGCGGACGCAGTTGGAAGCGTGGTGACGATCCTGACCGGGACGGGCAGCGGCTCCGGCATCCTTGTGTCGGATGATGGATATGTCCTGACCAATGCCCATGTCGTTGGTGACGACAAGGAGGTCCGGGTGCGCTGGTCCGATGGCATCGAAACGCTCGCCGAGGTGGAACGTGTTGCCAAGGTGCGCGACGTCGCCATTATCAAAACCAATGCGCGGGACCGAAGGCCGCTCACCCTCAAGCGGGGCGCAGTGACGCCGGGGCAACGGGTCTATGCCGTCGGCTCGCCCAAGGGCAAGGATTTCCAAGGAACGGTGAGCAGCGGTGTGGTTTCGGCGGACCGGGTATTTGACGGTCTGCGCTACATCCAGAGCGATACCACTGTCTCGCACGGATCAAGCGGGGGTGCGTTGCTGGATGAAACCGGATCGGTGATCGGCATCACGGATTTGGCCATCCAGAATGACGGCCCGGCGGGACTTAATCTGTTCATTCCCATCGGCGACGCCATGGACTTTCTATCCCTGGAACAGCACTGAGGGTCGCTCTTAACCCTTTGCTAACGCTGTTTTGTCAGCCTGCCCGGATGAGAAAAGCGGCGATCCTGGCTTTGCTTGGGGTCCTGATTCTTCCTGCCTTTGCGGTGGCGGCAGAAGAGAAGAAGGAATCCGGCAAGACGGAAGGCGAACCCAAGAAGGGCAAGCCCGGCACCAATGTCGACATGCCCTATCTGATGGCGCCGATCACCGACGCCGACGGCAAGCTCTCCGGCTATGCCTATCTCTCCACCCGCCTGACGGCATCCTCCGAAGCCAATGCCCTGGTGGTGCGCGACAAGCTGCCCTTCATCCAGGATGCCATGGTGCGTGACGTCAACGCTTTGGGCATCACCACCTCCGATCCGGAAAAGGTCGACGTGCCTGCCACGGAAAAACGGCTGCTGGCTGATGCGGCCAAGGTGATGGGAGCGGGCAAGGTCAAGGTTCTGACCGTCTGCAGCGTCAATATCGCTCCCTTACACCCGGTCCAGACCCCGGCCCGGGACGTACCGCCGGAACAGATGATCCCGGCTGGGACCACCCCCAAGAACCCCGTAAAGTCCCGCTGCGACTGAATTTTGTCGTCATACCGTCTTGTGCGCCGGGACCCATATCCACGGTTGCCTAGGAAACGGGCTTTTGGCAATCTTCGCCCGCCCTTGAAGCGGCGAGTCCGGCCTTAGAGGCTTTGTGACACCGGCCATGGGGATCGGCGAGAGCCCATCCCTGGTTCGACAGGGTTGCTCCTCCGACCCGCATAACCACAGTACGAGGGGACGAATATGCAATTGGAAGTGATTCTGGCCTGCGGTGTGCTTGCACTGCTGTATGGCCTTTATACCATCAAGTCGGTCCTGAGCCTGCCCGCGGGCAACGCCCGGATGCAGGAAATCGCCGCCGCCATCCAGGAGGGCGCGCGCGCCTATCTCAACCGCCAATACACCACCATCGCCATGGTAGGCGTGGTGATCTTCGCCTTGGCCTTCTTCTTCCTGGGCTGGCAGGTGGCGATCGGATTCCTGATCGGCGCGGCGCTGTCGGGCGCGGCCGGCTATGTCGGCATGTATGTCTCGGTGCGGGCCAATGTGAGGACCACGGAAGCCTCGCGCTCCGGCCTGGCCCAGGGCCTGTCGGTCGCTTTCCGCTCCGGCGCCGTCACCGGCATGCTGGTGGTGGGTCTGGGGCTTTTGGCGGTGGCTGGTTATTTCTTCTTCCTCACCGCCGGACTCAAGCTTGATCTCGCCAATGCCGAACAAAGCCGCATCATCGTGGACTCGCTGGTGGGCCTGGGCTTTGGCGCCTCGCTGATCTCGATCTTCGCCCGTCTGGGCGGCGGCATCTTCACCAAGGGTGCCGATGTCGGCGGCGACATGGTGGGCAAGGTGGAAGCGGGAATTCCCGAAGATGACCCGCGCAACCCCGCCACCATTGCCGACAATGTGGGCGACAATGTCGGCGACTGCGCCGGCATGGCGGCCGACCTGTTCGAGACTTTTGCCGTGACCACCGTGGCCACCATGGTGCTGGCCTCGATCTACTTCTCCGGCGACCTCAAGATCCAGTTGATGACTTTTCCGCTGGCCATCGCGGGCATGAGCATCGTCACATCCATCATCGGTACTTTCTTTGTGCGGCTGGGCGCTTCCAAGAACATCATGGGCGCGCTGTACAAGGGTGTGATCGCTACGGTGATCCTGTCGCTGATCGGTCTGTGGCCGCTGACCAACCGCATGATCGGCATGGACACGGCGCTGAATTCCGGCGGCGTGGACTATAGCGGCATGACCCTGTTCTGGTGCGGGGTGGTCGGGCTTGCCGTCACCGCGGCCCTGATCGTGATCACCGAATATTATACCGGCACCAATTTCCGCCCGGTTCAGTCCATCGCCAAGTCGTCGGTCACCGGTCACGGCACCAATGTGATCCAGGGCCTGGCGATCTCGATGGAATCCACTGCGCCGGTGGCGCTGGTGATCTGCGCCGGCATCATCGTCACCTACATGATGGCGGGCCTGTTCGGCATCGCCATCGCGGTGAGCACGATGCTGTCCCTGGCGGGCATGGTCGTGGCGCTGGATGCCTTCGGTCCGGTCACCGACAATGCCGGCGGCATTGCCGAGATGAGCGGGTTGGAAGGCGATGTGCGCAAGACCACCGACGCGCTGGACGCGGTGGGCAACACCACCAAGGCCGTCACCAAGGGCTATGCCATCGGTTCGGCCGGCCTCGGCGCACTGGTGCTGTTCGCGGCCTATACCCAGGACCTGAAGTATTTCGCGGCGCAAGGCACCGGCTTCTTCGCCGGTATCGAGCTGCCCACCTTCAGCCTGTCCGAGCCCTGGGTGGTGGTCGGCCTGCTGTTCGGCGGCCTTTTGCCTTACCTGTTCGGCGGCATGGCGATGACGGCTGTGGGCCGCGCCGCGGGCTCGGTCGTGGAAGAAGTGCGCAAGCAGTTCCGCGAAATGCCGGGCATCATGCAGGGCACGCAAAAGCCCAATTATGCCCGCGCCGTGGACCTGCTGACCAAGGCCGCCATCAAGGAGATGGTGGTGCCGTCCATGCTGCCGGTGTTCTCGCCTATCGTCCTGTTCGTGCTGGTGAACTGGATCGCCGGCAAGACCCAGGCCTTCAACGCGGTCGGCGCCATGCTGATGGGCGTGATCGTGACCGGCCTGTTCGTGGCGGTCAGCATGACTTCGGGCGGCGGCGCCTGGGACAATGCCAAGAAATACATCGAGGACGGCCATTACGGCGGCAAGGGCAGCGATGCCCACAAGGCCGCGGTGACCGGTGACACGGTGGGTGATCCTTACAAGGATACTGCCGGTCCCGCCGTGAACCCAATGATCAAGATCACCAACATTGTGGCGTTGCTGCTTTTGGCAACGCTCGCGCATCTTGGCTGATCCGATTGTAAAGCATGCAAAAGGCGCGGAAGAAATTCCGCGCCTTTTGTTTTTCAACGGCTTTGCGTTGCACCAGCGGGCGGACTAACCTGCCAGCGATGCGGGAGTAGTCGATGAAAAAATTGATCTGGTTGCCGGCTGCTGCCCTGGCGATGTTTTTCGCGCCCGCCCAGGCGCATTTCACCCTGGCCGAGCCTGCGAGCTGGCTGACGGAAGTGAATGCGCTGGGCGATCCGCAGAAACTGGGGCCTTGCGGCGGGACCAGCCAGAATCCGGGCACCCCGACCGGCGCGCTCACCGAAGTCATGGGCGGCGCGCCGCTGCATATCAAGCTGCGGGAGACCGTCTTTCATCCCGGTCATTACCGGGTGGCGCTGGCGGTGACTTCGCGTTCCGAGCTGCCGGCCGATCCGGAAGTCACCACCCGCGACACGCCCAACGGTCCCCGTTCGGTATCGGCGAAGATCATGAGTCCGGCGGTGCCGCCGGTGCTGGCCGACGGACTGTTCGTCCATACCGAAAAGGCCGCGCCGGACACATTCTTTGAAACCGATGTCCGGCTGCCCAACATCAACTGCGCCAAGTGCACTTTGCAGATCGTCGAGTTCATGGCCGAGCACGCGCACAATCCCGATGGCGACTACAGCTATCACCACTGCGCCGATCTCCACATCCGCGCCAATCCGTCCATGCCGGTCGACAAGGCCTGGCCCGGACAATCCTGATCCTGCGCGACGTTCTGGTCTGCTTTACTGGATCGGCAGTTCGAACGGTCCGGCAGGCAAAGCGGAGACATCGGTGAGGGTGCAAATCGGACTGTCGCCCCAGCAATAGCGTACCCGTGTCGCGCTGCCCGCCAAGGTCACGGACGTGCCTGACAAGGTCGCCTGCGCCCAGCGGCAGCCCGTAGTATCGCAAAGCTCGAAGGCATTGGGCTGACCGTTATAGGCACTCAGCGCCCCGGTCACGTCTTTGAACGATACCGTCACCTGTTCGCCGCTGCGCCGCGCCGAAACTGCCCGCGCGCCCGACGGCGCGATCTGCTCGCCATAGACCAGATGCCGCGCGGCGATGGACAACCGCCTGCCGATCTCCTGCTTGTTCGGCGGATGCAGGTTCTTGGCATCGCCGATATCGAAGGTGACAACCAACGCAGCGTGGGCATCGGCTTCTGCGGTCTTGCGCTGGGCTTCGCGCACATCCGACCACAGCGATTCCTCCGGTTTTACCGGCGTGGGGCCATAATCCGGAATCTGCACGATCAAGAAGGGCAGGGTGGAACCAAACTGCTTGCGCCAGTCCGCCATCATCGCCGTCAACACCGCCTGATAGGTGCGTGCGAAATAGATGTTGGACTCGCCCTGGTACCAGATCGCCGCCTTCACGCCATAAGGCCCGATCGGCGCGATCATGCCCCCATATTGCAGCCCCACGCCATGCATCGGCCCCCAGGGGATTTGCGGCGCGATAAGCGTGTCTACCGGCTTGTAATGCCAGGGCTGGTCCAGCATCACGCTGCTGCCGTCGCCAAGCCGGATCGCGCGCGTCGAGGCCGGCCCGCTGAGACCGCAATTCTTCCAGCTGCAGAAGATATTGAGGGTGATGCTGTTGTCGCCCTCATGCAGCAGCCCGCGCGGCAGCACGTGAACGGCATTGAGCTGCTGCGAACTGCCGCCGACGCCAACGCCATTGACCCAGCTTTTTTCTTCTTCATTGGCGCGGCCCAGTTCCAGGGTCGCGGACTGTGCTGCTTGCGCCGCAGTCAGGCGTACATGGGTGGAGAGCCACAGCTGCCCGACAAAGCCCACGCCCGGTTCGGCCGAGCCTTCCGGCAAACTCAGTCCGGGCCAATCATTCCAGGGCCCCAGCGCTTGCGGCGCCACCGGCCAGGGTGCGGTATCTTCTTTCCAGGGTTCGCCCTTGCCATTGGCGCGCCACCAGCTTTCCCAGGCGGCATCCCAACGCCGCGAAGCGGCCGCCGGATCGCGCTGGTACAGCGCCAGCATATCGAGATCGTCGTTGAAAGTGCGCAGCGCGCGAAGGGTGGGATGGCTGACCCAGCCGCGCACGCGCGTGCCGCCCCAGGCCGCCGTGATCAGCCCGACCGGTACCTTCACATGCTTGCGCAGCTCGCGGGCGAAAAAGAAGCAACTGGCCGAAAAATCCCCTGCTGTCTGTGGCGACTCCACTTTCCAGGACACCGGGGTCTGAAAGACATCCAGCGGGACCGGGCTGGGAACGCGATCCACAGCAAGCTCGCGCACCTCGCTGTCAGTGGCCGCGGCGATTTCGCTGTCCGCATTGGCGGCGCGGCGCACGCTGAGCTGCATGTTGGACTGGCCGGTGCAGAGAAAGACATCGCCCACCAGCACATCACGGATATCCTGGCTTTCCGCACCCGCCGAGACATGCAGCGTATAGGGTCCGCCGGCCGGCATCGCTGGCAGGGCGGCACGCCATTGCCCATTCGTGTCCGCGCGCGCCGAGGCTGTGACATGGCCCAACTGCAGGCTGACTACGGCGCCCGGCTTGGCATGTCCGTAAACCGGAATGGCGCGGTCCCGCTGCAGTACCGCATGATCGGCGAACATGGGATGCAGAAGAGGCTCCGCGGCGGCAGGCGCCGTCATCAGCAGGGCAAAGACAATGAACGCGAACTTCATTTTTCCGCCCCGCATTGTTATGTGCGGGACTATAGCGTCATTCGTTGCCGGAGCGAGCTATGGCGGATGGGGTATCCAGGAATCTGGAGCGAGGCATTCCGCCGAGCGACCGGCAGCATCCGCCAGCTTCCTTCCCCCTCATGGCGAAGCCATCAGAGGGGGAAGGTGTCACAGCGAGATGTCGGCGGAGCCGACTCGAGCTGTGACGGATGGGGGTGAGAGATAAAAACTAAGGCACCGGTCCGCCGCCGTTACCCGGATTGGTTTCCTGGATATTGGTCGCCGACGATCCCGGCGTGGCCTTCAGCAATTCCTGCAGGAATGTGGTCTCGCGTCCGCGCGCCGGAGTCTCACGGGTCTCGAAACTGATCAGATGGCCGTCTCTCAGGCCGTAATGGCGCACGCCGGTGACCTTGTTCTCCTTGTCGAAGGTGACCGCCAGGACTTGCCGCTTCAACACGGTCGGCGTGAAAAACGCCACCTGCTTTTCGGTGGAGGAGATGTAGTACCAGTTGTCGTTGCCGAAGGTGGCGGTGGTGGAGGCATAGCCCAGCCGCGACTGCACCGTGGTCTTGGTGTCGGTGCCGGTCTTGATCGCACTCTCGATGTCCGGATCGGGCAGATAGCCGCGCTGGCTGATCACCGGGGCACAGGCAATCAACGTACTGATGGCGATCAAGGGAATGATGGCGTACTTCATGTCTCAACCTTCAACGGCGGCCCAAAACCCGCCCCGCTACCCAGCAATGTGCTAACCTCCGCAGGGCGGTCTGACAAGACCTGCCCATATCCAGGGACTTTCGCCAGGGACCTTTTAATGTTGAATTTGCTCAGAAAATCCGCCGTGCGCAAGCAGCAAGCGGCCTGTCTCTATGATGGGCTGGTGGCCCGCGCCCGGGAACCTGTATTTTTTGCAAAGTTGGGCGTGCCCGACAGCCTGGATGGCCGGTTCGACCTTCTGGTGTTCCATGCCTGGATGGTGCTGGCAGAACTCAAGGGCACACCCGTGGCGCAAAACCTGACCGATATTCTTTTCACCGGCTTCGACGAAGCCATGCGCGAGCAGGGCGCGGGCGATATCGGTATCGGCCACCGGCTCAAGGATATGGCCAAGGCTTTTTATGGCCGGATCGCGGCTTACGAGGCGGCCAGGAATGACGAGGAAATGGCGGCGGCCTTGGCCCGGAATCTGTGGCGTGGCGCCACGGCCGATGACCGCGCCCGGGCGCTGGCGGCCTATGGCCGGCACGCCCGCCAAAGCCTGGGCCGCTCCCTGCCGGAGGCGGCCGATTTCGGGTCTCTTCCTGAAATTCCCGAGGTGACTATATAGACGCCATGAGCGAAGGACTTCCCCTGACCCATTTTTACAATCTCGGCCGGCTGGGCAATGCCGGTGACGTGGTCCATTTCGCCGCCGATGCGGCGGAGCGGGTGGCAATCGCCCGCTGGGCGGACATCCGGTCGCTGGAAAAGCTGGAGGTAGGGGTCGAGATCAAGAAGCTGGGGCCTACCCGTTTCGGCCTGGCTTTTCACCTGAAGGCCGATCTGACTCAAAGCTGTGTGGTCACCCTGGACCCGGTACCGGCGACCATGGATCGCAGTTTCAGCCGGGAGCTGATCTTCGTGGGCACCACCCGCCATAAGCCGGGCCAGACGGAACCCGCGGCCGAATCGGAAACCGTGCTGGTGAATTCCAGCGAAGAAGACGGCCCGGAAGAGATCCAGAGCCTGCATTTTGACCTGGCTGCCCCGGTTTTGGAGGAATTCGTGCTGGCCCTGGAGCCCTATCCACGCCGGCCCGGTGTGGAATTCAGTGCGGAATTTCACCCGGAAAACGAGGCTTTGGACCCTCCCGAAAGCCCCTTTGCCGTCCTGAAGGGCCTGAAATAGGGCTCTTAACTCCTTCAACTTCCCGGCTTTTGGCTTGAAACAGGTGCGGCTTTCCTGCTACCCACGCCGCCTGTTTTAGCCCCCCGGCACCCCGGAGGGGCCTTTCTAGGAGCTCCCCGCCATGGCGGTCCCGAAACGAAAAACCTCGCCGTCGCGCCGCAACATGCGTCGCTCGCACCACGCGTTGACGGCCGCCGCCCATGGCGACTGCCCCAATTGCGGTGAGCCCAAGCGGCCGCATCACGTCTGCGGTTCCTGCGGCCATTATGCCGACCGCGAAGTCGTGAAGGCGAAGAGCTGACACTCCACCCCCGAAAGGTGGCCGTGACCCGCGCCCTGACCGTCTCGATAGATGCCATGGGAGGCGATGCCGGCCCGGGTGTCGTCGTGAGTGCTTTGCTCAAGACGATTCAGCGCCACACCGACGTTCAGTTCATTCTTCATGGCGATGAGGCGCAGCTGAAACCGCTCCTGGCGCGCCAGCCCAAATTGTCGGGCCGCGCCACTGTCCGCCATGCACCCGGCAGGGTGAGCATGGAAGACAAGCCCAGCCATGTCTTGCGCCGGGGCAAGGACACTTCGATGTGGCACACCGTCGGCTGCGTGAAGGCGGGTGATGCCGATGTCGCGGTCTCGGCCGGCAACACCGGGGCGCTGATGGCGGTCTCCATGTTCGGGCTGGGCATCATCGAAGGTATTTCGCGTCCCGCCATTGCGGTGATCTGGCCCACGCTCAAAGGACAATGCGTGGTCCTCGATGTTGGCGCCAATGTCGCCGCCACCGACGAGCAACTGGTGGATTTCGCGGTGATGGGCGAGGCTTTTGCCCATGTGATCTTTGGCCTGGAAAAGCCCACCGTGGGCATCCTCAATGTCGGCGCGGAAGAGCAGAAGGGCAATGAAGGCGTGCGCGGCGCCGCCCAGATCCTGCGCAATTCCAATCTGCCCATGGACTTTTACGGCTTTGTCGAAGGCGATGACATCGCCAAGGGCACGGTGGATGTGGTGGTGACGGACGGCTTCACCGGCAATATCGCGCTCAAGACCGCCGAAGGCACGGCCCGGCTGGTTTCCTCCTATCTGCGTCAGGCCCTCAAGCGCTCCATGCTG
>Ga0157379_10001445_pt1 | contig 19513 bp, 16 predicted proteins | sample S25metaG_FD_121802 | JGI IMG/M metagenome (GOLD analysis project Ga0157379, IMG submission 121802) | Switchgrass rhizosphere microbial communities from Kellogg Biological Station, Michigan, USA - S2-5 metaG | ecosystem: Host-associated > Plants > Roots > Rhizosphere > Soil | place: USA... | reverse complement strand
TGAGCTTCTTCATCGCGAACTCGTTCTCGAAGAGCATGAGCGTGTACGGCGAACGCTGCGGCGCGCTCAGCGTGGTCTGCCCGGACGCCGCACAGGCCGAGCGCGTGCTGGGCCAGCTGAAGTTCACGGTGCGGCGCAACTACTCCAGCCCGCCGATCCACGGTGGCCAGATCGTCGCGCACATCCTGACCGACCCCGCGCTGCGCCCGGGCTGGGAAAAGGAACTGGCCGCGATGCGCGAACGCATCCTGGCGATGCGCAAGACGCTGCACGGCGTGATCAGCGCCAAGGTGCCGGGCCGCAACTTCGACTACTTCCTCACCCAGCGCGGCATGTTCAGCTACACCGGCCTCAGCGCGGCGCAGGTCGACCGGCTGCGCGAGGAATTCGCGGTGTACCTGGTGCGCTCGGGCCGCATCTGCGTGGCGGGGCTGAACACGGGCAACGTCGAGGCGACTGCGGTGGCGATGGCCGCGGTGATGGCCTGATCGGGCCTGCCCTTCAGCTGCCGTACCAGCGTTTGGCGAACACGCCCAGGCCGGTCGCGACGCTCGCGAAACGGTCGCCGCGTACGACCCGCGCGGCCGGGAACGCGGCGGCGATGCGCTGCGCCAGCAGGCGCAGGCCCGTGGAGCCGCCGGTGAAGTAGAGCGCGTCGATCGCATCCGGCGCCAGGCCGGCCTGCAGTGCCGTGTCGCGTGCCGCCGCGACGATGCGCTCGATGTCGGCATCGAGGGACTGGACCGCTTCGGCCTCGCCGAGCTCGACCGACAACCGGTTCTCCACATGCGACAGGTCGATGCGCGTGCTGCCGCCTTCGGCGACGTCGATCTTCGCGCCCTCGGCACGCGCCGCGAGTTCGTGGCCCAGGCGCTCCGTCACCACCGTCATCAGTCGATCGTGTTGGCGCACATCGGCGAAGTTGCCGCGCATGTTGCGCAGTTCGGACACCCGCTGCGGGCTGTAGACGGTGTTGATCAGGTGCCAGGTCGCGAGGTCGAAGTACACGCCGCTGGGTACCTCGCGCGGCGGCGCCCCCGCGATGCTCGGGCCGTACGCGCCGTAGCCGAATTCGGGCAGGATGGCCGCGAGCTCGACGCGCCGGTCGAAATCGGTGCCGGCGATGTGCACGCCATGGTTGGCGAGGATGTCGCCCTTGCGGTCCAGCCGCACGGCCCGCTTCGGCCCGACGCGCACGATCGAGAAGTCGGACGTGCCACCGCCGATATCGGCAACCAGCACGACCTGCTCGGTGTTGATGCCGCGCTCGTAGTCGAACGCTGCGGCGATCGGCTCGTACTGGAAATGCAGGTCGGCGAACCCGACCTGGCGCGCCGCCGTCTCGAGCGCCGCCTGCGCCTGGGCGTCGCGCACCGGATCGTCGTCGACAAAGAACACCGGGCGGCCCAGCACGGCGCGCTCGATGGGAGCCCCGGCGTCGGCCTCGGCGCGCCGCTTCAGATGGCGCAGGTAACCGGCCACGATGTCCAGGTACTTCACACCGCGGCCGCCGCCGACATCGGTGGTCTGCTCGATCAGGCTGCTGCCGAGGATGCTCTTCATCGAGCGCATCAGGCGCCCGTCCAGCCCATCGACGTAAGCCGCCACCGCGGCACGGCCGAACGCCCGCGGCGGGCCGTCGTGCTCCGGCCCTTCGACGAAATAGAACACCGCGGTCGGCATCGTCCGCTGGCCCGGCTCGAGTTCGACCAGCCGCATGCCGCGCGCCGCGTCGGGCACGGCAACGGCGGAATTCGAAGTGCCGAAGTCGATGGCGCAGTACATGGCGTGGCTGGCGAGTGCGCGGGGGCGCGATTGTAGGGTGTCGAATCCAGCGTCTAAACTCGGCCCCTGCTCCCATGGCCACCACCAACGACGACCTCGCCCGCTGGCTCGCGCGTGTCGCATTGCGCGACCGGGCGGCTTTCGAGCAGGTCTATCGCGCCACCTGCACGCATCTCCTGGGCGTTGCGTTCCGTATATTGAATCAACGTGAACGCGCCGAAGAGGTGCTGCAGGAATCCTTCATGAACGTCTGGCACAACGCCGCGGGCTTCAATGCGGCGGTCGCCACCCCGATGACCTGGCTTATCAACATCGTGCGCAACAAGGCGATCGACGCCCTGCGTTCGGGCAAGACCGAGCGCGGTTCGACCGTCGCGCTCGATGACGAAGCGATGGCCGTGGCCGCCGACGAAGCGCAGCAACCGCAGCGGTTGCTGGAGCAGAGCTTCACCCGCCTGAAGATCGATGCCTGCATGGCCGACCTGAGCGCGGCGCAGCGGCAGGCGTTAGCGCTCGCTTACTACCGAGGCATGGTGCACACGGAGATCGCCGAATCGATCGGCGCGCCGCTGGGCACCGTGAAGGCCTGGGTGCGGCGCGGCCTGGACCGCCTCAAGGGCTGCCTCGAAGCCGCTGGAGTGCAGGCCACATGAACTACCTGCAGCCGGAACGGCTGGACCGATTGGCACGCGAATATGCGCTTGGCACGCTGCACGGCGGCGCGCGCCGGCGCTTCGAGCGCGTGCTGCGTCAGAGCGCCGCGGCCGGCCTCGCGGTCGGCGTCTGGCAGGAGCGCCTGGCCACGCTGGCGGGAAGCGTGCCCGCGATGCAGCCGAGCGAAGCGGTCTGGCGCGGACTCGAACAGCGCCTGTTTGCGCCTGCCGCTGCGGCGAAGCCGGCAAGCTCGGCCTGGGCCTGGCTCGGCGCATTGCTGTCCGGGCGCACGCTCGGCGGCGCGCTGGCGGGCGTCTTCTTGTGTGTGCTGCTGCTGCGCAGCCAGCCGGGGCTGATCGGTGCCGAGCCGCAGACCGATGGCCTGCCGGCCAGCTATGTGGGCCTGCTCACCGACGCGGCCGGCAAGCCGACCGTGCTCGCAAGCTCGCGGCGCCAGGGCAACGTGTTGACCGTCAAGATGCTTCAGCCGGTCGCCGTGCCGGCCGGCCAGGTCGCCCAGCTGTGGGCACTGCCGAAGGACGGCGGCGCGCCATTCCCGGTCGCCGTGGTGCCGGCGCAAGGCTCGGCCAGGGTCGCGCTCGCGGCGACTTCGGAGAAGCTGTTCTTCAACGTGCCGCGTCTGGCCGTGAGCCTGGAGGCCAGGCCGGCGGTCGCAGGCGACAAGCCGACAGGCGAGTTCGTGCTGACCGGCAACTGCGTCAAGCTCTGGTGAGAATCCCCGCGTGCGGCTGCATCCGCGTGCGCGCCGCGATCCGTAAGTCAGGCCAGGACATCGATCACGCTGTCTGCCCCACACCCGAAGGAAGCACACCATGAAAATCAACCTGCGCCACCTGTTCGCCGTCACCATCCTCGCGCTCGCCGCCGGCGCTGCCTTTGCCGCCGACACGAACGAGCCGCCCGCGAATGCACCGAACCCGGCCGCCGACAAGCTGGGCGCCGCACGCGCGCAGATCGCCGGGAAGAACTGGGCGGCCGCGATCGATGAGCTCAAGCGCGTCAACGACACCGGCAGCGCCGACTGGAACAACCTGATGGGTTACAGCCTGCGCAAGGGCAAGACGCCCGACTACGCGGCCGCGGAGCAGTTCTACAACGAGGCCCTGCGCATCAACCCGAAGCACAAGGGCGCGCTCGAGTATTCCGGCGAGCTGTACCTGATGACCGGCGACCTGCCGAAGGCCGAGCAGCGCCTGAGCGCGCTCGACAAGATCTGCATGCTGCCCTGCGAGGAGTACACCGACCTGAAAAAGGCCGTGGCGCGCTTCAAGGCGAACGGCAACCGCTACGTTGCGGAGCAGTAAAGACGGCTGGCGGAGAGCGTCGGCGGCCACGATGCTCCGACGCGATTTCCTGCACCGGCTGAACCGCCGCGCTGCCGCGCTGGCACTGGGCAGCCTGTTCGGTTCCGCGGCGCACGCGCAGGCGCGGCCCGCGCCCTGGCCGGCGAACCTCGGTTATCCGTTCACGCTCGGCGTTGCGAGCGGCATGCCGCGGCCGGCCTCGGTGGTGATCTGGACCCGTCTCGCGCCGCTGCCGCTCGAGCCGCTCGGCGGCCTGCCGGCCACACCGCTGGCGCTGCGCTGGGAGCTTGCCGAGGACGAACGTTTTGCGATCGGACTGCGCAGCGGCGCGGTCACGGCGCGGCCGGAGCAGGCCCACAGCGTGCGCATCGAGGTCGACGGCCTCGCCAGCGGCACGACCTATTTCTACCGCTTCATCGCGGGTGACTCGCCCAGCCCGATCGGCCGCACGCGTACCGCGCCGGCCGCCGACGAACCCGTGCAGCGTCTGCGCATCGCGCTGGCGTCCTGCCAGCACTACGAACAGGGCTGGTTCGCAGCGCACCGCGAGATCGCTTCGCGTGATCTCGACCTGGTGCTGTTCGTCGGCGACTACATCTACGAATCGAGCAACCCACGCTACCGCGTGCGTGCGCACGAAGGTCCGGTGCCGAAGACGCTGGAGGCCTACCGCGCCCGCCACGCCCATTGCCGCCTCGACCCGGACCTGCGCGCCGCGCACGCCGCACATCCGTGGGTGCTGACCTGGGACGACCACGAGGTCGAGAACGACTACGCCGGCGAGAACAGCCCGAGCGGGCTCGGCGTGGAAGCATTCCTGCGCCGCCGCGCCGCGGCTTACCAGGCCTACTTCGAGCATCTGCCCGTCGCCCCTGGCATGGCGCCGCAGGGCCCGGCCATGCGCATCCACGAGCGTTACGGCTGGGGACGGCTCGCCGACCTCTGGACCCTCGACAACCGCCAGTACCGCAGCGCACAGGCCTGCAACGCGTCCGGCACATCCGGCGGGCGCATCGTGACGGGATGCGCGCAGGTCGAGGAGCCCGATCGAACGATGTTCGGTTCGGCGCAGGAGCGTTGGCTGGCGCAGGGGCTCGCCTCGAGCCCACGGCAGTGGCAGCTGATCGCCCAGGCGACGCAGATCGCCCCGGGCGGTGTCGACACGCCGTGGGGGCGCCGCTTCAACAGCGACGGCTGGGACGGCTACCCGCGGGCCCGCGAACGGCTGCTGAGCGCGATCGCCGAACCTGACCTGCGCAACGTGGTCTGCTTGGGTGGCGACGTGCATCGGCATGTCGCCGCGAACCTGCGCCTGCGGCCGAACGACAGCCAGTCGGCCATCGTGGCGAGCGAGTTCGTCTGCAGTTCGGTGACCAGCCATGGCCTGTCGGAAGCCGCGATGGCGCTGGTGCGTTCCGCGAACCCGGACATCGTTCACGCGCGCAGCGACGAACGCGGTTACGCCTTCGTCGAGATCACACCCGAGGGAGCCAGCTGCGACTTCCGCGCCACACCGTTTCCGGCCCAGTCCGGCGCGCAGTTGCATTCGCAGGCCCGCGTCCAGGTCGAGGCCGGCCGCGCCGGCGTGCAGCCGGCGTGAATCGGCGCGGCCCGTCATGCTTTGCCGCATCACGTAACGGATTGCACGGTCGCGGTGCGCGCTTTTCGCCACAACGGGCGGCACGGGCTACACGACGCGACGATGATGCCGATGTGGGGATCATCAGCAGCGGGCGGGGATGGTTATGAGCAAGGCAACGTCGATTCCATGGTGGTCGTCACTCGGCTTCGGCAAACGTGCGCCGGCCCCCGACACCGACTATGCGGACATGGGCACGGCCTTCGGCCTGGATGCCAGCCTCGACGCCTTGCCGGCGTCCGAGCCCGGCGCGTCGGCTGACAAGGAAAACACCCGGCTCTCCGCCGACGGCACGGGCCGCGCGCCGCGACGCTGACCGCTCGGTTTCACACGTGACCATACGGTCACGTTGAGCCTGCGGCCGACTACAATCCCGGCATGACGAAGGTGCCGTTCAGAGAGCAGATGCTGCGCGCTCGGGAAGACGCGATCGTGTCATCGGTCAATCGGCTGCTGGCCGGCAAGGGCTTCGACCTGATGACGGTGGACGAGGTCGCAGCCGATGTCGGCATCGCGAAAGCGAGCCTGTACAAGCACTTCACCTCGAAGGAAGAGCTGGCCGCCGCAGCGATGATCCGCGTGCTGGACCGGGCCCTGGAGTTCCTCGACACGCTGCAAGGCGACGCACAGGCGGGCCCGCGTGCCCAGCTGCAGGCCGTGACACGCTGGACGCTGCAGGTGCAGCTGGCCGGCGAAATGCCCTCGCTGCCCTCGCAGAACTCGAGCCTGCGCGCCGCGCTGATGACGAACAAGATCTACCTGGACCGCCTGATGCAGGTCAGCGACCGGCTCGGCGCCTGGATCTCGGCAGCGCAGGCGCACGGCGAGCTGAACCCGGCGCTGCCGCCCGAGGTGGTTCTCTACACGCTGTTCGCGCGCGCCTGCGACCCCGTGCTGGGGCTGCTCAAGCTCGCCGGGCAGTACAGCGACGCACAGATCATCGAGATGCTCGTCTCGTCCTGCTTCGACGGCCTGTCCGGGCCGGCCGCCCGCTGACTGTCAGAAGCGCCAGCGCACCCCACCAGCGACGGAGGCACCGCGCGTCTGCCCGCGCACGCGGTCGTCCATGCCGACGGCATAGATGTCGGTGACGCTGTCGTACGGGTAGAGGTAGGCCGCGCTCACCGAGGTGTGCTTGCGGTCCACTGCCGGCCCCTTGCTCGTGGTGTAGGCAAACTGCAGGTGCAGGTTGCCGGGCCCGAGCGGTGCCACCACGCCGCCCGACAGGATCTTGCCGGTGACCTCGAGCCCGATGTCGTTGGTCTGCGTGTACTGCCCGAACAGCCGCGCCAAGCCGAAGTTGTAGATCGCGCCGAGCTGCCAGGTGTTCTCGATCGTCGGGTCGTTGATGCCGTCGTCCACATGCACCCGTTGCGCCGCCAGCGACACCGACAGCAGTCCCCGCGATGCGACCACGCTCGCACCCGAGTAGTCGCCGCGCGCGGCCGACGGCCCCTGGCCGTACATCAGGTTCACCGCCACGCCTTCCAGATTCGGCGTCTGGTAGCTGATCGCGCGGTTCCAGTAGAAATCGCCCTGCACGCCTTCGAGGTTGCCGCTCAGGAAAACGTGGCGCAGCGCCGGCGAGAACGCGGGCGAATTGCCGAGCGCGTTGAAGCGCGCCGTGGCGTCGAACAGGAAGGTCTGCAGCCGCCCGACGCGCAGGCTGCCGTAGTTGCTGCCGAGCGAGACGAAGGCGTTGCGCGACAGAGCCGGGTCGTTGTCGTTGCGGCCGCCCTTGAAGTCCTGGAAGCGCACGAAGCTCTCGAGCGTGATGCCGGGCGTCCAGCCGTCGTCGAGTCCGTACTTGGCGTTCAAGCCGACGAAGCTCGCGCTCATCGAGTTGCTATTGAAGCGATGCTCGCGGATCTGCCCGCTCGGCTCGAAGCGCCCGTACGAGAAGTCGAGCACGCCGTAGGCCGTGTAGTCGGCCTGCGCCTGCGCGGCGAAAGCCGCACCGAGCAGCAGCGCCCCGACCGCGGCGACCCGGAGGTTCTTGTTGTGTGCCATGCGTCGTCCGTTCCTAGGATGTGCCTCAGCGACGGGTCCGGCGCCGGTACAGCAGCGCCACGAGCGCCAGCGCCACCAGCGCCCACAGCGTCGGGTCGGTCAGCGAGTCGCCCGCGGCGATCGAGCAGCCGCCGCTGGACAGATCTGCCGGCTCTGCGCCGCGCCCACTGAGCGCCACCGCCAGCGGCGTGGCGGAGGCATCCGTCGTGATCGTCAGGCTACCGCTCAGGTTGCCTTGCGCCTGCGGCTGGAACGTCACCGTGACGGTGCACTCACCACCCGGCGGCAGCGCGAACGGCAGGGCCGCGCAGGTCTTGCTCTGCACGGCAAACGGTGCGGCCGCATCGAGCGTGAGCACGTTCAGGCTGCGGCTGCCGTTGTTCGTCAGGCGGATCTCGAGCGGCAGGCCCGCGGCGCCGACCACTGTGTCGTCGAAGGCCAGGGCAGCGGTCGACAGCACGAGCGTCGCCGGTGCCGAGGTGCCGATGCCGGTACCACTGGCCACCAGCAGCGGCGGCACCACCGGCATCGCCGGCGTTCCCACGCTCGCCGCCATCTGGATCGACGCGCTCTTCAAGCCGGCCGTGCCGGGCGCGAACTGGACCGCGATCTGGCAGCTCGTCTTCTCGAACAGCACCTGCCCTCCGGGGCACGCAGTGGTGTCGAGCACGAAGTTCTGCGCGTCCAGACCGACCACGTTCGCGAACTGCAGCAGCACGCCGCCCGGCCCGTCGTTGTAGAGGCGAACATTGCGGGTGTTCGGTGCGCCGGTGTCGGTGTCAGGGAAGTCGAGCCGGCTGATCGGCGTTCCGGTCGTGTCGGTCCAGCTGAGCACCGGCACCGCCTGCACGGTTCCCTGCCCACGCAGGTCGAGCTGGAACTCGTTGAACGCCGCGCTCGAACCGCTGGCCCGCGACTGGACCGCAAACGTGCTGTCGTACAGCTGCACCGCCGCTGGATCGAAATGCAACGCGACCGTGCACGAGGCCGCTGGCGCCAGCGTCGCGCAGCCGGCGTCGGCAACGAAGGTGAACCCCGCCACTGAGCCCGCCGCCGGCAGGACCACGTCGAGGTTGCCCACCGTGCCGCCGTTCGTCAGTGTGACCGGGATAGACGGGTACAGGCCCCCTTGCGTCTGCGCGCCGAATTGCACGGCGTCGCCCGACGCGAGCGCCAAACCACCGCGCCTGACGGCCAGGCGCGGCCCGCGGATGCCCAGGCCATTCAGCGAAATCGCGTTGTCGTTCGTGTTGGTGAAGTGGATCGTCAGCGTGGCCGGTCCGCGCCGCCCCACATCGCTCGGGTTGAAGCGCACCGTCAGCACACACGAGGGTGGCGTACTGCCCGTGAACGCCGGCAAGCCGGCTTGGCAACCGTTGCTGGCCAAGGTGTACTCACTGCTGCTCGTCCCGCTGATCACGAACGTCCCACCGGTGAGCGCCTGGCTGCCCTCGCTGAATACCGTCACTTGACGATCCAGGATGTTGTCGTTGTCGACCTCGACACCCGGGTCGACCACCGCGTCGAACAGGCTGGACGCGTCGACGGTGGCCAGCGGGCCCGGATTGCCCTGCAGCTGCACGGTCGTCGTCACTGTCCCGGCCAGCGGGTTGCCGCTGCCGTCGACACGGCGAATCCTCAGCGCGCCGTTGCGCGGCCCGATGGCGCCCGCGACGAATCGCACGTTCAGCGCGATGGTGCGCGGCACCGCGCCGGTGGTCGTCGAGGTGAAACAGCCGTCCGGCCCGAGCGCATTCGGCGCGTCGATCGTGTAGTCCGTCGGGAAATTGAAGGTCGCAGCGTCCACGCGGCAGACCTGGATGCGGTCACCCTTGCGATCCGTGACGTTGGTCACCAGCACGCCCGTCGGCGCCGTGGCGGCGGTGAACGTGAGCAAGGTCGGCGAGACGTCGAAGGGCTCCTGCCCGGTGCCCGAAAGGCCGCCGATGCTGGACGAGGCGCTGAACGCGTTGTGGTTGATCGTCAGCGTGCGGCCGCTGAACGTGCCGACGGACTGCGGCTGGAACGTGACGGTGAGATCGCACGAGTTGCCGGCCGCGACCGTCGGACAGGTGTTGGAGACGCTGAAGTTCGTCGTGTCGCTGATCGAGACGCTCGACACGCTCAGCGTCGCGGTACCGGAGTTGGTGATGCGAAACGTGCGCGTGCTCGTCAGCCCGACCGCGACCGCGGTGAAGGTCGTCGATGTCACCGTGGTGAAGGACGCCTTCGGATAGGTCAGGTGGCCGTTCAGGTACGCCGCGACGTCGGAAACCGTGTCGTTGATGATGGCGTTGCTGGCCGTGTGCAGCCCGTCGGTGAACGGCGAGCCCATGTCGCCGTTGATCAAGGTCTGGATGGTGGACGCCGGGTTGCCCGCCGGCGGCGGGAAGGCCCCGCCACCGTTCGACTGCGTCGGATCGCTGTTGTGGCAGTTGATGCAGATGCTGTGGTACTGGGCGTCGCCGTTCTCCCAGTTGCCGGCAGCGAACGCAGACCCCGCAAGCTGCAGCAGAAGCAGCGCAATGCCGCCGACGATCTGGCCGAAGGCCGACCTCCGAAGCTGGAAACTCATCGCGCTACCCCTCGCCCCGCGTGTTGGCATGCTGTCTTGACCATGTGCACCGGCGCCCCTCGACCGCGCGCCCGCCGATTCGCTGCCCGTTCAGACGCAGTCGACCACCCTGAACTCGACACGCCGGTCCAGCGCATCACGCTGGTCGTCCGTGCCCAGCCCCACCAGCGCCTCCTTCGACCCGACGCCCGAGGCGCTCAAGCGCGTCGACAGCGCACGGTTGTTCTGCTCCAGCAACTTCTGCACCGCTTCGGCACGCTGGCGCGACAGCGCCTCGTTCGCGCGCGCGCTGCCGGTGCGGCTGGTGTGGCCGACGATGCGCACGCAGGCGCTCGCCCTGCCGGTCTGCTGCGCCAGGGAGCTGAGCCAGACCTGGTACTGCTGCGGCAGGTCGCCGACCTGGTTGAAGCTGGTCTTGCCGGGCTGGAACAGGATCTTCACCGGCAGGCGCTTCTGTTCGAGCCCGGAAGCGACCAGCTTGCCGAATGCGTCGCGCGCGGCGTCGCGCTGGCCGAGCTGCCAGCTCGTCAGGTACAGGCCGTTCAGCACGCGCAGGTCGCCGGGATCGGCGAGCGGTTCGGCTTCCTTGTAGAGCCTGTTGGCGACCGGGATCTTGCCTTCGCTGTAGGCCAGGATCGCCTCGTTGACCACGGCCGCCGACGGCAGCCGCGCGAGGTATTCCGGGTCGGCCGGGTCGCCGATCCTGGTGTTGATCTGGCACGAGTTGATGTAGCCGAGCACCGTCTTGTCCTTGTGCCAGGTCGGGCTGTCGGCGTAGTACTTGAGCGGCTCGGGGTTGACCGAGTCGACCGTCGCGCGGTCGAGCTGCTTGGCAATCACGCGACCGGTACGCAGGTCGATCAGTGTGAGCCAGACCCGGAACGCATCCGGCGGCGTGTCGACGGCGCGCTCGACGTTCACCGGTGTCAGCGTGCCGATCAGCAGCAGCGGCTGCCCGGCCAGCGCCTGGCGCGTCAGCGGCTTGACCGACCAGCCGTCGTACTTGGTCTTCACGATCGACTCGAGCTGCGCGCCCATGCGCGCGGTGCTGACCGTCTGTGCGCCGGTGTTGGCGTCGATGAGCGGATCGACGACCAGAGCGCGCGGCTCGCCGCCGAGCTGCGCGCGGGCTTGGGCGAACAGTTCGCCGCCGGCACGCGCGATCGCGTCCTCGAACTTCACCGGCGCAGGCGCCACGAACGTCTGGTTGGCCGCGGCGGCAGCGACCGCGGGCCGTGCAGCTGGCGCCGGCGTCGCGGCGGCGGCCGCCTGGGGCGCTGTCGCCGTCACCGGAGCGCCGGCGGGCGAGCCGCCGGTGACCACCGGTCCGGAGGGCGTGGCACAACCGGCCAGCATGGCCAGGGCGAACAGCGTCGGGCGCCACGCGCGGTGTTGAAGGCTGCGGGACATGGGGTTTCCTTGTGAGACGGCAGCGGCGGCGTCAGCGTCGCGGGTAAACGGGGTCGGGCAACGGCGCGTCGCAACCGAGGAAGGTGGTCATCAGGGCGGCCAGCGCCGGGTCGGCTTTGACGCGCTGCTCCACGCGGTCGCGCGAGATCAACGCGTTGGGCATCGATGCGTTCAGCAGGATGTCGGCGGTGCCGCCGCAGACGTGGGTCTTGGCGCGCACCGGCGTGAGCACGATGTTGTCCCAGTTGAAGGTCGGACCCATCGCCGCGTGGCAGGTGCGGCACGACGCACCGATCACCTCGTGGTAGAAGTGCGCCGCGCCGGCGGTGGCCGGCTGGCCATCGGCGGCCTGCCAGGCGGGCGGCACGTAGTTCTTGTTCAGCGTCGTGCCGCCGCCCGCATACCAGCCCTGGATGAGCTGGCTCACCGCCGTGGTGGCCGAGGTTTCGGTGGCCAGCACCAGCTGGTTCAGTCCGTGCAGCGAGTCGCTTTGCGCCGCCTCGCTGAGTGCCGGGTCGCTCGCGAAGTAGTAGTTGTTGGTGTCGAACGGCAGGAAGCTCGCGCCGAGATAGGCCGACGGGTTGCCTTTCTCCGGGAAGCGGCCGTTGTACTGGTTGCCGCCATGGCAAGCCACGCAGGCGCCCGGCAGGTACTTCTCGCCGCGCGTGTCGAGGTTGATCGACGCCAGCAGCGAACCGTCGGGCGCGAAGGTGAAGAACTTCGTGAACGGCTGGTCGCCATTCACACCCGGCGTCGGCGTCCATTCCATCGCGACGCAGGCCACCTGCTTCTGATCGGACAGCGCGATCGCCATCACCTCGTCGACTTCCTCCTGCGACTGACCCTCCGGCCCGGGATGGTTGCAGACGTAGAAGGCGATGTTCTGCGGCCCGGCCTGGGTGGCGGTCATGCGCCGCACCAGGTTCAGGTCCATCTTGTTGATGTAGTTGGCCGCCACCTGCGCATTGCCTTCGGCGTAGGGCGCGAACTTGTTCTGGCGCTTCCAGTCCTCGAGCGTGATCGGCTCGATCATGTTGCCCTGCGCATCGCAATCCTTCACCGCACCGAGTGCGCGGTAGTACATGCAGGCGCTGAGGCGGCTGTCGCGGCCCTTGAAGGTGAGGAACTGCTCGGAGCCCGGCAGCACATTAGAGACGACGCCGGCCTCCGGCACCACCATGCGGCCGCGCACGCTGCCTTCGGGCCCGTTGGCGACCATCTTGACGATCTGCGGCCGGCTGTTGGCCAGCTGGTGCGACAGCTCGATCGGCCGCGCCGCGGCGTAACCCGCCGCATCGGCGGGAACGTCAAGCAGTTGGCTGTAGCCGTCGCAGCGCAGCTGCAGCTTCAGGCTGGCCTGGATCGGCACCGCCGCGTCGAGCGCGTAGTCGCCGAACCGGTTCACGCGCAGCGCGGCGCTGAGCGGCGTGCCGTCCGCCTGCTGCAGCTGCACCGTGGCGGCGCTCTGCAGTTCGAAGAACTCGTTGTGCACGCCGCAGGTGCCGCCATCGGCGAAGCCGACATGGCCGTACAGGCGCAGGTTGCGCCCCGCATTCAGCGGCGCGTTCAGGTTGTGCACGCTCGCGTCGGTGGACGCGGTGAACGTGCCGCAGGACGACAACGTCGCGTTCGGCGAGGTGGCGCAACTCACCACATAGGTTTCGCCATTGCGCAGCTTCGGCAGGCTGACCTCGCCGGAGAAGTCCGTCAGGCCGCTGAACACCATCTCGCCGCTGCTCTGCTGCACGACCTGGACCGACATGTCGGTCAGATAGACGGTGCGCAGCGCCGCGGCGCCACCGGCGGCGGGGGTGAACATCGTGTTGTCGGTCGAGGCGAAGCGCAGGCGTCCTGCGCTGCCGACGAAGTCAGTGACCGCGGGCGGCGTGTGCGACAGCGGTGCACGCACAGGTGCCGTCGTCCCGAGTGTGTCGGTCGCGACGACATACTGCTGCTCGGCATAACCGCCCTTGCCGTCGGTCACGCTCACGTACGCGAAATGCAGGCCCGGGCCGTCAGGCATGGTCCACACGGTCTGGCTGGCGTTGCGGTTCTCGACCGTGCCACCCGTCACCCGCCACTGGTACTGCAGTGCATCACCGTCGGGATCGGTCGCCTGGACGCTCAGGTAGGTCTTGTTCGTACCGCTGTCGCGATCCGTGCCGGTCCCGCCGCCGCACGATGACAGCAACGCGGCCACGAGCGCGGCCCACAGGCTGGTGCGAAGGTAACCGGACCGCAGCGAGTGACGCCCATTCATGCTCAACGACTCCATCTGGCCACAACGCAGTTCGTGCGAACCCTGAACCACTACGCATGGTACATAGCGTCGAGGCACGACACATCCCTAGCTTGGGCGTGCGGCTCTGAAATCGAAAACGGTGTTTGGATTCCGCCACTTCAGCGGCAACCGAGCCGCTTGAATCGCTCGCTCAGGTCGGCGCTGGTTTCTCCCAGCGACATCTGCTGGATGATGCGCGCGCATTCGGCCGCATTCGCCTTGCCGTCCGGCTTCGCCTCGGGCGCCGGACGCGCCGGCTTGTGCTCGACAGGCGCAGGCGGCGGCAGTTTCGCCTCGGGCTGCAGGTCGACAGTGAACTCTTCGGCGCCGAAGTCGTGGTCGCAAGGCGGGGCGCCGAGCGGGCAGGCGCTTGACGACGCCAGCGCGCCGGTATCGAAGCTGCGCACCAGTGCCCCGCCGAACGCGCGCCACCCGGCCGCAGCTGGATTGGCGGGCTGGCGCGTCACCAATGCCATCAAGCGCCAGACCCCGGGAGCCGGGATCTGCCCAGCCCACGCGGCGGCACTGATCTCGGTCGGAGCGTTCGCCTCGATGCGCTGGCCACCGTCGGCGCCGGCCGGGTGCCAGAGCACCAGTTCATTGCTGCCGGTCCGGTAGGCCAGCAGAGACAGGTAACCCGCCTGGCTGGACGTGATCGACATGCGCAGCGCGTCGCGCCCCGCCACCGCGGCCGGTGCGGAGGCACGCACGCTCACCTGCAGGGCCGGGTCGCGTGCCGCCTTCCACTGCGCGAACGCGTCCGCCGGTGACCGCGGCGACGCCGGTGGCGGTGGTGCGGGGGCCGCTGTCGGCGCCGGGGCCGGGGCCGGTTCCGGCGCCTTGGCGACCACCGGCGGCGGTGCCGGCGCGGGAGTGGGTGCGGCCACGACGGGTGGCGTCGGCGCGGAGGCCGTCGGCCGCATCAGCCACCACCCGCCGGCCGCCAGCACCACCAGCCCGGCGCCGGCCATCCCGAGCAGCAGCCCGGTGCGATTCGGCGGCGGCGCTTCGCTGACGCCAGCCGCCACCGTGCGTGGTGCGGTCGTGGCCGGCGCCGCCGCCGTGGGGGCCGGCACAGCGCCCACCGTGCGGGCGGCGGTGCGCGGCGCGGTCACGGGCGCCGCCGTCGGCGCCTGGGTCGTGCCGGGCCGCTGCGTCGAGCGCGAACGGATGATCGTCGCGTCCGGATCGATGCGCACCGACACGCCCGCCGCGCCGGGTACCGCCGGCGGCGGCATGCCCAGGTCATGACGCAGGTCGTCGATGTTCTGCGTGCGATTTTCCGGCCGCACCACCAGCGCGCGGTCGATCGCCTCGAGGAACGGCGCGCTGTAGCGGCCCGCACCCAGTTCGGCAAGCGGCTGGCAGGAGTCGTGAAGCATGCGGCCGACCGACGGTGGCGGCGTCTTGCCGGCGATGCACCAGTAGACGACCGCGGCGAGCGCGTAGACATCCGTCCAGGCGCCCTGCTTCATGCCCGGCACTTCAGCGTACTGCTCGACCGGCGCGTAGCCCGGTTTCAGGATCACCGTCAGCGCCTGCGTCATGTCGCCGATCACACGCCGCGCCGCGCCGAAGTCCAGCAGGAGCGGGCGCTGGCTGCCGCTCAGCAGCATCACGTTGTCGGGCGCGATGTCGCGGTGGTAACACTGCTCGGCATGGATGACCGCCAGCGCTTCAGTCAGCGCCGCCAGCTTCTCCATCAGCCAGGCCTCGTCGGGCGGCGTGCCCATCGCGCGCACCGTGTCGCGCATCGTCACGCCTTCGTAGAACGGCATCACCATGTAGGCGGTGCCGTTCGCCTCCCAGAACCGGAACACTTTGACGAGCGACGGGTGGTCGAAGCGCGCGAGCAGCTTCGCTTCGTTGATGAAGCTCTTCAGGCCGGCGTCGAACGTCTCGCGGTGCCGGTCCGAGCGGCAGCTGATGCGCGTCGCGCCGACCCGTGTCGCGATCGACGCGGGCAGGTACTCCTTCAGCGCTATATGCCGGTCGAGCGTGTGGTCCCACGCCTGGTAGACGATGCCGAAGCCGCCTTCGCCGATGCGCTTGGTGAGCTCGAATTCGCCGAGCTTGGTGCCCACCGGCAGAGCCAGCGTGTCGTCCGATCCGGGCGACGCGGCCCCGCGTGTGGTGGGCATCGCCTCCGTTCGCGCCTGCACGGCCGTCTTCGGATGCGCCGCGGTGGGCAAGGCGCCGCCCGTACGGATCACCGTGGGGTTGTCATCGTCGTTCGATGGCGGGCTCATGGGCAATGCCGATTCTGCCCGCGAACCGGGCACGACACCAATGCCGCCCGGCACGCGGCCTTAGCATTGGCGGCATGGATTCACGCATTGACGATCTGAAAGCGCAGTTGCGCCGGCTCGAAGAACAAATTGCCGCCGGCGCGCCGGCCTCGCCGGAAATGGAAGCAACCCGCGCCCGCCTGGAGCGAGAACTGGTCCGCCTCGTCGTCGCTGCGCCCGCCACCGGGCCGGCCGCTGCCCGCCCGTCGCGCGGGCTGCTTGCTGGGCTCGTGGGCTTCGTGCTCGTCGTCGCGGTCGCGGGTTACGCCTGGTTCGGCAGCCTCGGCGCCTTGCGTCAGCCCGGCGCGGCAGATGCCGCATCGGCCGCGCAGGCCACGCCACAGATGCAGATCGGCGCGATGGTGGCCAAGCTCGAGGAGCGCCTGAAGCAGACCCCGGAGGACGCCGAAGGCTGGACCATGCTCGGGCGCAGCTACAGCGTGCTCGGCCGTTACGCCGAGGCCGTGACCGCGTTCAAGAAGGTGGCGGCGCTGCGCCCGGACGACGCCCAGGCGCTCGCCGACCAGGCCGACGCCACCGCGATGGCCGCCGGCCGCAAGCTCGCCGGCGAGCCCGAGCAGCTGATCAACCAGGCCCTCAAGCTCGACCCGAAGAACCTGAAGGCACTCGCGCTGGCCGGCACGATCGCCTTCGACCGCGGCGATTTTCCGACCGCCGTGCGCCATTGGGAAGGTGCTTACGCGGCCGCCGAACCGGGCAGCGAGCTCGCGACGAACCTGTTGAACGGCGTTGCCGAGGCGCGCAAGCGGGGTGGTCTACCCGCCGCATCGGCGCCGGCCGCGACCGCGGCGCCGGCCGGTTCGGCGCCGACCGCGATCGGCCAGGTCAGCGGCCGTGTTCGGCTCGCCGCGACGCTGAAGGACCGCGCGTCGCCCGACGACACGCTGTTCGTGTTCGCGCGCGCCGTCGACGGTCCGCGCGCGCCGCTCGCGATCCTGCGCAAGCAGGTGAAGGACCTGCCGCTCACCTTCACGCTCGACGACTCGATGGCGATGAACCCGGCGCTGCGCCTGTCGACCGCACAGCAGGTCGTGGTCGGCGCGCGCATCAGCAAGTCGGGCAACGCGATCGGGCAGCCGGGTGATCTGCAGGGTTTCTCGGCGCCGGTGCGTGTGGGCGCCCGCGGTCTGACGATCGAGATCGGCGAAGTCGTGAAATGAGCCGCGCCGCTCAGATCTCGAACACGCGCAGCGCGTCGTAGCCGTCCGCTTCGCCCTTGCGCGCATGGCCGCGCGCATTGCACAGCACGCGGGTGCGGCCTTGCGCGTGGGCCACCGTGTAGTCGTGCCGGCAATGCAGGTGGCCATGGATCCAGGTCGACGCGAACGGCAACAGCTCGTCGTCGGCGTTGCAGAAGCTTGCCGTGCCCGGCTGCTTGCCGTAACGCGGGTCGGCGCTGCGCAGGCTCGGGCCGAAATGCGTCAGCGCGACGGTGCGGTCCCAGTCGCCGCGCGGCAGCTGCAGTTCGGCCTGCAGCCAGGCGCGGCAGGCGAGTGCCTCGTCGCGCACCGCCGCGGCGTCGAACGGCGCGCCGTCGCGGGTGCTGCGCATCACGCCCATGAAGTACTCGGCGGCACGCATCGCAGTGGCGCGGCGCGCCGGCCCGAACAGATCGAAGTCGCACCAGCGCACCGTGGCGACGAAGCGGATGCGTGCACCCTGCGCATCGGTCCGCAGGCAGCTCTCGCGTTCCAGCATCTCGATGCCCAGCGATTCGCAGCGCTCGCGCAGCGCGAGCCAGGCGGCATCGGCATCGCGCCGGTCGAACTCGTGGTTGCCCGCGACCATCAGCACTGGCACCGGCCAGCCGCGGAACCGCTCCAGTTCCGTCCAGGTGCTGTCGATGTCGCCGCCGAGGATCAGCAGCTCGGCGCCGCGCGCCGGTTCAGGCTCGAACGACTCCGTCTCGAGATGCAGGTCAGAGAGCAGCTGGATCCGCATCAAGCCTTGCCATGGCATTGCTTGAACTTCTTGCCGCTGCCGCAGGGGCAGGGCTCGTTGCGGCCGACCTTCGGTTCCTCGCGCTTGACCGTCTCCACCTTGTAGCGCCGCTCACGGGTCAGGTCGGCGAGGTCGGCCACCGTCACGACGAGTTCCTCCATCGCGTCGTCCAGCGTCGTCAGCGGGTGCTCGCGGTCGAGCGTCGCGACGACCTCGCGTTCCTCGTCGGTCTGCGCCGGCAGGTGGCGGTACAGGCGCGCGAGCGCGAGGTCGATCGCCTCGTCGGGCAGCTCCAGCAGGTCCGGGAAGCAGGTCGTCGCGTGCTGGAAGCCGGCCGCCCAGGGCATCAGCGCCTGCGAGATCGGGTTCAGGCTCGCGGCCGGGTCGTCCGTGCGCGGCGGGTTCCAGTCGTCGGGCTCGAGGATCAGCGGGTCGAACCAGCCGTCCTCGGCCATGCTGCGGTTCAGCGCGCCATGGCGGCGCAGGATCAGCGCGGTGGCACGCTCCTGCCAGGCCGGGTCGGCGCCGTCGGGCAGCGCCTGGCCTTCGAAGTCGAACACGTGCGGCAGCCAGGCCTCGGGTTCGAGCAGCACCGGCTGCACGAGCACGCCGCACAGGTAGCCGTCGAGCATCACCGCATCGAGCGGCTCGAGCGGTTCGGGCGTCGCAGCCAACAGCTCGTCGAGCTCGGCGAACTCGGCGTCGGTCAGGTCCTGCATCGGCGGGCGGAGGGTCGGCGGCTGCATCGGTGTCTCGTGGATGTGAACGCGATTCTCGCGCTAGACGGAGAAGCTGCCGAGCAGGCGGAAGCGCGAGCCCGGGTGATAGAGCCGCGCCACCGATGCCACCGCGCCCTGCGACACCGTGCGGCGCGAGACCATCAGCAGCGCGCTGCCGATCGGAACGTCGAGCAGGCGCGCCTGCTCGGCATCGGCCAGCACCGCCTCGATCACCTGCTCGGCCTCCGTCAGCGGCGCATGCTGGAAAAGCACGTGCGAAGGCGTGACCTGCGTGAAATCACGCGCCATGAAGTCCGGCGCGAGCGCCGGATTGACGTGCCGGTCCTCGAGCTGGATCGCCACGCCGTTTTCCAGGTGCACCAGCTGCACGTGGAACACCGGCGCGCCCTTGCGCAAGCGCATCGCCGCGGCCACCTCGGCCCCGGCACGTTCGCGCATGACCGCGATCACGCGCGTGTCGTGCCGGTGCGCGCGCGACGCGATCTCCTCGTGGATGTCGCGCACCTGCAGCAGGTTCGAGATCGGATGCAGCTGCGCGACATACGAACCGGAGCCCTGGCGCCGTTCGATCAGGCCTTCGTCGTCGAGCTCGCGCAGCGCGCGGTGCACCGTCATGCGCGCGCAACCGAACTGCTGCACCAGTTCGCGCTCCGACGGCAGGCGCATGCCAGGCTGCCAGCCGCCCTCGGCGATGCGCTGGCGGATCGAGGCCTTGACCGCCTCGAAGGGCAGCTGGCGCGAAACCGAGGCGGGCGCGGCGGGCGACTTCATCGCCCCATTCTATCCACGCTCGTGCTAAAGTTGTCTAGACCACTTCGCTTTGCCAGGACAGCCATGCCTTCGA
>Ga0157379_10001441_pt1 | contig 19524 bp, 23 predicted proteins | sample S25metaG_FD_121802 | JGI IMG/M metagenome (GOLD analysis project Ga0157379, IMG submission 121802) | Switchgrass rhizosphere microbial communities from Kellogg Biological Station, Michigan, USA - S2-5 metaG | ecosystem: Host-associated > Plants > Roots > Rhizosphere > Soil | place: USA... | reverse complement strand
TAGAGCATCTCAGTGACGAGCAGCTTCGCAATGAAGTTGAACAAGTCCTCTCTGACCTTGACGAGAAGAGGAACCTCACCCGGTATACGACGATAATACTACCCCCTCTTCCTGACGTCGTTTCATTACTGGTTCCAGTAAAGAAGGCACGCCGCAGACACCTTGTGGTACAGCTCTACAAGTCGACAAGGAGCACGCGGCGCGTAATTCGGTCGAAGATGGCACGTCTTGAGGATGAGTGCAATAAGTTCATCGAGTTTCGCAATTGGTCCTGCCACCCATCAGCCCTACCGGTCAATGTTCCCGATTTTTTACTTTTCCAGCTGGCCAGATCAGCATGGTATCTTCTACATTTACGTGAATGAGGTTTTTTTTGTGCATTGCAAAATCTAACCACTCTTCAGTGGGAAAAGAAGACCTAGCCACCGAAGTTGACAAGCACTTGTTAAATATGCTTACCCTACGAAATCAGGAGAAAGATGTATGTTTCTAGTAATAGTTTCCAATGCAACGAACCTACTGACGTATCGGGAAGGGTTTGTTGAGGGTGTCAATGGAGGAGGACACTGGTCGCGTTGTCTATTTAATGGGACACTCAGCGACTCATGACGACAGTGTATGTGTAAGCAACTTTTCTTTTTTCAGTTGCTAATCTATTCTGTGCAGCCTTCGGTCCTGAAGAAGCCTCGCCTGGCATAAGGTGTTTTTGTTTCGCACGGTTTGCTTTTAGCACCTTGCATAGTTTTACTACCATCCCCTTCAGAACAAGAGTCTATCTCGAAAACGGACACTTTTGAACCATCATTAACCGTTTGTGAACTAATCAATCCCCCATCTGATATTCAAGACGTCTTTGTATTTATGATTTGTCCGCCTCATGGATGAATACATAGCTTAGAAATATTTTCAGCCTCATATTCAAGTGCTAGAGCTTATCAACTCCGACACCTGGCACTTGAAAATATTTCCACCTGTACATAAAATTAATACATCGAAATGGGCAATATTTTAAAGGTAAAAATGATAAATACCAGAATAAAATAAAACCAAATTGTGGACGACGAGGGAGAGAGGGAGGGAACGTCGGAATTTGGAAAAGATTGTTCCGCTAGGAGACATAGAAGGATTTGGTACACGAGGAAAGGGATTGTTTACCGAATCAGACCCGAAGGCGAGCCTGACATCGAAATGGACTATAGTGACGATCCCTTTTTGATGAGCCCATGCCGATTAATCCTACCCTTTGGTGCTTTGGTGCCCTTCCTACGACTTGCGGACCCTGAGAAGTCAGGAAGTGAGCGCTCTGGACTCGGGACAGGGGAGAAATCGTTTTAAAGGAATTGGTAAATAAACACAGGAAACTTCTATACGATAGATCCCGACAGTCGAGTCGAGACGAAATGGAGAACGATGCTGAGGGATTCAATAGTTCATATTCGCTGCGGCGATGGCTGATGGCTCACTACTGTGGACTGGTCCCAAATGTCAGGGAACCAAGGATGCGAGGAAATAGTAATGGCACTCATTTATTTCCGAATTGTGAAAATCAATACACCCATCTAGCAACGGCCGCGGCGCCTGTACCAACTGCGCTGGCCTTGCCTGTCCAGGTGAGAGACAGTGGTCCAGTCCATGGAAAGGTGAGTTCTGTTTTCAAAGCCATATATGGGACAGTGCTTCAACGTTAGATGTAAGAAACGCGAGTCAATGGTTGTTATTTTACTGAAATGCTTTCTACAGGCCTTTCATCAGATTCATCTCTCGATGGTGAAACGAGTGGCGCATGCTCGGGTAGGACAATCAAGGTCAAGGTGATTGATGCGTAAGTTCAATTTCATGGAGATCTTAAATTATGAGAAGTAGCTGAGGTTTCTCTAGCTGTCCTCAAACTCACCCGGCCAATTACTGTAAAATTCGCTCTTTCGGCGGTGTAAGTGCAAACGACAACTCACAAAACAAAACAAACTCCAACGATTCCTGATAACGAAGCATGCGAAGCTAACGGTATCAACGCACTTCTCTTTCCAGGGTAACTTGATGAGAATCTTGATATGGCGGATGTCAACAATCCTAATGCATAGACATGTACTACGTGTACAAGAGATCCAAATCTAAATCCAAAATAACAATTTCATTATACTCACAATTATTGCACAGGCTTCATTGGCCTACTCAACGTTTTACCTTGTCCCACAATTTAGAAGAACTTTGGCCTGGCTAGTAATTCGTGAGCTAAATCTTGACAAACATTTCTTTCCGAGTTTTTCCACACGAGCGTGGCAGCTAGGTGGGCACGAGAAGATCATTCCTGAATCACCAATACTGACACGAGAATTTTCGTAGCCGGGACGGCATCATTGAATCTCGTGAGTTCTAAACACTGTTGTTAGAGACAACATCCGTTTTTGAATTCCTTTCGGGATCTTGCAAGACCAATAGTGGCTAGACGCGATGCCTACTTTCCCTCACCAGCATGACATCTATGCTCATGTGCAACCTCAATCCTCCCTATATCCAGCTCTCCTTGCTTTTATGGGTTTGCTCTTCGCATTAATTTGGAGATCCAATCTAAACGGACCGAAATTGTGCCGTTTTCTTTCTTCAGAGAGCCCTTTCGTCTTTGTGATGTCCAGTGCGCGCGAGCCTGAGCCCTTTAGAGAGTTAACTGTGCAGCATTCTCTGACGGACCTCCATAGTCATCTGACGGTTTGATTTTTTTCCTGGGCCGTGGTATTGTTTTGTTTCCGTGGTTTTGCCTCATGGTCCGTATAAATGCCACTACAAAAATCAGTAAAAGCAACAACTAGTGCAACAATTCTCCCAATGTTAACTCAAATTTTCACGATCCTCGTCTCGGCCTCAGCCACCTTTGCTGTCTCTGGTGTAACCACTTTCAACAACGTTCGTCTTTAGGATCACTCTTCTGCTATACAGTGCTTAGAATCTCACCACTGTGTTTCCAGTACGACGCGCAGGGCGGAGTAGCATGCTCAGGTTGGTATTTTATTGAGATTCCGAAATTTTCATGTAAACCATTTCATTTTCAAAGGCTTCTCGTCCTCCAATAACCAGGGAACTAATATTTTCGCTGCGGCGATGGCTGATGGCTCACCACTTTGGACTGGTCCCAAATGTCAGGGAACCAAGGATGCGAGTAAATGGTAATGGGACTCAGTTGTTTCCGAATTATGAAAATCAATACACCCTTTTTAGCAACGGTCGTGGCGCCTGTACTAACTGCGCCGGCCCTGCCTGTCCAGGTGAGGGACAGTGTGGAAAGGTGAGTTCTGTTTTCAAAGCCTTAGACTGTTAGTTATCTATATATGGTATAGTGCTTCAACGTTAAATGTAAGAAACGCGAGTCAATGGTTGTTATTCCACTGAAATGCTTTCTACAGGCCTTTCCTCTCTCGATGGTGAAACGAGCGGCGCATGTTCGGGCAAGACAATCAAGGTCAAGGTGATTGATGCGTAAGTTCATTTTCATGGAGATCTTAAATTATGAGAAGTAGCTGAGGTTTTCTCCAGCTGTCCTCAAACTCACCCGGCCAATTACTGTAAAATTCGCTCTTTCGGCGGTGTAAGTGCAAACAACAGTTTACAAAACAAAACAAACTCAAGGACTTGCAGACGATCCCTGACAACGAAGCATGCGAAGCGAACGGTGTCAACGCACTTGATATTGCTACGACTGCGAGGTCACAGCTGTCCTCTTTCCAGGGCAACTTGAACATCGACATCGAGTCGACCAGCTGCTAAAGAGGGGCTCTATAACTAATCCATTCTATGTATATCACATGTATAACATTGGAACTCCGTCTGCCTAAATAGTCTATAAAAATAGGATCAGCCACCAAGAGACGCTGACGTCTTCATTCATTTCATGCGACGTGCTTAAATCTATTCATAACTATGGCCACCAAGCGGATGTCCACGGACTTTGTTAAATTTATAGGTGCGGTGGAAGATGAGTGGCAATTATACAGGTCCGATCTCTTTCCACTCCTTATGCTTTCTTTGACGACTCGACCGTGAATGGGCTACAGCGACAACCACGAAGATTATACTGTTGGTCGCCCAATAGGTTTCGGTGCATCGTCTGTGGTATATCAAGCAGAGTATCGACCTCCAACCGGCGAACCCATCCAATGTGCTCTCAAAGTTATGGATCTTGACTCCCTATCGTCGAGCTCTCTCAGCTTACTACAGCGGGAAACACAACTCATGTCCTTGTCTAAACACCCTAACGTACTCCGTGTCAGAGGTACTTGGATAGAAGGCCACAAGCTATACATTGCGATGAGACTCATGCGCAGCGGCAGCGCCGCAGACGTTATGCATTACGGGTGGACTGATGGCGTGGAAGAGGACGTGGCCAAATGTATTCTAAAGCAGGCATTGGAGGGACTCAAGTAAGCCTTCTTCCCTGGTGATGATATGCTTGCCCTTCATCTGATGCTTATTACCAAGCTATTTGCATATTAATGGTTTCATCCACCGTGATATTAAAGCGGCTAATCTGCTCATCGACGATGATGGGACTGTGCTTTTAGGTGACCTGGGCGTCGCTGTTGCACTCCATGATGAAGAAATATCGACCACCAAGAAGGTTATTTCCCCAGAGCCCACAGATAAAGCCCAAATGGTGCCACTCCCAGCTGGCGCTCGGAAAAGCACTACCTTGCGGAAACGGAAATCTTTTGTTGGAACGGTGAGTAATACCACCCAAATAAATCTAGGGTACTGAACATCTCCGATGATTTGTAGCCGTGTTGGATGGCGCCAGAAGTTATCTCTCAGAGAAGCTACGACTCCAAAGCCGATATCTGGAGCCTCGGCATTACAGCCCTCGAGCTCGCTCAAGGTCGACCCCCGCGCTCGCGAGAGTCGCCGCAGAAGGCCCTGCTGAAAACGTGAGTCATTCCTAGAATATTTTATGATCCTCCTTGCTACCAGCTTGGCTGATTTCCGTTTTTAGCGTCCAAGATGATCCTCCCTCCTTTGATAGGCGCGCTGCTAAATTTAAATATTCCAAAGCTTTTGATGAATTTGTTCAGAGCTGCCTCAAGAAGAATCCGAACGAACGGTAAAAGTCTCGTATAATATTACTTACGGAAAGATTCCTCATTTTGATCATACAGTCCGACAGCGGCAGAACTGCTTCAGCTGCCCTTCTTCAAAAACGTAAAGAAGACGAGTTTCCTTGTAGGAACTCTGCTAAGTGCGTTTATGCATTTCAGAATTTAAAAAAAAAACAGCTAATGTTTTGCGATAGACGGACTTCCCCCTCTGGTAGACCGTCAAGAACGACGTGAGTCCAATATTCTCCACGAAAATAATCGAAATTCTAATTGTATTTTTAAAACAAGGTCGAGTTCCATCCTCAATATCTCATAACTCAGTTAGCTCCTGGGATTTCCCTACTATTGGTATAACGTCTCAGAAAACCCTCCTTCGAGCTTCTCTCGATGCCGAAGTTTTTGAGATGGACGAAACCCCTGAGATGACTCCAGCAGTTAAAGACGGTCTGCCGGATTCTATAACACCTAGTCTCCAATATAATCCTGAAGAGGAAGACTCTGTACCGGGGGAGTCTTCTAACGAATCATCGCCTTCTACCTCACCCCCGTCCTCCTATCAAGGACAATCTAATATGCTCAAATATGCAGAGTCGACTCACCTTGCATCCTCATTACCTTCATCCTACCGTCGTGGAAGCTCAGGTTCTTCTGCCTCACCCAGATTGTGGCAGAAGCTAAAAGGCCTGGGGAGCAAAATCGTTGATCGCGAGCCGAAGCCACGATGAACCCACATTTTCCACATCCGCTTCACTTACGATACCCACATTTTCCACATCTCTTTTCACTTATGCATCTTTACGCCACATAATTTCTTCCATTTTGGCATCTCTTACTGCATTTATCTTCGCTTCACCAGTGCATATCTCACTCCGTGTATTTCTAAATGAAGTAATAATTTATTCATTGTAATGGTGGTAACCACTCTTTTGGGAAGTCCTTGATTGTGGGACGTATTATTGTACGGCCCTTAACATGGTCTCCTCTGTGATCCTTCCGCTGCTTCGCTCTGAGATGTCGTAGATCGAGAGGGATATCCGTGAAGTTGTCCGTTCCCTTCTGCACAAGAAGTTATAGGTGAATATTTATGGATGAATAAAACGGAATACTAACATTCGATTCTCTGATGACATTCTTAAGGGTGTCAGCGATCCATTTCAGATTCATTTGAGGGTCGGGGAACTCCTCAGAGGAAATTTTAATATAACCATGCGTTCCATGCTTAATATGCTCCTCCTTGCCTATTCCAGCGTCGCGCGGGGGCTCCGGGGTCCAACGAGGGCCAGCTAGTAGCTTGAATTTGTGGATTTTGTGTGCATCTTTGAGGGGTAATTGCGAGACGGCAGCAACGACGACGCGCTTTGTCAGGGCAGGGTGCAGTTCACCGCTATATGAGATTGCTCGGACAACGAGGGGGGTTTTTCTAGTTGGAGGTTCGAATGGGATTCGACATTCTAGAGGAAAGATTTATTTTACAGAGAATTCGTACAGTAAAGAAAACGTACGTCTTAGAGCGGGACCGTCTCGCTCAATTAAGCGCAAATATTTAAGTACCCGCCTCTGCTCATGAATGACCATATGACCATAGGACGTCGCATCGTCTCCTTCGAATTCAGGCATTACCTCCAGGTCATAGTCGTCTCCGTCGTCGTCTTTGCCGTCGTCGTTTCTTGAAGTCTCTTCTTCTTCCTCCTTATCCTCCTCTTCCTCCTGCCCCCTCCTGCCCCCAATCTTCCGTGCACGCGGCATACATGCCACCGCAGATACCTGCAGTCGTCTAATACCTCTCGGAGCAGGAAATGGTCGCCTTAGTTGCAGCCAACGTTGGACAGGGAACATTTAGGAATCGCGTTTGTGATTTTTGAAACTCCGCTCCCGACATACACCACTTGTTTGATACAAGGCTTGCAAAATCGACGATGAGTGTCCAGCCTCTGCGCACAGCGGTCAATTTACCAGTAACGACGCGGTCGCTAGCTAACGGTGTACCGTTCGCTCCTCGACTTTCCCTGCACGTTCGTGTGCCCGCTTCCGCGGCGGGGCATGCTCATGGACACGGACACGGCGCAGCTCGTGCGGATGTTCCTCCACGATGGGCTGGAGGTCTTTTACATTCTCGAGTCAACGCCCTCGTATCAAAGACTTCTTTCAATGGTTTGTCCCCCTTCCGGTCCTTGTGAACCATTTTTTAAAATAACACGTCGAACATAGCTGCACCTACTGTTAACTTGAACCAACGGTATATCCATACATCTGTCCCAGCCAAGGATGCACCCCAAGTCCCCGATTTCACTCCCTACGAGGCAAAATCCGAGACCACCAACCGCGCCTTATCATATTTCATGGTCGGCTCAATGGGTGTCCTCACCGCATCCGTCGCAAAATCCACCGTGACGGACTTCTTGTCCTCCATGGCGGCGTCCGCCGACGTCCTCGCGCTGGCCAAGGTCGAGGTTGAACTCGGCACTATCCCCGAGGGCAAGAACGTCATTATCAAGTGGCGTGGCAAGCCTGTTTTCATTCGCCATAGGACCCCTGACGAGATTGAGGAAGCTCGCTCTGTCAATATCACTAGTTTGAGGGACCCAGAACGTGATGAAGATAGGACGCAGAAGCCTGAGTGGCTTGTGATGATTGGTGTTTGCACGCATCTTGGTTGTGTTCCCATCGGCGAGAGTGGTGATTACGGAGGATGGTAAATGAAGTCTGGTTTCATGTTCGTTGCTTCCGAAGGCTCAATCTCGCCTTTTCGCACAGGTTCTGTCCTTGCCATGGCTCCCATTATGATATCTGTACGTTATCTCGTTCATCTTCGCTGTTAATCTTGCTTATCCGTTGCTTTCAGCTGGTCGCGCTCGTAAAGGCCCTGCCCCTGTACGTCAACCTTATCTCACCATGTCATCACCGTTGTCTTCCTTACACACCCTCTTCAGAGTAATCTCGAAGTCCCGGAGTACAGCTTCGACGAAACTGGCGAGAAGTTGGTCGTTGGTTAAAGGAACTGTCATAGAGACCATTCTAATCGAAGTCAATGTTCGGAAAATTCATATTATTCTACAATATCAGTATACCAACTGCTTAGAAGCACTTGTCACCACGACACAAACCCTATATCAGAGAAGCAGAAGAAGAAATAAAGCGAATAATGTACGACGGAACAATTATACTAGGTACAGCAAAGCAGCAAAACACAGCCAGAATTCTAGGTCTATCTGTGGAGTATAAATATTCAGATAAGTTGATTGTGCTTGTTTAAGCAAGCCAGGACATTATATTTCGGATACCGGGGCGCTACGGGTAGCTTTTGTTGTTGGCCCCAACGTCTAAGCACGTCCGGCGCTGCGACTCTTTGAGCAAAGACCAAGGACTGAAAATGGTAGCTTACCATCGGTAATAATTCCATCTACTCCCAATCGCAGAAGCATATCTGCAACACTAAGTCTATTCACCTAAAAAAAAATTCGGTAAACGGAAATTCAACAGGACGGAACATTCACATACCGTCCACGGCTTAACCAGCATCCCCAGTTGATGTGCCTTCCTAACCATCTGATACGTCGTAAACGGCACATATCCGTCCTCTCCAGGATCCATCACAGCGCTTTTCCCATTCGTAGCCCTCGGAGACAAGATATCCGCCCCTATCGAATTCGCAGCCTGGGCGATCTGTTCTCCCAGCGTCGAGCCGTTGAAATTGGATAGTTCGAGGCCGGCCAGCCAGGCGGATGGGCCTGAGGTGGAGTTTTCGTGGTCGGCTGTGTATCTGGGTGATGGATGGATAGTATTAGAAGGGGTGGGGAGATGTTGAATGGGGATAGCTGGCTTACTCGTCTACTAGGGCTGAGGTTGTGATTAAGGGATCTAGAGCCTGTGATGCTTGTGTTAGGATATGAAAGTTATTGGAATTTATTGAGCTTACCTTCATGGCAACCAATGTTCTCCAATCAAAGCTTTGATACTGCAAGGAAAAATTAGCCAGAATCATTAAGGAAAAGTCAGAACACCCACCGTAATGGCCCCATAATAATAACTCGAAGCAAACAATTCATACTGGCTCTTCACAAATGCCTCAACATCATGAGTCCGCTCCGGATGTTCGGGATCAATCTTCGACTCAATATTCAAAAGAACATTATGCTTCGGATCTGCACATTCCAAAAAGTCAAATAGCTCCTGCAGGGTAGGGATTCGCGTATTTGGGTATGTCAGCTGATTCGCTGGGGACGATAAATCAAGGGGTTAAAGGCTCGAAATATGGAGGGAAAAACATACGGAAGTTATGTTGTCGGATGGAGCAGTCCAGGGTTTTGATCTGGGCTAATGTCAAGTCGGCGACATACTTGCCAACATAGGGATACATCGGGTCATCGGGGAACTGAGTCACCTGTCTTGGATTGAAGTCAAAATGATACGATTGTTGGGGACGTACTGCAGGAGCCGTGTCCCGACATTTGAAGGGGACGATTTCTTCGTCGTGCCAGACGATGACGACCCCGTCCTACAAGTAAATAAATTAGATGTTTCTCCGATGAGAAAATATTATATATACCTTGGTGATTCCATTATCGAGTTCAAGAGTCGTTGCGCCATCAATTAGTGCCCTACTACGTGTTGGTAGACGGCAGAAATAGCACATAACCCGTACCAAGCAAAGCCAGGCAGAGTATTCTCGATGGTGTTGGCGCGCCCACCTCTATGAGCCTTTAAAAACATCATAAATATTTATCTACACGAAATAAAAAGGAAAACATACTTGAATATCAAAATACCGCTTATTCCCGTATCTCTTCGCCTCCTTCAAAATCTGCTGTTGCGATGTCCCATTCACGAGCGCTGAAAGCGCACCAACGACCAAGACAGCGAGAGAGAACATGGTAGCTGCTTTCCTACTCCTATCCTGGCCGAGCTGGAGCCTTATCGCAGGTCTCTGTTGATTAGTAGACAAAGTACGAACGTGCGGACTTAAAAAATATCTTTTCGCTTCCACGTGCGCGACCCTAACGCGTCCACAAGCGTCCTTGACGCGCAGCGTGATGCACCAATGAGGGAGCAGGGAATATAGACGATCATGGTGGGCAAGACATATTTACTGTTGGGCATTGATTTTCATTGAGTCAAAAATTGTGGGAGGCGAGGCGACGTGACCGCCACAAAGGCCAACGCCTTGCTCACGCGAGCTCTTCCATTCAGGTTGTCTGGATCCATCCTTGGACCCGTTTGTGTCTTACGACATACCCTTCGCCCTTCGGAGATTTCAGCTTCCCATCCATCATCGACATCAATGTCAATCGTACCTCTTGATTTGCGAAAGGAAGTGTCTAATTTTTCATCCAAACTCTTCACAGAAGACCACAGAAAGTGCCTCAAAAACTCATGACAAAGATTTTGAATCCGACATCTGGATTCGCCGCTTTATCTAATCGATTCTTCCTCGATCGCTGTTCTTCGTGAAGATCGGGCCATCTGCCTGTGAACTCGTCGTGTTCGACAGTGGCAGCGAAGTCTTCCAGGCGGATTCATACGTTCATTTCGGTAGGAGGAGGGAAAGTACGACTGTCAGCAGATTGGATTTGAGTTGTGCTATTTATTTCACGAGCATCTAATTACTGGCAAATTGGGTCTACGCTGAGGGCGCACACCGCACAGGCTCTCCCGTTCTCCGAATCCGAATTCTTGCCTGCCTCGTGTTTGTTCCAACGCCGACACGTGCAATAACCTGAATCGTCGCCGTCCCCCAGGAGTCGTCGTCAAGCATGACGTGAAGAATCGTGAGGCTAAGTAAGTTGGACCGATTCGCCGACTGACGTACGTGCTCCGTGAGTCGTTAATTAGGAGTTGCGATGTCCGATTATGACACCCGCGCACTCCTGTGCGTAACCGGATAGCTCTGGGTACAGGGTAATCTGGCAAATGCGGTCTGTCTGGTGTTGCATAGATGGATGTAAAATCCTAGATAGTTCTTGAATTTCACTCGCTTCTGTCCTGGTCTCGGGGTCATGAGACGACCAAAGTCCTTTTCTGACTACCGTGAGAGGAGAGGAATCGCAGCCGATATTACATTGTACCCACCTTCAGAAAAAGGTATTGGACGGCATCGGACAGCCTGCTTACCTCAGCACCACCAGTAGGGGTCCAACGAATCTGATGTCGATGGCGCAGCCTTTCACATCTTCTCCTTTCTTCTTATTCCTCTCTATATCCTCCTCCTAACTCCGTCCCCCCTCTCCCCCCTCTCTGTCATGCCACCCACCTACGCCGTGCCCCTCCCCCACCGAGCAAAGTACCAACTACCACCACCTTCGCTAGAGAACGAGGAGGACGTTGAAGACTATGCTCCGGGGGGTTATTTATCCGTCAAAGTGGGGGATGCGTTCTCGAGTCCGAACCGTCGAAATCCATATATAGTCGTTCGCAAGTTGGGGTACGTCCGATGGCTTGCCCGCCACCTTGTGCGTCTAGTAACCTCTCTTCAACAGATGGGGCCATTTCTCGACAGTGTGGCTGATCAATAACGAAGAGTATGTGTTTCCTCTCTTTCTGTTATCCTCTTTCTTACGCCCCTTCAGTGACCGCAAATATGCCGCTCTAAAAGTCTGCTCAGCAAAGTATGGCACCACCGCCAAAGACGAGATCCTCCTCCTCGAAAAAGTCCGGAAGCGGGCGTATAAGAGCTCTAGAAATCGTCATGGCGTTTCTGAATTCGTCGAGCATCCCGGTGCTCGGCATGTTATTCGGTTACTGGATTACTTTTCCACTCGCGGTCGCTTTAAAGGGGACGAGCACATCTGCATGGTATTTGAGCCGCTTGGGGAGAATTTATTGAATCTTTTGGACCGATATCGACGGCATAATCGAAGGAGGGATGGTCTCAAGGGTATTCCTATTGAGGTGGTCAAGATTATTGCGAAGCAAGTGCTGAAGGGCTTGGTGTATTTGCATGAGGAGTGTGATTTGGTCCATACCGACCTCAAACCAGAGAACATCCGTAAGTAGCTACATTGTTTTACTGCCAACTCTATCTTACTTTCCCCCTAGTCGTTCGCCTCCCAAATGTCCAAGCCCACATCGAAGCGCACGTAGCCAGGTCCGATACCATCCCTCCCCAACGCGTGTCTGTGCCGGGTCTGAAAGACCACCGAAAACACCACGTCGACATGTACTTCTCCCAACCCATCCCTACACCCCCTCTCCCGTCAGTTCTCGGCAACGGCAGCTGGAACGGCTCCGCCCAAACCGTCAGCTCCTCCTCATCCTCTCGCTCAAGATCGCACGGCTCTCGGGGATCCCGAAGCGACATCGACCTCACCTCCTTCAGTGTCCAAATATCCGACCTGGGTAATGCCACCCCCGCTGATAACCATTACACCGAGGATATCCAGACGAGGCAATATCGCTCCCCGGAAGCTATTATCCGCCGAAGTGACTGGGGCACCCCCGTTGACATCTGGAGTGTCGCCTGCATGGTCTTTGAGCTCGCAACAGGCGACCACCTCTTCGACCCGCGTTCCAAACGTGGCGTCTACGAAAAAGACGACGACCACATGGCGCAAATCATCGAGCTCTGCGGCGACTTTCACATTGATCTCAAAATGGGCGGGAAATTCAGCCGGGATATATTCAGGTCTTCGGGACAGCTACGACATGTTGAGAATCTCAAACCTATTACGCTCACGCAGCTGTTGACGGAGACGTATAATTATCCGCATCATGAGGCGAGGCAGTTTGCCAATTTCTTGCAGCCCATGTTACAGGTCGATCCGAGCCTGCGTGCGACGGCGGCTGAGATGTTACAACACGAGTGGCTAGGACAACCTGGTCTGGGAGACTATTCCCGTCAACCAGACTCTTACGAATCTTACGAATGGTCTGGTTAATTATTACTCCATCGTTTCCCTCTGTCTTGGTTTGTTTCCTTTTTTGGTTTATTTCTTTTTTTTCTGTTTGCATGGTTGGGACTCTTATATGCAAACTTGGAACGGGCACGCATTGATCGCAAAACACTTTCTTGTCGCAATGAACTGACTGTACTTCTATTTTCTCCTCCCTTTTTTTGGTTGCTCATTACCATATCATACTTAGAGGACGAACACGACTGGATTCTATTTACCTAGAATATACATATTTTATGTGCCAGAGTAGTGGAAAGGCAAATAAGGCAGGGTCCTTGCACTGTTGTTATGACGTCGTTGCATGTACTGTAATTAAGCCATATCGCGTGTGAGCACGATGAGCGGGCTGAATGCATACATACGCCCGACAGTGGAGTTTGTAGCGTGTTTAACTGAATATCATGATGGATATGAAGGTGTCGGAAACGGAATGGACATTAAGTGGATGGGGGAGGCTGATCCAGGTGGAGTGCTTGGGTTGATCGGAATTAGTATACTCGAGGTCGAGTTAAAAATATGAAGTCATGGCACAAATACCCGTACGCAGTATACCCTTTCGCAACGACGACAACGACGACGAGTAAGTGAGTAGGAATGCTCGCTGCTCGCTCTCGTCCGCGTCCAACAGCCATCCAATCGATACCCGCAGGATTCTCCGGCTCCGAACTCTCCAACTCGCATTCATCCACGAACGATTCGCTTCTTTCGACTTCGTATACCTCTGCATCGCATACCTCTTGGGCTACACACGCAGCTCACAATCATAACCCTTCAAAAATCACTAGTACTGAACAACCTCAAGAAGTTGTAGTCGAAGAAACAGCGGCGCGCGACTCTGAGCCAGACAATGATCATGACAATGCACCCACCTCCCCCAAACGCAAATCTCGGGTCTTGCGCAAAGTACCTCCGTCCTCGGGCCCAAACATCACCGCACATTCAACACAGACACAGACACATCCTGGCCATACAAGGCGATGGAGTCTCTTTGCACCATCCCGCCGAAGCCCGTCCGAGACATTGACAGATCTTGGGGGCGGAACTGATTTGAAGGACAAAGATAAGGATCATAGAGACACTGGGAAGAAGAGCAAGAACAAGAGAGGTAAGAACAAGAACGAGCAGGACGATCAAACTGGTTACGAGAACGACGAGGAGTCCATGCCGCGCAAACATGTCCCAACGGGTCCTCCGCCTTCTGCGTTCAACTCTCAGCACAAGGCGCGATTTTCGCGGGGGTCGAGTCTGACGGGAATAGGAGCAGGACGGTATCATGGAAAGGCCCTATCCGATTCGGAGCATGATGCACCTCAGCTTCGAGAAAATACTATTTCAGGGGGCGAGGGCGAGCATGCTGTGGGCCAGTTCGAACGTGCAGACCGGGGCTCTGCGATTGATCGTTTGAGGGCTCAAATCAAATATTCGACTAATTCTAATCCTACTTCTACGCCTATAGCTCCTGTTCAACGGGATAAACCACTCCCCACACCACCCTCATCCACAATTATATCTTCCCAGCCTCCCCCTCTCACCCGACCTACATCCTCTTCGGCTCAATCTGAACAGGATGAATTGCAGCTTGCTGAATCACAATTTGGTGTCTTCAATTTGGACCCCGTAAACGATGGTATTGGCATCGGCATTGGGTTTGAAGGGCATGGCACGCCTGCATTGGCATTCTCGGATATTGGACATGTAAATGGGGCACCATCCGATTTCAAGCATGACCATGACACGACGAGCGATGTGCATTGGCAGCACGAAAATGGCATGACAAGTTATGCATATGCCGTTTCCGAGCCGCATTTATCTGGGGTTTCTCAAATAATCCCGTCATTCTCGCACAATCCAATGTTGGAAATGGGGAACAGTGTCGTTGAAACTTCGTATACCCCTTCTGCTACGGAGGCGAATCCCCCTGGGAGGAAATTATCGTGGACACAGCGGATTAAGAGGTCATTTTCGTTGACGGTGAGTGATGGGAAGAAGAGTGGACCGGAGTTTACAATGGTTGATGTTGGTGCTGCGGGTACGGGTGCCAAAGGGGAAGAAGGAGAGGCGGAAGAAGAGGGGGGGACCGATCAAATACCCAACCAACCGTATACCCACTCACCATTTCACTACCCTTCTCGAATCAGGCATTCACGGTCGCTCAATGTGCATGCACATGGATATGCAGCGTCAGAGCCTGACCATAGCAGTGGTCTCTCCCGCTCGACATCTGCACTCCCTTCTTTCCCTTCCTCTCATACACATGCTCACCCTAGCCATTATAACCACAATCCACATCGTCTCTCCCCTATCGCTGATTCAACACGTACAACTCCCGTTCCTAATCCTTCCCCTCCTACTTTGAACCCTCCGCCTCCTCCTCCGCCAAAGAAACTCCGCAAACGCTCTCGGGGTAGATCACTTTCCCTCACGGTCACACCTACCTCCTCCTCGTTGCACCTTCAATCGACCTCGCACCCCAAGCTCACGACCCTCAAATCAATAATCACCCCGCATCCACCCTTACACAATTATCCCCGCTCTGCAAATGCATCCGTCGCCTCCTTCAAAACCACACACAAACAATCCTCAACGAACTCACGCTCCTCACCAGACCTTCTCTCTGCCCATTCGCGGTCCCCTCCTTCTTCAACCGTCCAATCTTTCTCACCTCCTCCTCATTCACCCCAAAGCGATCACCACCGCCCAGACCACCGTCTTCGCCCCCCAACACTAACCAAAAAACGCCGCTCCCAATCTAACCCTTCTCGTTTCTTCTTCCTTGGAAATCCCAGGCTTACTCGTACTGAAAGCGGTAGCTCCAGTGGGAAAGATGGAAGTGGAAGTGGGAGCTTCAGTGTTGGGTCTAGTCCCAGCGCATCGTATGTTTGGGGCGCAGGAAAAGGGAAGGAGGTGATGCCGCCTGTGCCGCCTTTACCTGCTGAATTTGGGGGGTTAAGTTTGAGCCAGTGGATGAGGAGGAAGGATAAAGAGAAGGATAAAGTGGGAAGCGGGACGAAGAGTGCACCGGGGACATTTGGGAGGAAGAAGGGGAAGGGCGGACCGTATGGTGTACGGGTGGATATGGATTTGGATCGGGAGAAGATAGGTGGGAGCGAAGAAGAAGACGTGTCGTTACGCCCTGTGCGAAGTTTGTCACCTTTGGAGATTAATTTTGAAGAGAGAAGGTTTAATGTAAGTATTTCCTTTCCGTTAGTGAATACCTTTCTGAATTTTTGGTTTTATTAGTTCACGGACCTAACACGCACACAGTCCTCTCCGAACCTCAATGTCGTATCCCCCTCGCCTCCCTCACCAATACCAGAAGTACCCAAGATCCCTCATGCATATTCTGATCCCTCCAATGCCGGTGCCAGCCCCAATAAATCCCACCCACGCCGTCGTACAGTCCTATCCGCATTATCACCCCTGACAACCATGAACACGTCTTCAGAGAGGGCTACAAAAGTCTCTTCAGCATCCCTTCCCGTCCGAGACAACGAAGAAGATGAAGACGAAGTGGTCTACATGAAGAAAGGAAAAAGGAAAGATAAGGAAAGGAGGTCTTTACCGCTTTTATCATTAGCGGACTTGCGACATCTTGATGTGGACGATCGAAGTGTGAGTGACAAAGATCGATTATCATCACACTCGGCCGAACCTACTCTTTCCCACCCTCACACCGAGACTCGACGTGAATCACATCCTTCACCTCTTCTTGCTCCTCCTTCACCCACAATAGTAACAAGGAATGGGATAGGAACGGGAGCAGACCTTGTTGCTCGCCCGTCGTTCCTTCGTACACAGTCTAATCGACGTTGGACCTTGGCTGTTTCTGAGACGCCAGAAGATGAACTTGTGAAGGAACTGGATCGATTAAGGAGTATTGGGTGGGGGTTAGGATTCCAGGGGGAGATATTTAGGATGGAAGATAGGAATGGTGTGAGTGAAGGTGAAGGGAGTGGTAATGGGTGGAAGAAAGAAGAGATGGATGAGTGGCTTGTGGCGAGAAAAGCGTTGCTTGTTTGCAGAGAGATTGTGAGGACCGAGAAGACGTATAAGGAGGGGATGGAAAAGTTGCAGAGGGGAGAGGTTAGTATCTTCCTTTTTCTTTGTGCTCATAGGCATTCATCTTTCCTTCAGACAATCAAAAAGCCTTCCCCACTCCTTCTCCAATACCTTCCCGCTTTAATATCTGCATCCGAAACCTTCAGTGCACAACTCTCAGCAGACCCCTCCGCATGGGGCGTCAGCCTTGCATTCATCAACACCGAAGAAGCTCTCACAGGTGCATTTGTTGCTTGGTCAGGCGTCGTTGGTGAATTCTTCGGAAACCGCTCCAGATCCAGGTCGAAAACGCGACTTGCACGTGCATCGAGGTTGACCTCTAGTAACAGTGGTATGAACAAAAGCGCCACTGCATCACCTGCTAGGACTTCTACGTCTGCGTCGGGATCTACGACGGGAGACGGGCCTAGATCTGGCGGATGGAGGATTAGTATGGGATCGGTGTCACAATTGTTGGCGAGTTCGACGGAAGCGAGTTTGGTTAGGAGGACGCGATATTTTACGGGCGGAAGTGGCGCTCCCACTGCAACTCCAAGTGGGGAAAAAAGTTTGAGCGTGCATGATTTGGCGATTCAGCCAACACAGAGGGTTATGCGCTATGTGTTGCTGTATAAAGGTCAGTTTGTTCTCACTTCTGTCTGATTTTGTGCTGATTTTATTTGTAGATTTGCTTAGTTCTACACCAATATCATCCCCTGCTCGTGCAGTTGTTGAGCGTGCTCTGGAAGGCGCAACAAGGCTTGCACAGAGGTGTAACAGGGCGCAAGATAACGCGGCATTTTTAATGTGATTTTTGACCACATTAGAGCATATTGCAGATGCATCTCTTGATCGAGAATCGAGAATCAAGATTCCAGTGGCGACATTTGATTCCGTCGTTGCTTTCATCTTATAGTTATACTGGTTTGCCTTCCCTTCCTTTCATTACTCCCGGCATACCTTCAACATTACCACTCTTACAATTATATTACTCATTCACGCATTATAAATTATGTAACATACACAAACATACAGGTATAGAATGATTACAAACCCAACTTGTATTCTCAACGTGACGCGCGCCTCCTCGGCTTAAAACCCTATTGCAGTATATAGCTTGGTCGAAGCAAGTTGAACATGATATCATCTTAACTGGAAAACACATTTAGGATAAATAAGTTAATCCCAATTCACAAACATATGCCCGCAGAGGAAGGAACAGTGGTGAGTTAGACCTGGTTTAATCCCGATTATCATGTCTATAACTTGGTACCTTCATAGATCTGCCCCGTCTGCCTTGCCAACTTCTCTCGTAAAGCACATCTTGACCGCCACCTCCGCGCTCATCTCAACGAACGTACCTACACCTGCACCCATTGCAATAAAGCCTCCTTCACGCGGAGTGATCTCCTAACCCGACATCTGCGGCGATGTACTTCCATAACCACAAAAGTCATTTCCTCTCGCAAACGATCTTGCGAAGCATGTATTAAACGCAAGATCAAATGCGATCTTAAACAGCCTTGCGAGAAGTGTGCATCTAGGGGTAACGAATGTGTTTATAACATCCCACCAGCACCATCGCGGTCTTCACCAGAAATTCAGGGAAATGAAGCTGGCCCGTCGAATTGGGAGGCTATTGCGGGTCTTTCGGACTCCATGATTCTCTCTCTATCGGAAGAAACACATCACGAAACCTTTGGCTCATCTCTCCAAACCTTCCAATCCACGCCCATTTCTGACTTCCTCTCCTCACCGAACCAGAACACCCTGGGCCCTGATACATTTACAACTCCAGAATTTATAGCCGATTTGAACTTCGACGCATTTGGCTACAGCACCGGAGGCAATGCGACACTAGATGAGATATTACCTGGAATATATAATGACCCTACATTATTCTACTTGCCAACCTTTGGAGGGATGGAGTCGAACGAAGGATTTATCCCTGTACCTCGGCCCTTGCCCCCTGCGGCCATCTTCGAATCAAATATCTTCGAGCCCGAAGCTCAGTTGCGTCGACAATATGGTATGTTTACCCCGCATTTCCGTCGATCCGCAAGGTTCACATTGATTGATTATCACTGTACAGTTTCCAACTTTATCCGAATCCATTGCGCCAGATATCCTTTCCTGCATCTCCCAACATGGTCCGAGTCAAAAACACACCCCTTGCTAATGCGTGCTATGGTTGCTTGTGGAGCTTTGTATGCTGCTGGGAAGAGTCCGGAATCACAATTGTCTCGGCAGCTTGTTATTGAAATCTTGCAAAGTGATATACGACATCAGATCTTTCGGGCCTTTGTACGTATTCCTGGAAGTCTTTCAGTAAGGCAGAATACTGATCATTCTTAGTTATCTTTACCTGGCGATGATATTGACGGCCAGTTGCAACTAAGCTTAGCGATAATGACAGTGCAGATTCTTGGGATGTTTCATTGGGACTCCCTAGAACGTAGTGTATCGGCTGGGCACCATGGAATGGTTCTCACTGTACGCCGTCTAATACAACTTACATT
>Ga0157379_10001440_pt1 | contig 19527 bp, 15 predicted proteins | sample S25metaG_FD_121802 | JGI IMG/M metagenome (GOLD analysis project Ga0157379, IMG submission 121802) | Switchgrass rhizosphere microbial communities from Kellogg Biological Station, Michigan, USA - S2-5 metaG | ecosystem: Host-associated > Plants > Roots > Rhizosphere > Soil | place: USA... | reverse complement strand
TTTCTCGGCAAGGTAAGCCCCCTGCCGCAGAATCCCGAATCGCTGCTCTACAGCTACCTCACGGTTCCGCGGTTCAATACGCCGCGCTGGTGGAACGAGGGCGCGGCGGTCTTTCTCGAGACCTGGATGGGAGGAGGGCTGGGCCGTGCGCAAGGCGGCTATGACGAGATGGTGTTCCGCGCGATGGTGCGCGACGGCAGCCACTTTTACGATCCGCTGGGTCTCGAGTCGCGCGCCATCCGCGTCAACTTTCAGTCCGGCGGCAACGCCTATCTCTACGGCACCCGCTTTTACAGCTACCTCGCCTACGTGTACTCGCCGGAAAAGGTCATCGCATGGATCAGGCGCGACGAGGGTAGCAAGCGCAACTATGCCGACCAGTTTGAGCTCGTGTTCGGCCTCCCGCTGGAACGCGCCTGGCAGGACTGGGTCGCGTTCGAACACGACTTCCAGCGACGAAACCTGGAAGAGGTGCGCAAATTCCCGATCACGCCGCAGCACAACTTGGCGGCCAGCCCGATCGGCTCAATATCGCGCATGTACTTCGACGAGGCCAGCGGGGTTCTCTACGCGGCCTTCCGTTACCCGGGTACCGTCGACCACGTCGGCGCGCTGAACACACGGGACGGCAGCGTCCGGCAGCTGGCCGACATCAAACGCGCCGCGCTGTACCGGGTTACATCGACTGCCTACGATCCGGGCAGCGGGACGTTCTTCTTCGCCAATGACACCCTTTCCTATCGTGACCTGATGGCCGTCAACGTCAGGACGGGAGAGGAAAGAATGCTGTTCGAGAATGCGCGGATCGGCGAAATCGTCTTCAACCCGGTCGACCGTTCGTTGCTGGGGATCCAGCTCTACGGCGGCGTCGCCACGCTGGTCCGCATCGCCTATCCGTATACCGAAGTGGTCCGGGTGCACACCTTTCCATACGAATACGTGCCGTCGGATCTGGACATCTCGCCCGACGGCCGGCTGCTGTCCGCGTCCGTGAGCGAGGTCAACAACGATCAATACTTGCGCGTATGGGAGATCGACAAGATCCTCGCCGGAGATGTGAAGCCGCTCTCCGAATTCCGCTTCGGCCAATCCGTTCCGGAAAGTTTCGTGTTCTCGCCGGACGGACGTTACCTCTATGGCAGCAGCTACTACACGGGCGTTTCCAATATCTTCCGCTACGAGGTTGCGACGGGGGCGATCGAGGCGGTTTCCAACGCGGAGACCGGCTTCTTCCGTCCGGTTCCGCTGGCCGATGGGCGACTGCTGGTGATGGCGTATACCGCCGATGGCTTCATTCCCGCCACCATCGATCCACGGCCGCTGCAGGACGTGGGCGCGATCACCTTCCTTGGCACCGAGGTGGCGACCAAGCATCCGGTCGTCAAGACATGGCTGGTGCCACCAGCGAGTACCGTCGACTATGACAAGGCGGTCATCGGCAAGGGGCCGTACCTGCCGCTGCGCAACCTCGCCCTGGATAATGCCTACCCTATTCTGCAGGGTTACAAGAACCACGCCGGCATCGGCTATCAAGCCAACGTCGCAGATCCTCTGGGCTACGGCTACCTCGGGATTTTTGCTGCTTACACACCGTCCGCCGACCTGCCAGACGATCAGAAGGCCCATGTGGGGATTACCGGCAACTATCTGGGCTGGAGGGGAGGGCTCTGGTGGAATCGATCAGATTTCTATGATCTGTTCGGACCCACCAAGCGCAGCCTCAAGGGTTTTGCGGCGAAGCTCGGTTACACCAAGTGGCTGGTTTGGGACGAGCCAAAAACGCTTAATATCACCTACGACCTGGCCTATTACGACGGACTCGACACTCTGCCGGGCGCGCAGAACGTCACCACAACTTTCACCCGGCTCACGACCGCCGAGGCCGCGATCCATTCGAGCGACGTGCAGCAGTCGATCGGCGCGGTCGATGCCGAGAAGGGCGCAAGCTGGGAAGGCGTGCTGACCGCGAACTTCGTCAACGGTCAGACCATCGCGCAGGTCCGCGGCAACTTCGATTTCGGCTGGCAGCTCCCGATCCCGCACTCGTCCATCTGGCTGCGCAGCGCCGCCGGGGCCGCGAGCGGCGATCGCAACAACGTCGTCGCGAACTTCTACTTCGGCAGCTTCGGCAACAATTATGTCGACGCCAGGGCCGTTCAACGCTATCGCGAATACGACTCGCTGCCGGGTTTCGGCATCGACGAGGTGAGTGGCCTCAGTTTCGTGCGTGAAATGGTCGAGTGGAACGCCCCGCCGGTGTATTTCGAATCGATCGGCACGCCGGACTTCCATCTGGCGTGGCTGCGGCCGGCGGTCTTCGCCACCGCGCTTTGGACCGACCCCACGCACTCGACGCTGCGCAAGAGCTACGAAAACGTGGGCGCGCAGGCCGACCTCCGATTCAGCGTCCTGCACTGGTACGACATGACGTTGTCGGTCGGATTCGCCGCGGGCTTCCGCGACGCCAAGCGCGCCGGGACCGAATGGATGGTTTCGCTGAAGATCATGTAAGGACCTGCCCGCTCCATGTCGGCCAAGCTGATCCTGCCCGGGCTGGTGGCACTGCTTCCAGTGCTCTGCTTCCTCGCAGCGCTGCTATACCTCGACAGCTACAAGCTGGTCAGGCTGCGCACGGTCATTGCGGTCGTCGCCGGCGGCGCTGTCGTCGCCGGCGCCGGGTTCTTTGTCAATGCCTGGCTGCTCGGCCTGCTCGGCATCGAGCTCACCAGCTATACGCGCTACGTCGGGCCCGTCGTCGAAGAGTTGCTGAAGGGCCTGGTCATCGTCACCCTGATCCGCTCGCATCGCATCGGATTCCTGGTCGACGCGGCGATTTTCGGCTTTGCCGTCGGCTCGGGCTTCGCGGTTATCGAGAATCTCTACTACCTGGAGCAAGTGCCCGACGCCGGCATGGGAACGTGGATCGTGCGCGGCTTCGGCACCGCGATCATGCACGGCGGCGCCACCGCGATTTTCGCCGTGATGAGCCTGTCGGCGCTGGAGCGGATGCAACGTGCAGGCCTGTGGGTGTTACCAGGTTTCGCCCTCGCGGTGGCGCTTCATGCGACGTATAACCAGCTGTTTCTGTCACCGAAGTTTTCCACGCTGGCGATGATCGTGGTCATGCCGCCGTTGTTCTATCTGGTGTTCGAGCGCAGCGCCAGGGCAGTGGGCAACTGGCTGGGCAGCGGATTCGACGCCGATACTGAAATGCTGGATCTGATCAACTCCGGCCGTCTGTCCGATTCTCCGGTGGGCGAATACCTGCACACGCTGAAGGACAAGTTCAAGGGCGCGGTCCTCGCCGACATCCTTTGCTTCCTTCGTCTTTACACCGAGCTCGCGCTACGTGCCAAGGGCATCCTGATGATGCGCGAAAACGGCTTTGAGGTCGGCGTTGACGACGAGACCCGGGCCAAATTCGAGGAGATGCGCTATCTGGAGCGAAGCATCGGCCGGACGGGATTGATGGCGATGCAGCCGGTGTTGCACATGAGCCACAAGGACTTGTGGCAGCTCTACATGCTTGGAAAGTGAGCCGGCACGCCGCCGGCCCACGCTGGCCGCCTGCCGCGCTTCGCTTACACCAGCGGGTGGTTACGCAGCACGATCCGCCAGACGCCCGTCGCGATCAATGAAAATCCGGTCAGCAGCCCGATGAAGGCGAGCGAGCTCTGCGGCCAGCCGATGGCGATCAAGATCGCGACGGCGATCGACAACAGCCCGTCGAACAATATCCAGCCCCACCCGGAGTGCGGTTTCAGCCGGAACGCCAGCATCGTTCGAGCGACGCCGCCGGCGAGGAGAAACGCACCGACCATCAACGCCAGCGACGCAACACCCGCGATCGGGACGACAAGGATCGCGATGCCGAGCACCAGCGTCAGCACGCCGGAAGCGAGCTTCCAGCCGAAGCCGTCCTTGGTGCGGGACTGTATCGCGTGGACGATCTCGAATGCGCCGCCGAAAATCAGCAGCCAGGCGAAGATCAGTGCGGTTGCGAGCGCCGCGATGCCGGGCATCAATACCGCGAGGACGCCCGACAGGATCAGAAGAACTCCCCAGATGACCTGCCAGCCGCTGCCGGACGCGCCAAGCGGGACGGCGGGTGCCGCATTTTTTGCATCTGCCATGGGGACTCCTCGTTCTGCCAAGTGGCGCCCGGCCTCGACCTCCGGTGCTGCGCGCTCGACTTTCGATCATGCGCCCGCCACGCTGCCCGCGTCAAAAAGCGGTTGACCCCGATGGCCCGTCCAGTCAAGTATTCGTGCCGGCGGCCGGAGTTTCTTCTCCTTCCCGAATCAACCGACCACAGCGGGTGAGCCTCCAGGGGCAACCAACAGCGCGGCATGGATCTCGTCTACGGCATACCTTTGATTGCGGCGCTGGCGCTGGCCTGGCTGGGTGCTCGCCACGTCATCAACAAGGCGCGGCAGCAGCGCGAATTGCTGCGACGGCAGCGGCGCCGCTCCCGCAGCAAGTATCACTACGCGCCGGAAACCATCAGCTCACGGTCGGACATGCGTTCGACCGACGCCCCGGTGACGATGGCCGAGAATATCCGCAAGCGCGAACGCGCGCCGAAGGACGAGGGCCCGGACAAGCCGCCAAGCCGCAAGACCTAGCGACGCCGGCCGGCCAACTTTGCCGGTGGCCGTCACTCTGACGCCCGAGGGGGCTGGACCCATCATGGGCGGCCCGAGGCGAGCGGTAAGCGAGCCGAGCCGGGCCAGCGCGCGAAAACCGATGTATTTGCAGGAAGATGGGTGCGGCAGTGCCGCGGGGAGGGTGCCAGATCGGGGCGGCGCCGGCGAGGAGAGGTGGTCACGGAGAACGCCGCCCCGTCTGGGTAAAGCCTACTAAGCAATCGACGTGCCGTCTGGGGTATGACCGGTGTGCAAGCCGCTTCGTCGGGTCCTCCAGCTATTGATACCCGAACCTGTTGACAGCCCGATCGCCAATAATCATAATGCGAATCATTCGCATTATGATCAGTCGATCGAAGGGCTCCGACCATGTTCGCCACGGCAGTCATCGTCTTCCGGGAAACGCTTGAGGCGGCGCTGATCGTTTCGATCGTCCTGGCGGCGACGCGCGGTGTCGCCGGCCGACGGCGCTGGATCGGCGGAGGCGTCGCCGCCGGCATCGCGGGGGCGCTGGTCATCGCGGCTCTGACCGAGGCCATCGCCGGCGCGCTGCAGGGGATTGGCCAGGAGCTGTTCAACGCCGCGATATTGATCGCGGCGGTCGTCATGCTGGCCTGGCACCATCTCTGGATGGCCGCGCACGGCCGCGAGCTTGCTTCGCGCCTGCGGCGCTTGAGCGATTCGGTGCGCGAGGGCGGAGCAACGCTCGCCGCGCTGTCGTTCGCGGTCACTCTGGCCGTGCTCCGTGAGGGCGCCGAAACGGTATTGTTCATTCAGAGCGTTGCCACCAGCGAACCGTTGCGCAACGTCCTGGCCGGCCTGGCGCTTGGCGTAACCGGCGGTGCGGCGCTCGGCGCGCTGCTCTATCTCGGCTTGGTGCACGTTCCGGTCAGGCATTTCTTCCGGGTCACCGGATGGATGATCGTGGCCCTGGCCGCGGGCTTGGCCGCGCAGGCGGCGCGCTTCCTCGAACAAGCCAACGTGTTGCCGCCGATCGTGCCCGAGCTATGGGATACATCGCCGATCCTGTCGGAGGCGAGCCTGCCGGGGCAGCTGCTGCACGTTCTCGTTGGCTACACGCCCGCACCTTCGGGCCTCCAGTTCATGTGTTACGTCGCCACTATCGCCACTCTGATCATCGCCGCACGCTGGCGCAGCACGATGACCGGCGGCCGCCCTCGGCCGGCGCAGGCCACCTGATCTACCCATCGCTTCTCATTCCATCGTTCGGAGCTCCGATATGCGCGCCTTCCTCGCCCTGTGCTGCTTCGCCGTCGCCGGCGCCGCGTTTGCCGACGAACCGACGTTCGAGATCGCCATTCGCGACCACCGCTTCGTGCCCAACGAGATCACCGTGCCGGCAGGGCAGAAGGTCAAGCTGATCGTCAAGAACGAGGATGCGACCCCCGAGGAATTCGAGAGCAAGCGGCTAAACCGCGAGAAGGTGATTCCGGGCCGAAGCCAGGCGACCATTTATATCGGTCCATTGAGGCCGGGCGAATATCCATTCGTCGGCGAGTTCAACGAGAGCACCGCGACCGGCAAGATCGTCGTGAAGTGAACCAAGGCGGCGCGGTCGAATCGCGCCGCTCTATCGTCGTCTCCCCCATGCGTTTGAATCGCTGCCATCGCGGCGGTTGGGGAAACTTGCGCTTTTTTGCACCGGAAACCAACGAGGAATGAAATGAAATGGCTCAGTGCCACCGCGTTCGGTGCATCGGTCTTCGTTTCGCTGTTCAACGTCGCACCGGCGCAAGCCGTCGAACCGGACACGATCTACTCGCCTCGCGTCGAGCAGGGCGAATGGGAGCTCGAGTACAAGGGACGATATTTCTATGATCGCGACAGCGAGGAGCATCGGCAGGTCCAGAGCAAGTTCGCGCTGGGCTACGGGCCGACCTCGTGGTGGTGGACCGAGCTCTACGCCGAATACGAGCATACGCCCGGCAGCGGCGGCGGCTGGTCGGCATTCGAATGGGAGAACCGCTTTCAGTTCACAGAGCCGGGCCAATCCTGGGTCGACGTCGGCGCGCTGGTCGAGCTCGAGCGAGTGCATCCAGGCACCGGCAAGGAAGTCCGCGCCGGTCTCCTGCTGGAAAAGGAGATCGACGAGACGACGTTGACATTCAACTGGCTGCTTAACCGGGCTTTCGCCGACGAGGAGTCCTCGCACTGGGAGCAGGTGTACCGCGTGCAATGGGCGTGGCGTCTTCGTCCGGAGATCCAGCCGCTGGTGCAATGGCAGAGCGACGAGCACAGCGCTTACGCGGGCCCCGGCATCAAAGGGAAGTTGAGAATCGCAGGGCAACACGTCGAATATCACCTGACGTGGCTGCACAGGATCAGCGGCGACATACCGAAAGACGCAGTGCGCGTGCAATTGGAGTACGAGTTCTAGTGTAGTCTGACGCTTCGAGCGCGCCGGCCGCACGCGCTGGCCCCCGACGGCGGCCGCAGCGAGGCGGTCCGGTCGCGCCGACGGCGGGAACTTCGCGCCGCAACGCGATCCAATCCAATTTGCCTCGTTCCATCGATGGTCGTGACTTCGCGCAATTCGCGCTCCGCCCGCAAAGTCATCATGGGCCTCGTTGCTGTCTTTTCGTTTGGCTGCGCCTGCGGGGCCCGAGCCGATCTCTGGGGTTATGTCGACGACAACGGAGTTGCGCATTTCGCGACCGAGCCGCTCGATTCGCGATACCGGCTTTTTTTCAAGGGCGGCAGCACGCTGGACGCCCCGGGCGCCGGCGAGCGCGCCGAAGCGCTCAGCGACGAGGCATTCCGCCGCACCGCCATTTACCAGCGCGCCGTCAATCATCCGAACCTCAAGCGCCTGCTGCCACTGATCGAGCGAAATGCCCGCTTGCAGTCGCTCGATCCGGCTCTGGTCAAGGCCGTCGTTGCCGTCGAGTCGGGATTCGATCCCGCGGCTGTGTCGCCCAAAGGCGCGTTCGGCCTGATGCAACTGCTTCCCGATACCGCGGCGCGCTATGGAGTGATCGGCGATTCGAAGCTCAGCGCCGAGCAAAAGCTGCTGGATCCCGCGGTCAACCTGCGGGCGGGAACACACTATCTGCACGACCTGATCGTGCAATTCGCCGACGACGTCTCGCTCGCACTGGCGGCATACAATGCGGGCGAGCAGGCCGTATTGCATTACGGCTCACGCATTCCGCCGTTCGCCGAGACGCAGGAGTTCGTCAGGCTGGTCGAACAATTCCGGCGGCTGTTCACTCCGCCGCTGCCGGCGCCGTCGCGCCTTCGGCTAAAATTGCCGGACAAGCGCGTGCCGGTTGGTCGCGCGCAACCGAGCGCGTCGCCGGCACCGAGCCCGCGCTCTGCCCAGGATACGGGCCTGCAGTAGAATCAACGTTGCGGGCTGCCCGCCAACGCGCCCGGGAGAAAGTCAGTCATGTCGACCGTCGATACCGTGGATGCCACACCTACGTCCTATCTCTACTATCGGCATACGGCGGCGGTGCGCATCATGCACTGGATCAACGTGATTGCGTTGACGGTGCTCTTCATGAGCGGTCTCAACATCTTCAGCGCCCATCCCGCGTTGTACTGGGGCCACTCGTCGTACTCGGCACGCCCGGCGGTGCTGGAGATCGGCGCGATGGAGGACGCAGACAATGTCACCGGCATGACGCGCATTCTCGGCCATGATTTCGACACGACCGGCTTGTTCGGCGCTTCGCGCGACGCCAGCGGCGAGATCGTCGCCGCGACCTTCCCATCGTGGCTTACTATTCCGGGCAACCGCTGGCTATCGCTGGCGCGGCAATGGCATTTCCTGTTCGCCTGGATATTCCTCGTCAACGGACTCTGCTACGTTCTATATGCGATCTGGAGTCGGCATCTTTCGCGCGATCTCGCGCCGACGGGAGCCGACTGGCGCTCGATCGGACGCTCGATCATCGACCACCTGCGCTTCCATCATGCGCACGGCGAGGCATCAAAGCGTTACAACGTCCTGCAGAAGCTGACCTACCTGACGGTGATCTTCGTGCTGTTGCCGCTGGTGATACTGATGGGTTTCGCGATGTCACCTGGGCTCGATTCGGTCATTCCGGGTTGGGTCGACGTCGTCGGCGGCCGTCAGTCGGCACGGACGATCCATTTCGTCGTCGCCTGGCTGCTGGTCCTGTTCGTATTCATCCACGTCTTCGAGGTCATCATCACCGGACTGTGGAACAATCTTCGTTCGATGATTACCGGACGCTATCGCGTCGAAGGCGAGGCCAAGCGATGAATCCCATTTCGTCTCGGCGGCGTTTTCTCCTCGGGGCCCTTTCCGGAGCGGGTGCGCTCGTGCTCTCCGGCTGCGACAAGCTCGCCAGCACCGCCTGGTTTCAGAAGACGCTGGGCGCCGGCGAATCGCTGACGCACTTTGCGCAACGCTGGGCGATTCCGCGCAAGGCGATGGCGCAGGAATTCAGCGACGCGGACCTGTCGCCGCAGTTCCGCAGCAATGGCACGGCCGTCCCGCGCAACGCCCAATATCAGGCGTTGGCGATGGGCGGATTCGCGGCGTATCGGCTCGAGGTCAATGGCCTGGTCGAACGTCCGGCGAGTCTGTCGCTCGCCGACCTGCGCGCGCTGCCGAGCCGAACGCAGATAACGCGGCACGATTGTGTCGAGGGTTGGAGCGCGATCGGCAAGTGGAAGGGCGCGAAGCTTGCTGCGCTGCTCGACATCGTCCAGCCGAAAGCCGCCGCACGGTATGTCGTATTCCACTGCGCGGACCCGATGGAGAACGATGGCACCAGCCCCTACTACGAGAGCATCGATTTCGAAGATGCCTACCATCCGCAGACAATTCTGGCCTACGAGCTGAACGACAAGTCGCTGCCGGTACCGAACGGCGCGCCGGTCAGGCTGCGGGTCGAGCGTCAGTTGGGCTACAAGCACGCCAAATATCTGATGCGGATCGAGCTGGTCGAGAGCTTCGCCAACATCGCCGGCGGCAAGGGCGGCTATTGGGAAGATCAGGGTTACCAGTGGTACGCCGGGATCTAGCCGCGGTTTCGGCTCGAGTTTTCCAGGTCGGTTGACGCAGCGGGGCGCTGCCCGCCACACTTCGCGCTTTGTCCGCTGGTCGCAACCCTCATGCCTTCCGTCCGTTTCGATCGCTTTTACCGTTATGACGAACTGACCGCGATCCTCAAACAGTACGCCGCCGAATTTCCGCAACTGGCGGCGATCGAGTCGATCGGCAAGAGTCACGAAGGCCGCGACATCTGGGTGTTGACGGTAACCAGCAAGGCGACAGGACCGGCTGAAGACAAGCCGGCGTTCTGGGTCGAAGGCAATGTGCACGCAACCGAAGTCGCGGCATCGGTCGCCTGCGTCTACTTCCTCAATCATGTGCTGACCAGGTATGGCCAGGACGCCGACGTGACGCGTGCGCTCGATACCCGCGCGTTCTACATCTGCCCGCGGGTCAATCCCGACGGCCCCGAATGGGCGCTGGCCGACAAGCCGAAGTTCATTCGCTCCAGTACGCGCCCGTATCCGCACGACGAAGAGGAGATCGACGGCCTGACGGTCGAAGACATCGACGGCGACGGGCGCATCCTGCAGATGCGCGTCCCGGACAGCAATGGTTTGTGGAAGGCTCATCCGGACGAGCCGCGCCTGATGGTGCGACGCGATCCGACCGAAGTCGGCGGCGACTATTTCCGCGTCCTTCCCGAGGGAACGCTCGAGGACTATGACGGCTTCATGTTAAAGGTAAAGAAGCGCAAGGAAGGACTTGATCTAAATAGAAATTATCCTGCCCATTGGAGGCAGGAACACGAGCAGATGGGTGCCGGGCCCTATCCGACGTCGGAGCCCGAGGTGCGCGCGCAGGTGCACTTCTTGACCTCGCATCCGAACATCGGCGCCGGCGTCAGCTACCACACCTGGAGCGGCGTCCTGCTGCGGCCGTTCGATCATTCGCCCGACGAGGACATGGTCCCGGAGGACCTGTGGGTTTACAAGAAGATCGGTGTCAAGGGAACTGAGTTGACCGGCTATCCCGCGATCTCGGTCTACCACGAGTTTCGCTATTATCCGAAGCAGGTCATCGGCGGAACCTCGGATTGGCTGTTCGACCATCTGGGCGCATTTTCCTGGGTGGTCGAGATCTGGTCGCCGATGCGCGAAGCGGGCATCGAGAAATATCTATACATCGACTGGTTCCGCGATCACCCGATCTCCGATGATCTGACGCTATACCGCTGGAACGAACAGAAGCTCGGGGGCGTCGCGCACGTCGACTGGAAACCCTTCGACCACCCGCAGCTTGGGCCCATAGAAATCGGCGGGTGGAACCGCCTGCATGCGTTCAGCAATCCGCCGCCGGCGTTCCTGGAAAAAGAGGTCGCGCGGTTTCCATCGTGGATGATCTGGCAGGCCCTGCTGTTGCCGAAGCTCGAGCTCGTCGATGCGCTGGCCGAGCGAATCGGACCGGAATCGTGGCGTGTCCGGCTGGTTGTCCAGAACACCGGCTGGCTGCCGAGCTATGTCAGCAAACGGGCGCTGGAGCGCAAGATCGTTCGCGGGCTAATTGCCGAGATCGCGTTGCCCGAAGGCGCGAAGCTGCACAGCGGCAAGCGGCGACAGGAGGTCGGGCAACTCGAAGGGAAGGCATACAAGCACACGGGCGTCTCGTTTTGGCCGGACTACCATGTGACCGACGACCGTGCGAAGATCGAATGGGTGGTGCAGGGCAGGGTGGGAGACCGCGTCGCGCTGACGGCGCGGCACGAGCGCGCCGGCACGGTGCGCACCGACGTCACACTCGACTGAAGGGCGATCGATGGCAAAAGTTCTCGGCCTGGGGGGCCTCTTTTTCAAGTCGCCCGAACCGGAGAAGCTGCTCGCCTGGTACGCGCAATGGCTGGGTGTCGGCGACGGCAAGGCTTCGATCGAGTTCCGGTGCGCGACGTTGCCGCCCAATAGTTTCACCGTCTGGAGCCCGTTTCCGGCGAACACCGACTACTTCGAGCCGTCGGGGCGGGCGTTCATGTTCAACCTGATCGTCGACGATCTCGACGGGGCGTTGGGCCAGGTGCACACCGGCGGCGGGCAAGTCGTCGGCGAGATCGAGGAACACGAGTACGGCCGCTTCGGATGGTTCATCGATCCCGACGGCAACAAGGTCGAGCTTTGGGAGCCGCCGAAGTCCGCTTGAGTCAGACAATGAACTCGAGCCATCAATCGCCCCCCGAAGGATTCATGCACTTGACGACGAAACGACGGGTCTGCTTCGCGGCCGCACTGGTCGCGCTTGGCGGATGCACGCTGCCGCCGCCGGCGCCGACCAAAACGGGACTCGACCGGATCGAGCATATCGTCGTCATCTACGCCGAGAATCGCAGCTTCGACAATCTGTACGGCCTGTTTCCCGGCGCCAACGGCATCGCCAACGCCACCCCGGCGCAATACACGCAGGTAGACCGCGACGGCCGGCCGCTCGCGACGCTGCCGCCGGTGTGGAAGGGCAAGGACGCCGATCCCGTGTTTCCACGCGATCTGCCCAACCGGCCGTACCGTATCGATGCGCCGCCGATCAACCTGCCGCTGTCGACAGCCACGCGCGATCTCATCCACGAGTTCTATCGCAATCAGGAGCAGATCGACGGTGGCCGCAACGATCGCTTCGTCGCCGCGAGCGACGCCGGTGCGCTGGCGATGGGCTACTACGATGGATCCAGCTTGCCGGTGTGGAAGTGGGCGCAGCAATACACGCTGGCCGACAATTTCTTCATGGGGGCCTTCGGCGGCTCGTATCTGAACCATCTCTGGCTGATCTGCGCGTGCACGCCTGTCGATCGCGACGCGCCTGCCAAGCTCCGAGCACAGGTCGATGACCGCGGCTGGCTTAAAACGCGTCCGGGCTCGCCGTTATCCGTCCTCGCCGGCGCGCCCGAGTTCCTCGGTGGCGAAGTGACGCCCGATGGCTATTCGGTCAATACCTCGCAGCCGCCATACCAGCCGTCGCGCGTGCCTCCGGCGAAGGACGGAGATGCACGGTATGCCGATCCGGCTCAGCACGCGCTGCCGCCGCAGACGCTCACCACCATCGGTGACACCTTGTCGGCCAAGGGCGTGTCCTGGGCCTGGTACGCCGGCGCCTGGGACGCCGCGCTGCAGGACGGCATGCAGCCGGCCGTTGCGCCGCGCAAGGTCATCGCCACGCGCGCCGACGGCGCGCCGTATTTTGTCACGCATCATCAACCGTTCAATTATTTCGTGCGCTTCGCGCCGGGGACGCCGGACCGCGCCCTGCATCTGAAGGACTATCGGGAACTTGTCGCCGGGATCGACAAGGGCGAGCTCCCGCAGGTCGCGTTCTACAAGCCCGAGGGTGTGCTGAACCAGCATCCAGGATATGCCGACATCCTGTCCGGCGATGAACACATCGCGGCGCTGCTCCAGCGGATCAAGGCGAGCCCGCTTTGGGCGACGACGGCGATCATCGTCACCTACGACGAAAATGGCGGATTCTGGGACCACGTCGCGCCGCCCAGTGGCGACCGCTGGGGACCCGGCACGCGCATCCCGGCGCTGATCATTTCGCCGTTCGCCAAGCGCGGCTACGTCGACCACACGCAGTACGACACGACGTCGATCATCAAATTCATCACACGGCGCTTCGGCTTGCAGCCATTGCCGGGCGCGCGTGCGCAAATGGGCGACCTCACCGCGGCATTCGATTTTTCGCAGTGATCGGCACCGATCGCGGCGACTCTCGCCAGCACTGCCGGTCCGGTTCATCACCCGGCGCGCGATGAAGAAGTCAGCACTGTCGCGAATCCCCGCGAGCGTCTGGACGCTCGGACTCGTCTCGATGCTGATGGATGCTTCGTCCGAGCTGATCCACAGCCTGCTGCCGCTGTTCATGGTCACGGTGCTGGGCGCGTCGACCTTCGCCGTCGGCATCATCGAAGGCATCGCCGAGGCCACGGCGATGATCACCAAGGTTTTTTCCGGATACGTCTCCGATCGCTTCCGCAAGCGCAAGCTGCTGGTGGTCCTCGGCTACGGGATCGCCGCGGTAACCAAGCCGATGTTTCCGCTGGCGACGTCGCTCGGCTGGATCGTCACCGCGCGTTTCGTCGACCGAATCGGCAAGGGCATACGCGGCGCGCCGCGCGACGCGCTTATCGCCGATATCACGCCGGGGGAGTCGCGTGGCGCCGCGTACGGGCTGCGCCAGGCGCTGGATACCGTCGGAGCCGTTGCCGGACCGCTCCTGGCGATCGGCGCGATGCTCTGGTTCGCCGACAATTTTCGCGCCGTGTTCTGGCTCGCCACCATACCCGCATTCGCCGCAGTCGCGCTGCTGATCTTCGGAGTGCGCGAGCCCGAACAGATGGCCGACGGCAAGGCCGCGGGAAAACCGATCGCGCTGGCCGACATCAAGCGACTGACAACGCGCTATTGGTGGATCGTCGCCATCGCCGCGGTGATGACCCTGGCCCGATTCTCGGAGGCATTCCTCGTTCTTCGCGCGCAGAACGTCGGAATGGCCATCGCCTGGGTGCCGTTGGTCATGGTGCTGATGAGCGTCGTCTATGCGCTGGTCTCGTATCCGGCCGGCGTGCTGGCCGACCGGGGAAGGCAGGGCGCTTTGCTGTCGGCCGGCCTGGTCGCGTTGATCCTCGCCGACGTCATCCTCGCGAATGCCGGATCGGTCGACGCCGTCCTCGCGGGCACTGCGGTCTGGGGCGTGCATATGGGCCTGACTCAAGGCTTGCTGTCCGCCTTGGTGGCGCAGACCGCGCCGGCCGATCTGCGCGGCACCGCCTTCGGCCTGTTCAATCTGGTCAGCGGCGTTGCGCTGCTGGTGGCAAGCGCGCTTGCCGGGTGGCTCTGGGCGGCCTACGGCCCGATGCTGACCTTCTATGCCGGTGCGGCGTTCACCGGGCTCGCATTGCTCGGTTTGTGGCTGCGGCCTCGCCAGATTCCCAATCTCCATCAGTAACCGACGGTTAGCCGGCGAAGTTCATGTCCGACCGGCGGAATTCTTCCCCGCGCGGCCAACCGATGCTATCCTCCGTCTAGAACGAACGTTCTACGACTCGGGGTGTTGCGACCTGAGGCCGTGGCGTCCGCCCGTAAACTCGAAATCGCATCCTTGCCCACGCCTACCGAACCCGATATCGGATCGCCTGCCGGGGTCGACCGCTATCTGAGCGCCCTGAACCCGCAGCAGCGTCTCGCCGTCGAGCATGGCGTCGGACCGGCGGGCACGAAAGGGCAGGGGCCCCTGCTGGTAATCGCCGGCGCCGGCTCGGGCAAGACCAACACGCTCGCCCATCGCGTCGCGCACCTGGTATTCAGCGGCGCCGACCCGCAGCGCATTCTGCTGCTGACGTTTTCGCGCCGCGCGGCGGCGGAAATGGAACGCCGCGCCGGCCAGGTACTGAGCCGAAGGATCGGCGCCGGCAACTCGCGTCCCCCCGCACTGCCGTGGTCGGGGACATTTCACAGCATTGGTGCACGGCTGCTGCGCGAATATGCGGAGCGGATCGGCATCAATCCTTCGTTCACCATCCACGACCGCGGCGACTCGGAGGATTTGCTCGCTATCGTGCGGCACGGCCTCGGCCTGTCGGCGACCAAGAATCGCTTCCCGGCGAAGGGAACCTGCCTCGCGATCTATTCGCGAGCCGTCAACAGCGGCGACGCGCTCTCCGAGGTGCTCGCCGCGAGCTTTCCCTGGTGCGCGCACTGGGAAGCCGAGCTCAACAGGCTGTTCGCCGCGTACGCCGCCGAAAAGGGGGTGCAGAACGCACTGGATTACGACGACCTGTTGCTCTATTGGGCGCACATGGTCGCCGAGCCGGCGCTGGGCCGGGAGATCGGCGCTCGATTCGATCACGTGCTGGTCGACGAATATCAGGATACGAACCGCCTGCAGGCGTCGATCCTGCTCGGCATCAAGCCCGACGGCGCCGGGCTTGCCGTCGTCGGCGACGACGCGCAGTCGATCTATTCGTTTCGTGCTGCCACGGTGCGCAACATTCTGGATTTCCCGCACGCGTTCGATCCTCCCGCGTGCATCGTCACCCTCGACCGCAACTACCGGTCGACGCAGCCGATCCTCGATGCGTCGAACGCGGTCATTGCGCTGGCCAGCGAGCGTTACAGCAAGAACCTGTGGACTGAGCGCAAGGCATCGCAGAAGCCGCAGCTGATCAGCGTTCGCGACGAAGCTGATCAGGCGCGCTGCGTCGCCGACCAGGTCCTAGAGCACCGCGAGTGCGGAATGATGCTCAGGTCGCAGGCGGTGCTGTTCCGCAGCTCCAGCCACAGTGCGCAGCTCGAGCTCGAGCTGGCCCGGCGCGGCATTCCATTCATCAAGTTCGGCGGGCTCAAATTCCTCGATGCGGCGCACGTGAAGGATGTCCTGTGCGTGTTGCGCTGGGCGGACAATCCGCGCAGCAGGATGTCCGGCTTTCGCATCGCACGCCTGCTGCCCGGCGTGGGTCCGGCAACCGCGGGGAAGCTGCTCGATGCGATGGAAAGCGCGCCTGATCCGGCGATTGCGATGGGCGACTTTCGCATGCCGGGGCCCGCCGCCGCCGATTTCGACGTCTTGCGCGACCTGTTCGGCTTGCTCCGTTCAGCCAAGGCGAGCTGGCCGGCCGACATCGACGCGGCGACACGCTGGTACGAGCCCCATTTGCGCCGGATCTACGACGATGCGCACGTGCGGCAGGCCGACTTGATACAACTGAGCAGGATTGCATCGACCTATGCCTCGCGGGAGCGTTTCCTGACCGAGGTCACGCTCGACCCGCCGGCGGCGACCAGCGACGAAGCCGGCGCTCCCGGCCTGGACGACGACTATCTGATCCTTTCGACGATTCACTCGGCCAAGGGACAGGAGTGGCGCAGCGTTCATATCCTCAATGTCGTCGACGGCTGCATCCCGTCGGACTTGAGCACTGGGTCGGCGGAAGAGATCGAGGAGGAACGGCGACTGCTTTACGTTGCGATGACCCGCGCCAGGGACGAGCTGCGACTGATGGTGCCACAACGCTTTTATGTGCATCAGCAGACGCAGTACGGCGACCGGCATGTCTATGCGTCGCGCAGCCGTTTCATTCCAAACGGGCTGATATCACTTTTCGAATCCCGTGCGTGGCCTGCGCCTGACCCAGATGCCCAGACCGGTACCGCGAGCTTGGCGGCGATGCCCGTGATCGATATCGCAAGCCGCGCCCGGTTGCGCTGGCAGCAGGCTGGTTGAGATCTACGGAATCGCCTCGCCTTCGCAGACAGACCATATTTCGTACTGCGTATAATGTATATTATGTAAAGTGTCGTATCCAAGCCGGCAGAATGTAAATTCATCGCTCGCAATTTGCCTCCTTGGCGGATCCGCCCCGCCGCCGCGGTGTGACTAGCGAGCCGAAATACGGGGGCGCGCGCTGACCTGCAGCACTGGATCAGATGACGTCCCTAGGCCCAATGCGTATGCGAAGCCACGTGGCCCCGGCGTCGGGCAATCTCTACGTGCGCAAGTACTAGAGGTTTGTGACGCAAGGCCTTGGCGTGCCGGCCCATCCGGCTCGTGACAGTTGGCGGCTCGATACGCCCAGGACCCTGTCGCGGCCTCAATGGGCCGATCGGACGATTAATACTTGCCACCCCCGACGCAATACCGCGCCAACGCTTCGAGCACCGCGTCGTCCTCGCCGGCTGGCGCGGCGACGCTGATCCTCGTCCCGGTAAAGCGCCCTTGAGCGGCGGCGATCAGGCCCGGCAGATCGCGCCGTACGTGGCCCCCCTGGCCGAGGAAGACCGGGACGACGCGGATCGCGCCGACCCCGATAGCGACGAGCTCGGCGATCGCGCCTTCGAGGTCCGGAGGCATCAGCTCGAGATAGCACAGCCGGACTTCCGCTTCCGGCGCCAGCGCCCGGACCTTTTGTTGCAGCCTCTCGAACGGCTCGGCCCAGCGCGCGTCCCGAGCGCCGTGCGCGAACAGCACTAGCCCCTGCTTCATCTTAGATTTCCTCGTTATGCGAATCGGCTATCAACTAATCGCCACTCATTCCTTGTACGCATAACGCAGCCCAACTACGCTGGCGGCTAGAACCCTGCGACCAGCTCATGTACCGATACGACCACTACGATCAACGCCTCGTCGACGAGCGTGTCGCCCAGTTTCGCGACCAGACGCGGCGTTTTCTCGCCGGCGAGCTGACGGAAGACGAGTTCCGGCCGCTGCGCCTGCGGAACGGCCTGTACATCCAGAAATACGCGCCGATGCTGCGGATTGCGGTTCCGTACGGCCTGTTGTCGTCGACCCAGATGCGCAAGCTCGCCCACATCGGCCGAAAGTATGACAGAGGCTACGGGCATTTCACCACGCGCCAGAACATCCAGTTCAACTGGCCGCGGCTCGAGGACGTTCCGGACATCCTGGGCGAGCTGGCCACGGTGGAAATGCACGCGATCCAGACCAGCGGCAACTGCGTGCGCAACATCACCTCCGACCACTTTGCCGGCATCGCGGCCGACGAAATCATCGACCCGATGCCGTACAGCGAGCTGTTCCGGCAATGGTCGACGTTCCATCCCGAGTTCGCCTACCTGCCGCGCAAATTCAAGATCGCGGTGTCGGGCTCTGCGACCGATCGCGCGGCGACGCTGGTGCACGATATCGGCGTGCACGCGGTACGCAACGAGGCGGGAAACATCGGATTCCGCGTGCTGGTCGGCGGCGGACTCGGGCGCACACCGGTGATCGGTCACGTCATCCGCGAATTTCTGCCGCGCGAAGAAATCCTCAATTACCTGGACGCGATCCTGCGCGTCTACAACCGCTTCGGCCGGCGCGACAACATTTACAAGGCCCGCATCAAGATCCTGGTCAAGGAGATGACGCTCGAGGTCTTCACGCGGCACGTCGAATCGGAATGGCAGCGTGTTCAAGGCGGGCCGGCGACGGTGCCGGACGAGGAAATCCAGCGCATCGCGGCGTTCTTCGCGCCGCCGCCCTACGAGCGTTTGCCCGGCGACGACGCAGGTTTTCGCGCGGCGGTCGCCGACAACCGGGCGTTCGCCAACTGGGTCAAGCGCAACGTCTTCCCGCACAAGGTTCCGGGCTATGCCGCCGTCACGCTGTCGCTGAAGAAGACCGGCGTGCCGCCGGGCGACGCGACATCGGACCAGATGGACATGGTCGCCGACTTGGCCGACGCGTACAGCTTCGGCGAAATTCGCATTTCGCACGAGCAGAATCTGATCTTCGCGCACGTCAGGCAGGCTGCCCTGCTCGCACTCTGGGGCGAGCTCAAGGCGCTCGGCTTCGCGACGCCGAACATCGGCTTGCTCACCGACATCATCTGCTGCCCCGGCGGCGACTTCTGCTCGCTGGCCAATGCCAAGTCGATACCGATCGCCGAAGCGATCCAGCGGCGATTCGACGATCTCGATTACCTGCACGACATCGGCGAGATCAACCTCAACATCTCGGGGTGCATGAACGCCTGCGGCCACCACCACGTCGGCAATATCGGGGTGCTGGGCGTCGATAAGGGGGGCGCCGAGTGGTATCAGGTGTCGATCGGCGGCGACCAGGGCGAGCATGCGTCTCTGGGCAAAGTAATCGGTCCGTCGTTTGCCGCGCGCGAGATGCCTGATGTCGTCGCGAAGCTCCTCGATACCTACATCGAGCGGCGCCACGCTGACGAGCAGTTCATCGATACCGTGCGGCGAATCGGCATCGAGCCGTTCAAGGAGCGCGTCTATGCCGCTGCTCACTAGGAACAGGACCGTGATCGATGATCGCTGGGCGTTGCTGCCCGAAACGGCAACCATCGCCGACGTCCCGGTTTCCGCGCCCGCGATCGTTCCACTCGCGCTGTGGTCG
>Ga0157379_10001439_pt1 | contig 19529 bp, 14 predicted proteins | sample S25metaG_FD_121802 | JGI IMG/M metagenome (GOLD analysis project Ga0157379, IMG submission 121802) | Switchgrass rhizosphere microbial communities from Kellogg Biological Station, Michigan, USA - S2-5 metaG | ecosystem: Host-associated > Plants > Roots > Rhizosphere > Soil | place: USA... | reverse complement strand
CGAGGTACTCGACACCTTCTACGCCCGGCTCCGGCGCTGCCGAGCCCACCGCTCCCGCGAGCATCCGAAGACGGATCATCGGACCGAAGCCCAGCACAGCTGTGACGGCCGATGCGTCACGCACACCTGCCGCCCGCTCGGGGCGTCGTACCTGCGGCAGATCCACGTCCTCATGAACGGAGCCTTCGCCCGCGCCGTGAAGTGGAAGTGGGTCGGTGTCAACCCGATCGCGCAGGCGGAGGCCCCGCCTCAGCCGCCGCCGGATCCCCAGCCGCCCACTCCCGGACAAGCCGCCCAGATCGTGGCCGAGGCGTTCAAGGACCCGGACTGGGGCATGCTCGTCTGGCTCGCCATGACCACCGGCGCTCGCCGCGGCGAACTGTGCGCCCTGCGCTGGGATCGCCTCGACCTCGCGGGCGGCGTCCTCGATATCCGCACCAGCATGGCCCAGATCAACACCCGCATCTGGGAGAAGGACCCACGCGGACTCGTCGATCGGCCGCTCGCCGCGGGCTATCCAGGGGCGTCGTTCTGCGGGCTCACCGTCGAAGCCTACGTCGCCCGTTTCGAGGCTTGGAGTTCCGCGGGAGTTTCCCGCGACATTGCCGGTCGCCAGGCTCGACTTCTCCTGGATCGAGCCGGACGACCTGGGTGGTCAGACCTTCTCAGGAGCCACGCATCGCCCGGGTTCGCTACGTCCCGACAGGGACTCAGGCAAACAGGCGATTCGGGAGGCCAAGCTCGACGTCGTCTCCGCGGCTAACCTGCGGGTTGGCTGTGTCAACCTGAGATGGCCCCACTCGGACGGCGCGAGTTGGCCCCACTGAGGGTCTGCGGGATCAATCCGGGTCTGGGGTCGGCGGCCACCGGTTTCCACTTCGCTCGTCCCGGCAACCGCTGCTTCTGGCGGCGTTGCACCAATCGGGCTTCACGCCGCGGTTGTTCGACGCCTCCGAGCGGAAGCTGTTGCTGGGACTGGGTTTGGGCATCACCAACGTCGTGGCCCGGGCCACCGCCCGGGCCGACGAGCTGACGCCGGCGGAGTTCGTGGCCGGCGGGAAGCGGCTGGTCGAGGTCGTCCTGGAGTACCGGCCGAAGTTCCTCGCCGTGGTGGGCGTCGGCGCTTATCGGACGGCCTTCGCCCCGCCCAAGGCCACGGTTGGCTTGCAGGCAAGACGATCGGCGACACCCGGGTGTGGGTGCTGCCCAATCCCAGCGGCCTCAACGCCCACTGGCAGCCGCCAGCGCCGGCGGCGGAGTTCGCTCGGCTGCGGGAAGCAGCGACACAGTCCCCGCCGCCCCGTCGACCGTGATCACGTCGCCGGTGGCGATGCGCTGCGTGGCGTTCGGAACCCCGACCACCGCCGGGATTCCGTACTCCCGGGCGACGACGGCACCGTGCGAGTTGGCGCCGCCCATCTCCATCACGAGGCCGCCGGCGGTGAGGAACAACGGGGTCCAGCCCGGGTCGGTCGACGGGGCAACGAGAATCTCGCCCGGTTCGAGGTGCGCGCCGACCGGGTCCAGCACCACGCGGGCTGTTGCGGTGATGTGACCGGTGGAGGCAGCGGTCCCGATCATCGCACCGTCGGCCGGCGGGACGCTGACCGCCTCCGGGTCGGTGCCGTCGGAGAGCAGCATCTGCGGCACCCGGCGACGCTTGACCTCCCGGTCGTACGACTCGTGGCGGCTGGCGACGATCTCCCGGAAGTCCTTGCCGTCCAACGCTTCCCGGCACTCCTTGAGCGACAGGAAGAAGACGTCGTCGGTGCGGTCGAGCCGACCGTTGCCTGCCAGCTCCGTACCGACGTGCTGGAGCTGGTGGCGGACCTGGGCCAGGAACTGGATAAGGAAGAACTTCGGGGTCTCACGCAGTCCGGCCAGCCGCCGGGTCCGCTCCAGCGCGAAGCGGACCAGCCGCCCGCGCAGACCGCCGGCCTTGGCCGACAACGACTGGATCATCGCCTCGGCCTCGGCCGCACCCCGCCGGAACTGGGCGTCCGGCGCGGCGTCGGGGTCATCAAGGCGCAGGTAGTTGGCCAGCACGCCGAGGATGTGGGCCGGGTCGTCGGACCAGCGCGGCATGCCGGGGTCGATCTCGGCGACGGCGCGGTGGCCGTAGCGGTCCAGGAACCGTTGCACGACAGGCGGAACCGTTCCGTCGGAGAGATCAACGCCCTCGGCTCGCAGCTCGGTGGCCACCCGCCACAGCTCCAGGTCCATCTCGGTGGTCACGTTGCGCGGGAGTCCACGAAGTACCGTCTCCAGGCCTTCACCGCTGCCCAGCAGCTTTCGCGCCAACGCAAGCATGACGAACCCGGCCAACGGCACCGGCAACGCCCTGGGCAGCATGGTCGGAACCAAGGGCAGCATCTTGATCACGTGCTCGAGCCGGGTCCGCGAATCGTGCTCGCCGATCAATGTCGCGTCGCCGACCAGCCGTGCGCCCAGCCCGTCGAGCCGCCGCTCGGCCGCCGCCGGCCGCAGGATCGCCTCGGCCAGTCGCAACGGGAGACCCGTACGCAGCACCAGTCTCAGGATGTGCAGCGCCGCACGGACAGCGCCCGGCCGCAGCGACATGTCCGGGTCGTCGAACAGTGACCGCATCGCGGCGGCGGTCCGCGCCTCCATGACGTCGAAGATCTTCGGCACGATGAATCGTCCCAGTCGGCTGCGCACGATCGCCGTGGCGTCGACATAGACGCGCTGACCGGCGTCGGAGAAGAACGCCGGCCCGGCCAGGGCATCGGTGACCGGCAGCCCGAACATGCGCCGCCCGCCGCTGGCGATGAGCCGGAACGCGGCGATACCCATCGGCGTGATCGGCCGATACAGGCCCTGCGCAACGGAAACACAGAGGTAGGCGTGCCGACCGCGGCCGTCGTTTGACGGGCTGTCGGGCACCGGGTACAGCGTTGTGATCGGACGGGCCTGGGTCAGCCACAACCGGCCGTCGGCGTCGATGGCCCACTCCGTGTCCTGCGGGCTGCCGTAGTGCCGCTCGACCCGGTCGCCGAGTTCGGCCAGCGCCAGGACCTGCTGCTCCGACAGGCAGGGTTCGGCCGAGTCGAGCGGAACCTCTTCGGTGCCACCCCCGGCGACCGACCGGATGGTTACTTTCTTGTCCCCCAGGCGTCGCTGAAGAATCGTCTCCGCAGCCGTGTCGACCACGAAGTGATCGGGATTGACCGAGCCGGACACCACGGTCTCCCCCAGCCCGGCGTTGGCGTCGATGACGGCTTCGCGCCGCCGGCCGGTGACGGGGTTGGCGGTGAACAGCACACCGGCCACCGCGGAGTCGACCATGACCTGCACGACCACGGCCAGCTCGACGGCACCGTGGTCGATGCCGTTGCTCTCCCGATAGGCGACGGCGCGGTCGGTCCACAGCGATGCCCAGCACCGGCGGACCGCGTCGAGCACGTTGTCGACGCCGACCACGTTGAGGAAAGTGTCCTGCTGGCCGGCGAAACTGGCGAACGGCAGGTCCTCGGCGGTGGCCGACGAGCGCACCGCGACCGGCATGTCGGGGCCCAGCTCCAGGTACCGCGCACGGATCTCGTCGGCCATGTCGGCCGGGATCCGCACGTTCAGCAACACGTCCCGGACGTCGTCCAACGGCACGCTGGCGGCCACCCGCCGGTACGCCTCGGTGGTGACACAGAAGCCCGGCGGAACCGGCAGCCCCGCCGCGGTGAGCACGCCCAGGTTGGCCGCCTTGCCGCCGACCGTGGCCAGCATGGTGCCGTCGATCCGGGTGAAGTCCAAGGTCAGCGTCGACATACGCCGAGGTTAGGACGACACGGAGCAGAACTCAACAGCTGTTGAATAACGGGTTACGACTCGGTGTGGCGGTGCACCGCGAACATGGCCCGCTCGTCACCCTCCCCCACGCAGCCCACCAGCTGCTCCTCCAGTCCGCTCATGTCGAGGCCGATCATCACCAGGCTGGTGCGACGACCGCCCGATCGGCTGGGCCGGAAGCGCAGGAAGCCGCCGACCACCTGAAGTTCGCGATCGCCGTGCCATCCGAAGTGGACGTACCCCTTGATCCGGAACACGCCCTTGGGCCGGCTGTCGAGGAAGGCCTTCAGCCACTCGGGATGCATCGGCTCGTCGGACTCGAACACGATGCTCTGGTACGCCGCGTGCACGTGTGGCTGTGGTCGTCGCCAACGATGTCGTCGAAGGACAGCTGAGCCGGCTTCGGCGCTCGCGCCCGTCGAACACAGCAGGCCCGGGTGGAGCCGCCCGTGCTCGGTCGTCACGATGGCGGCGCTGTCGGCCACCTTCGTCACCACCGCCAACACCTCGTCCAGCTCGGCCGCCTCCACGCGGTCGACCTTGTTCAACACCACCAGATCGGCCACGCCCAGGTGCTTGTCCAGCTCCGGGTGCCGAGCGCGGGTGGCCGTGAACTCCACGGCGTCGACCACACCTGCTGTGGCGTCGGCTGCTCGTCCCCGTTGACGCCCGGCCAGGCTCTCACAGCGCGATGTTGGCGACCAACGGCCGGTGATCCGACGCCGGCGTGTCCCGCCGATCGTTGGGGTTGTCGTCGATCGAGGCCGGAGCCGGCCCTGCCGGGACGTCACCATCACCGACGTGGTGGCTGACGACGTGCGAGACGAGGATGTGATCGATGAGCTCGCGCTTGCCGCGGTAGATCCGGGAGTACCGCTCAGCCTCCCGGATACGGGCGGCCAGGTTCCACAGCCGGGCGCCGTCCCCCTGATCGTCCTGGTCGTAGCCGACGGTGCCGATCTCCGAGCCAGGCGGGCCGTAGAGAATCTGGGTGGTCGCCGCGGCCGGTTCGTCGTTGAGGTCACCGAGCACGATCACAGCCCGCTGCTTGCCCTTGCCGTCCAGCAGTCCGGTCGCCGCGTCCCGCACGGTGACCGCCTCCGCGGCCCGCCGGTACAGGGCGTAGGCGCCGTAGCGGGCGCGCAGGCCCTCGTCGCGGGTGCTGAAGGAACCGCCGGGGAAGGTCAGGAGCTTCGACTTCAGGTGGGGACGACTTCTAATCTCTGGGCGGTAGTCGCCGGCGTGGTCGCGACGCAGGGTGATCTCTTCCGGGCGGATGTGCCAGTTGCGGGTGGTCATGGCGGCGTGCGACTCCTTGCTGCGCAAGAAGACCCGCCGGCTCCAGGTGGAGAACGAGATCCTCAAGCGGGCGGCCTTGGACTCAACCAGTCAGCGCAACAATGCGGCGATCCTATCGGCCGGGGTGTCGAAATCGAGCGTCTTGCGCGGGCGCGTGTTGAGTTGATGGGCGACCTGGTCGAGGTCGTCCTGGGTGGCGTCGCGGGCGTCAGCCGCCCGGAGGTCTGCCTGCACGACTGGCGGCTCGCCCGAGAACTCGACGCCCGAATGACGGTGCACGTCGGGATGCGAATCACGGGGATGCATGGGCAAGCGATCGCGGCACTCGACGGGGCCGGGTTGTGGTGTTCCAGAGCTTCTACCTGCGCTTACGGTTGCTGGTCGGTCGCTCCGGGCAGCTCTGGATACCTCGGTCTGCGGCCTTTCGCCCCACCTGTGGCTCCACGCGGGCCGGGCCATGCACACTCCGAGCTACCCGAACCCGCGGCAGCTCGAGGCGCCGAGTAGCCGCCTGGCGCGCGGTTTGCCGCCGGTGACCGACCCGTTCACCGTGACCGAGGCGAGCTGACTCTTGCGTAGCCGGTCTACGAGTCGACCTCCACGATGGACGCGCCGTCGGCGGCTTTCTGGACGGACTCGGCGCCCTTCTTGGCGTTGGCCTTGGACTCGTAGGCTTCGCCGGAGGCGACGATCTGGCCGTTGCTGGCCTTGAGTCGGAAGCGGTACTTCCCGGCCCGGTCCTGGTAGATCTCGAACTTGCCCGCCACGTCGCTGCTCCTTCGTCGTCCATAGGGGACTTGCTGGCCCGCAGGCTACGACGGGTCGCCGAACGTAGGCGGACGTATCACCCGGACGGGGGCGGCGGCCGAGGCGGCGATCGGGCCGGCATGGCCGCCGATCAACCAAGAGCCATCCGCTTTCGACCGGGTTGAAGGGAGTGAAGTCTCCGATCCTGATTAATGGAGTGGCTGCGCGGCGCGGACACCACGTACGTCCACGCGAACACCAGCACCGACGACGAACTGGCGATGATCAAGCGGAGCGGTGGATCGGCATCCGTGGCGCCCTACGTCGAGATGCTGATGGGGCACGGGCACCCGCCGATCAGCCGCCTGCTGGAGCAGGGTGTGACTCCCTCGCTGAGCATAGACGTGGCCACCTCGGTGCCGGGAGACATGTTCATTCAAATGCGCACCGCACTGGCGCAGGGCCGCATTTCGGCGTTCGGCGACGACGTCGACGCCGCGCTCGCGCCGACACTGGCCCACACCGATGTGCTCGGCTTCGCGACCCTTGTCGTGCCACGAGCCTGCGGTCTCGGTGACCGAGTCGGAACGCGAGAGCGGCATGACCCCGGCTTGGCTCCGTCGCCGCCCATGACGGGCTGCCGGCCTCCTCACAGCGCGCCGAGACGGCTCCCGTGACGAGGGCCGGGCCACATGGCGGGGACAGCGAGCCTTGCAGCCCACCCCTCGCCCGGCAGGGTGGGACCCGCGCCGCGAGCAGACCAGCACGAGGACGCCGGTGACGTGGAAGAACCACGCCGAAGTGGATCAACGGGCAGCCACGAGACAGACCCGGCCCTGACCGGCGCCGGGCTGGCCGCGGGCGTCCTGGCCGGCGGGCTGGCCGCACGCCGCCTGGCGCGCTGAGCCCGAGGACGCGCCGCAAGCCACCGGCCCTTCGGGATAGCCCCGCTGCCTGCAGCGGGCTCGCGGCCGCATCAACCTGTATCCAGCGCGTTCAGCCACCGCTCGTCGCCTTCGTGTAGGCGGCGAGTACCTCGCCCGAGGTGTCGTACCAGGCGTCCGGGATGACGCCGTAGCGTTCCATCTCGATGCGGACGCCATGGGCGAGGTTCGAGGCGACCACGTGCACGCCGCGGGCGCGCAACCGCGTGAACGCGCCCGCGAGGACCGTCGATGCGGTGAAGTCGATGTCGCCGATGGCCGCTGCGTCGAGGCAGAACCAGCGCAGGTCGAGGCCCGCCGCGAGCAGTGTCTCGATGTCGGCGATCAGGCGGGAGGCGTTCGCGAAGTACATCCCGCTGGCGAAGCGGTATACGACCAGCCCGCCGCTCGTGCGCGCGCCCGCAGTGACCGGTTCCGAGCGCCAGTGCCCCTCGGGCGACTTGACCAGGACCGCGTTGTGCGGGTTGTAGCTGTGGCGCAGGTGCTCGACGATCGAGGCGGCGATGGCGATGAGCATGCCGTCCTCGACGCCGAGCACGACCACGGCCACCGCGGTCACCAGCGCGACGACGAACTCGGCACGCCGCACGGCCAGGATGCGGCGCAGGCCCGCGACGTCGACCAGCTCGACACCGATCAGCAACACGACGCCGGCCAGCGCCGCCAGCGGCAGGTGCGCGAGCGGGCCGGTCGCGACCAGACACACCACGACCACGACGACGACGGAGGCGAGCTGGGCGAGCTGGCTGCGCCCGCCCGCACCGACCACCATCTGCGTCTTGGTCGGGCTGCCGTTGACGACGAACGTGCCGGTCACCGTGGCGGCGAGGTTCGCGCCGGCCAGCCCGACGAGGTCGCGGTCGGTGTCGGCGGTCTCGTCGAACCGGGCCGCGTAGGCACGGGCGGTCGCCGCGGACTGGGCCAGGACCACCACGAGCATCGACGCGGCGACGGGCAGCACGGCGGCGAGGTCGGACGGGGCGAACGCCGGCAGTACGAGATCGGGCAGTCCCGCCGGGACCGGGCCGAGCGCGGTCACCCCGAACCGGCCGAGGTCGAAGATCGCGTCGGCGGCGATGGCGGCCACCACGGCCAGCAGCGCGGCGGGGATGCGCCGGTCCACCCACCGGCCGAGGGCCACGACCGCGATGGCGCCCAGGCCGACGGCGAGCGTCGGGAGCGAGACGCCGCCGAGTTCGTCGGCGAGATGCGCGAGCCGTGCGGGCAGGCCCCCCGAGCCGGCCGAGACCCCGAGCAGATCGGGCAACTGGCCCAGCGCGACCTGCACGCCGACGCCGGTCAGGAAGCCGACCAGCACCGTGCGGGACAGGAAGTTCGCCAGGAACCCGAGCCGGACCAGCCGCGCGAGCACCAGCAGCAGGGCCAGGACGAGTGCGGCGGTCCCGGCCAGCGCGGAGTAGCGCGGGCTGCCGGTCGTGGCCAACCCGGTCAGCGCGGCCGCGAGGAGCGCGGCGGTGGCCGAGTCCGCGCCCACGACGAGGTGCCGGGACGCGCCGAACAGCACGTACACCGCCGCGGGCAGCAGCATCGTGTACAGGCCCGTGACCACCGGCATGCCCGCGATCCGCGCATATCCCAGAACCTCCGGGACGGCGAGCGCGGCCAGCGTCGCCCCGGCCACCGCCTCGGGCAGCCACCGTGCACGTTCCACCGGCAGCACCCCGGCCAGCACCGGCACCCGCCTCGCCTGCACGTCCACGCTCCCGTCAGGTCGATCGGCAACCTATCCCCGGCCGGTCTCGGCCAAGGAACTCGTAGCGAGGTGCCACGCGATGGCCCGGGACCAGTCTTCCACCATCGCCGGGCCGGTACCGCCGGCCTCACGTAGGCGTGGGCGTTCGCTGCTGACGGAGCGGAGCTGCCCCCGCGTCGGTGGATCGGCCGGCCTGGGCGCGCATCCGTTCGGCGAGCGTGCCCTGGGCACCACCTCGAGCTCGACTTCTGCGCCCAGGCGCCCGGGGAGCGGCGCGGCATCGCGCCGATGCCGGCGACCGCGCGGGTCCGCACCGCGGCGAGGTCGGCCCCGCAGGGCCGAGGCCGCAGCAGAGCGGCCGCTGCACACGACGGACCCGATCAGTCGCATCGGTCGCGACGTCGGCTGGCCCGACCAGAACTACTTCGCCGGCGCTTCAGGGCCCGTCTCGGGATGAGCGCCCCCGAGTACCACGTCCGGTTCGCCGAGAGCATGCGCACGCTCGAGAGCCTCGGCGAGAGTAACGGTCGGGGGGTAGGTCGCTCCTAGCTCACGGTCATCACCGCCTCGGTGACCGTCACGACCTGCGCCCACATCGGGACGAGCAGCGAGCGCGTGCGGTAGCCGTGGGCGAGGCCGACGATTCTCGTCCGAAACGGCGCGCGAAATAGGACGTGCCCGGTTTCCGACAATTCCGCCACAGGCTCGCCACGCCCGCACGCCCGTTGACGGCATGGGTGCCCGACCGTAGGATCGCTCAGCGACCGAGTGATCGCTCCTGCGAACGCGGTCCGTGCTCGAGGACGAGTTCGGTGGACGCGGATCGGAGGGCTGATGTCTCACCCGGCCACGGGCCGCGCGGTGCAGCGCCGACTCAACCGTGTCCCGCCCCGGCGATCGCCATGAGCGGGAGGCCCACCGGATCGCGGTCGAGGCTCGCGTCGCGCGGAGGCGCCACAGCGGCGACGGCGGCGCTCCACATCCCCGTCGGACGGCACGGCGCTCAGCGTCGCCGAGTACGCCGAGCGCCTCGTCCACCTCACCCAGCGGATCACCGCCGCGGTGCACGGCCACCGCCCGGCGGGCGTCGAGCGCGTTCGCAATCGTGTCTTGACAGGGCCGGGGAACTCGATCAGCCTGGTTGCAGTCGTGACCGGGACGGTCGACTCCGCAGACGTGTCAATGGACAATTCGTCCAGTGAGTCGTTGACAGGGTTGCCGCTCTCCTGCACTATCGTCGAACCTTTCGAAGCGTCATTTCAGCGGCACGGGTTCCGGTCGCCGCACGTCACTCATCGTCGAGCGGAGGTCGCGGAGTGCTGCAGCGCAGCGGCAAGGCCGGATCAGGCCATTCGGTGTCGAACGAATGACCAGCGGCGAAGAGACCGAGCGAGAAACGGATTCCGTCGTCCTGCGAGCGGGCGACATCACTGTCCGCTACGGATCCGTCGTCGCGGTCGACGGGGTGTCACTTCGCGTGCATTCGGGATCGATTGTCGGTCTGATCGGGCCGAATGGCGCGGGAAAAACGACCTTCATCGATGCGTTGTCCGGATTCGTCCCGGCCGGGGGCCGGGTCGAGCTGGCCGGTGCCCGGATCGACGGGCTCCCCCCGCACCGCAGGCAGCGCCGCGGGGTGTCCCGAACCTTCCAGTCGCTCGAGCTCTTCGACGACCTCACCGTGGAACAGAACCTGCTCGCGAGCCGTCCGGCCCCGGCATGGGCGGTGACGAAGGAGATCCTGCTCGGTCGGTCCGCGCAGGTCCCGCGATACGTCGACGAGCTCGTGGACCGGTTCGAGCTGGGGTCCTACCGGCACGAGACGGTCACCAACCTCTCACAAGGGCATCGCAAGATCGTGACGATCGCCCGCGCGATGGCGAGCGAGCCCGCGGTGCTGCTACTCGACGAGCCGGCCGCGGGCCTGGACAGCACCGAGAGCCGGTGGCTGCGGGATCACCTGGTCGGCGTCGCGGCCGGCGGGACCGCGATCCTGCTCGTGGAGCACGACATGGACCTGGTGCTCAGCGCCTGCCACCACGTCTACGTGCTGGACTTCGGCAGGCTGATCGCCGACGGCACCCCGGCCGAGGTGAGTCGCCATCCCGCCGTCACCGCCGCCTACCTGGGCAGCCCGGCCGTGCCCGGAGGTGTGGCATGAGCGGGGAGACGCTGCTGCGGTGTCGCGACCTGCACGCGGGCTACGCGGGGCAGGCCGTCGTCCGAGGGGTGGACCTCGAGGCCCGCGGCGGGGAGATCGTGGCCCTGCTCGGCCCCAACGGCGCTGGCAAGACGACGACCCTGATGACGGTCGCCGGACTGCTCCGACCGATCAGCGGGGACATCGACTTCCTCGGTGAACCGATCACCGCGAAGGCGCCGCACCGGATGGCGCGACGTGGGCTGTCCTTCGTCCCCGACGACCGAGCCCTGTTCGGTTCTCTCACCGTTCGAGAGAACCTCAGGGTCGCGAGTCGCTCGACCGTGGCCCTCGACCGCGCCCTGGAGTACTTCCCCGCCCTGCTCCCGCGCCTCGACACCCGAGCCGGCGCGTTGTCCGGCGGGGAACAACAGATGCTCGTGATCGCCCGTGGGCTGGTGTCCGAACCGCGGGTGCTCATGATCGACGAGCTCAGCATGGGGCTCGCCCCTGTGATCGTCTCCCAGGTGCTCGCGGCCGTGCGGCGGATCGCGGACGAGACCGGGGCGGCGGTCCTGCTCGTGGAGCAGCACGTCCGGCAGGCCCTCGAGGTGGCGGATCGCACCGTCGTCCTCGTGCACGGGGACGTCCGGATGGCCGAGCGGGCCGAGGTGCTCCGGGCGAGCCCGGACCTGTTGGAGAGGGCCTATCTCGGCGGCTCGGTCGAGGCGTCGGCGGCACCGGAGGCGATGGCGTGACCTATCTGACGTTCCTGCTGCTCGGGCTGGGGGCGGGCTCGATCTACGCCGCGCTGGGCATGAGCCTGGTGCAGACCTACCGCAGCTCCGGCGTGATCAACTTCGCGACGGGCTCGGTCGCGACCTACGTGACCTACGTCTACGCCACCCTCCGCAGGTCCGGCGAGTACTTCGTGCCGATCCCCGGTGTCCCGCTGATCCCGCTCGGCGGCCCGCTGGACTTCTGGCCTGCCCTGGCGATCGCGCTGCTCACGGCGGCGGTGTTGGGCCTGGGCATGTACTGGATCGTGTTCCGCTGGCTGGTCAACGCACTGCCGCTGGCCAAGATCGTCGCGTCGCTCGGGGTCATGGTGGTGCTGCAGGGCTCGATCGGCCTGCGGTTCGGGACCTCCGCCGTGCCCGTGGATCCCATCTTCCCGGTCGGGACGATCTCGGCGGGTGGGCTGGTGATCCCGAGGGACCGCCTCTACCTCGCGGCGACCATCGTCGTCATCGCGGTGGCCTTGTGGGCGCTGACCCGTTTCACCCGGTTCGGGCTGACCACCCGGGCCGCCGCGGACAACGAGAAGGGCGCGGTGCTCGTCGGGATCTCGCCGCACCGGGTCGCGTCGGTGAACTGGGTGATCGGGGCCGTCGTCACCGGCCTCGGCGGAGTCCTGCTCTCGCCGATCGTCCCGCTGACCCCCGGCGCGTACACCCTGTTCATCGTTCCCGCGCTCGCGGCGGCGCTCGTCGGTGGGCTGTCCGCGATCGGCCCCACCGTGGTGGCGGGCCTGCTGATCGGCGCGGTGCAGTCCGAGATCACCAAGCTGCAGACCCTGTCCTGGTGGCCGACGACCGGCCTCGGCGACGCGGTGCCCGTCGTCGTCATCGTGCTGGTGCTGTTCCTGCGGGGCCGCAGCATCCCGCAACGCGGGCTCGTCTTCGACGCCACGCTGCCCCGCTCGCCCACGCCGCGCGCGGTGCTGCCCGCCGCGCTGGTCGGACTGGTGGTGCTGGTGGGGGCGAGCATGCTGTTGACCGGGCAGTACCGGGCCGGGCTGACCATGTCGACGATCATGGCGGTGCTCGCCCTGTCCTGGGTGGTGATCGTCGGCTACGTCGGGCAGATCTCGTTGGCCCAGCTCTCCCTGGCGGGCGTCGGGGCCTTCCTGACCAGTGCCGCGACGACGAGCTGGCACATTCCGTTCCCGTTGTCGATCCTGGTCGCCGCGCTCGGTGCGACGGTCGTCGGCGTCGTCATCGGCCTGCCCGCGCTGCGGATCCGCGGCATCCATCTGGCGATCGTGACCCTCGGCGCCGCGCTCGCGCTGCAGTCGGTCTGGTTCGCCAACAGCAAGCTGAACGGCGGGGCCAACGGAGCCCGCGTCGAGTCGCCGACCTTCTTCGGTCTCGACCTGGGCATCGGCACGGGGGACGCCTACCCGCGCGTGGAGTTCTCGCTGGTGGCGGTCGTCATCCTGATCCTCGTCGCGCTCGTGGTCGCCTCGGTCCGGCGCAGCAGGCTCGGGGGTCGGATGCTGGCGGTCCGGGTCAACGATCGGGCGGCGGCCGCGGGCGGGATCGACGTGGCGCGGACCAAGCTCCTCGCGTTCGCGGTCGCGGCGTTCCTCGCGGGCGTCGCGGGGTCGCTGCTGGCCTACCAGCTCAGCAGCGTGTCGGCGCCGTCGTTCGACATCTTCGTCGGACTGACGCTGTTCGCGGTCATCTACCTCACCGGGGTCACCTCGATGACCGGCGCGATCCTCGCCGGGATCCTCGCCCCGGGCGGGATCTTCTACGTCTTCCTCAGCCGCTGGGTCGATCCCGGCGGCTACTACGACCTCGTCTCCGGGCTCCTGCTCATCGACGCCGCCATCCGCAACCCGGACGGCTTCGCCGGTCGGCTGTTGGGACTCGGGCGGTCGGTGGTGCGCAGGTTCGGGCGCGCGGACCGGCCGGGGGATCCCGTGCCGGTCGAGGCGCAGGCCGTGCGCGACGACGAGGACGCCCTGACCCGATCCTGACCAGCCGGTCCCGGCGGTCTCACGACAGGAGAAATGCATGAAGCGATCGAGGATCCTGCGGGCCGCGCTCGCCGGTCTCGCGGTCTGCCTGGTGGCGGCGGCCTGTGGGAGCGGGGGTGGCTCCGGGGCTGGCGCGAGCGCGGCCGGCGGGCTGACGCCCGGGCCCGCACCGACCAAGGGCGACCTGTCCATCTTCTTCATCAACGCCCAGGGGGCGAGCAGCGGCGCCAGCTACCCCGAGGGGACGAAGGCGGCGCAGGCCGCCGTCGACTACATCAACAAGAACCTCGGCGGGATCAACGGCTACACCCTGAAGATGGACACCTGCTTCACCGACGAGACCCCCGCCGCGACCATCAACTGCGCGAACAAGGCCGCCGCGGCCAAGCCGACCGTGGCGGTGCTCGGGTCGGCGGGCGGCGAGGCGGACGTCTACACCGTGCTGGCCAACAGCGGCGTCCCCTACTTCTCGAACTGGTCCGCGACCACCAAGGTGCTCTCCGCGGGCCCTCCGACCGCCTACGTCATCAACTCGGTCGCCAACACCGCGGTGCTGGGGATGGCGCAGGACATGAAGCAGCGGGGCGTGACCCGTGCCGGGATCATCTACGTCGACGCCCCCGGTGCGATCGACATCGTCGACTCCACGGCGCCTGGCTTCGCCAAGGCGGGGATCGCCATCCAGCGGGTGCCGGTGCCCTACCCGTCGCCGGACCTGACGTCGGCGATCTCGGCGTTGCAGGCGGAGAAGCCGGAGGCCATGCTCGTCCTGGCCGACCCCACCACCTGCCTCTCCGCGCTGAAGGCCGCCACGTCGCTGGCCTGGGACAAGCCGATCTACGCGAGCGGGTCCTGTGAAAGCCCGACGTTCGCCCAGGCCACGGCCCAGATCACCGTGCCGGTGATCACCACGGCGTACAACGTGGACCTGAACTCGGACGACCCGGACGTGAAGGCCTACAGCGCCGCGATGGCCGCCTACGCCCCGGACCAGAAGGACCTGACGGCCTACCACTCGCTGCAGGACTTCCAGGGCATCATGAACCTCTCGGCCGTGCTCAGGAAGGCCGCCGAGTCCGGTCCGGTGACCTCGCAGGGGTTCGTCCAGGCGATGCAGGGGGGCCCGTACCCGCTGTTCATGATGGGGTCGGGAAAGCAGTTCACCTGCAACGGGACCGTGTACCCACAGTACAAGTCGGTCTGCACGGCCGCCCTGTTCCTGTCGCAGTACGAGAACGGGAAGCCGGGGGTCCCGAAACCGGTCGACACGTCGGCACTGGTGGGGTAGCGCCGAGCCGGGCCCCCGGGACCACCGTTCCGGGGGCCTCGACGCGGCCGAATCGCAGTCGGCGCACGAGGGTCCGGCGGGGTCCCCCGCCGGGCGCCGTCACCGGCGCGCGGGGGTCAGGGCACGTCGGACGCCCCGCGCGATCTCCACGTCCTCGCGGGCGGGGACGACGAAGGTCCGAACCGTCGCGCCGGGCCCGGTGATCTCGGCGTCGCGGGCATCCGAGTCCTCGATCCGGACGCCGAGGAACGACAGCCGCTCCCCCACCAGCCTCCGCACCGTCGTCGAGTTCTCCCCGACACCGCCGGTGAACGCGAGAACCTCCAGGCCGCCCGCCGACGCGGCCATCGCCGCGACGCCCCCGGCGATCCGGTGCACGTAGACACCCATCGCGAGCGAGTCGGACGGGATCTCCCGCAGGTCGGCGGTCCCCGCGAGGGCGAGCAGACCGGAACGCTCCTCCAGGGTCTCGGCGACCTCGTGCGGGCCGAGCCCCTCGTGCTCCGCCAGCCACGTCACGAGTCCCGGGTCGACGCTGCCGGACCGGGTCGCCATGACCAGCCCCTCCAGCGGTGTGAACCCCATCGTGGTGTCGACACTGCGGCCGTCGAGGACCGCGCACAGCGAGGCCCCGGCGCCGAGGTGGGCGGTGACGATCCGCCGTGCCCCCGTCCGCGCCACGACCTGGGCGGCGCACCACGAATGGGACAGGCCGTGGAAACCGTAGCGGCGGATCGCATACCGCTCGCGCCATTCCCTCGGAACCGCGTAGGTGGCGGCCTCCGGGGGGAGCGTGGCGTGGAAGGCGGTGTCGAAGCAGGCCACTGCCGGGGCGTGCGGCAGCAGCTCGGTGACCTCGGCCAGCCCCCGCAGCGACTTGGGCTGGTGCAGCGGCGCCAGCGCCGTGAGGTCCTCGAGGGCCTTCCGCACCTCGTCGTCGATCACGACGGGCTCGGTGAACCGGGTGCCGCCGTGCACCACCCGATGCCCGACGGCGTCGGGGGTGGGCCAGTCCCGCAGGAGCTCGGCCAGGTCGGCGCCCGGCTCGGCGTCGGCGGAGCGCTCGACCTCGTCGTCGTCGAGCAGCCGCAGCTTCAGCGACGAGGAGCCTGCATTGACGACGAGCACCCTCATGACCAGCGCCACTCCGCGATCCGCGGGTCGTCCTCGCCGTGCTCGCGGGTGTAGGCGCGGGCGGCCAGCCGGGCGTCGGCCATCCGCTGGCGCAGCAAGGCCGCCCGAGACCCCAGGGAGGGGACCCGGTCGATCACGTCCATGACCAGGTGGAAGCGGTCGAGGTCGTTGAGCATGACCATGTCGAACGGGGTGGTCGTCGTGCCCTCCTCCTTGTAGCCGCGCACGTGCAGGTCGCCGTGGCCGCGCCGGGAGTAGGTGAGCCGGTGGATCAGCCACGGGTAGCCGTGGAAGGCGAAGATCACCGGTTTGTCGGGGGTGAACAGCGCGTCGAACTCCCGGTCGGACAGGCCGTGCGGGTGCTCGGTGTCCGGTTGCAGGCGCATGAGGTCGACGACGTTGACCACCCGGACTTTCAGCTCCGGGAGGTGCTCCCGCAGCAGCGTCGCCGCGGCCAGGGTCTCCAGGGTCGGGACGTCCCCGCAGCAGGCCAGCACGACGTCCGGCTCTCCGTCGGTGGTCCCCGCCCAGTCCCAGATGCCCAGACCACGGGTGCAGTGCGCGATCGCCTCGTCCATCGACAGGTAGGACAGCTGGGGCTGCTTGCCCGCGACGATCACGTTGACGTAGTGGCGGCTGCGCAGGCAGTGGTCGGTCACCGAGAGCAGCGTGTTCGTGTCCGGCGGCAGGTAGACGCGGGTGATCTCGGCCTTCTTGTTCACGACGTGGTCGAGGAAGCCGGGATCCTGGTGGCTGAAGCCGTTGTGGTCCTGGCGCCAGACGTGGCTCGACAGCAGGTAGTTCAACGACGCGATGGGCGCCCGCCACGGGATCGTGCGGGTCGTCTTGAGCCACTTGGCGTGCTGGTTGAGCATCGAGTCGACGATGTGGATGAACGCCTCGTAGCTGGTGAACAGGCCGTGCCTGCCGGTGAGCAGGTAGCCCTCCAGCCAGCCCTGGCACAGGTGCTCGGAGAGCACCTCCATGACCCGGCCGTCCGGGGCGAGATGGTCGTCACCGGGTTCGATCTGCGCGTTCCAGGCTCGGTCGGTGGTCTCGAAGACCGCCTGCAGCCGGTTCGACGCGACCTCGTCCGGCCCGAACAGCCGGAACCGGTCCGCGTTGCGCGCCATGACGTCTCGCAGGAACCCACCCACCACACGGGTCGCCTCGTGGGACTCCGCGGCGGGCTTCTCGACCGGCACGGCGTAGTCGCGGAAGTCCGGCAGCGCGAGGTCGCGCAGCACCAGGCCGCCGTTGGTGTGCGGGTTCGCGCTCATCCGCCGGTCGCCTGCCGGGCGCAGCGCCCGCAGCTCCGGAACGAGCCGACCGTCCTCGGCGAAGAGCTCGTCAGGCCGGTAGGACCGCAGCCAGTCCTCGAGCTGCGCGCGGTGGCGGGCGTCGGTGCGGGTCGCGGCGAGCGGTACCTGGTGGGCGCGGAAGGTGCCTTCGACCCGCTTGCCGTCGACCTCGCGCGGGCCGGTCCACCCCTTCGGCGTGCGCAGCACGAGCATCGGCCAGGCCGGACGGCCGCGGGGCGGGTCGGCCTTGACCGCCGCGATGTCGTCGAGCGCGGCGTCGAGGGTCGCGGCCAGCTCCTCGTGCACGGCGACCGGATCGTCGCCGGTGACGAAGCGCGGTGTGTGCCCGTAGCCGCGCAGCAGGGCGGCGAGCTCGTCCTGCGGGATCCGGGCGAGCAGCGTCGGGTTGGCGATCTTGTAGCCGTTGAGGTGCAGGACGGGCAGCACGGTCCCGTCGCGGCGTGGGTCGAGCAGCTTGTTGGAGTGCCAGCTCGCCGCCAGCGGGCCCGTCTCCGCCTCGCCGTCCCCCACGACACACAGCGCGAGGAGGTCGGGATTGTCGAAGACCGCCCCGTAGGCGTGGACCAGCGCATACCCGAGCTCGCCGCCCTCGTGGATCGAGCCCGGCGTCTCCGGCGCGACGTGGCTCGGGATGCCGCCGGGGAAGGAGAACTGGCGGAACAGCGCCCGCAGCCCGTCGACGTCCTCGGTGATCGACGAGTACACCTCGGAGTACGTGCCCTCCAGGTAGGCGTTCGCCACCAGCCCCGGGCCGCCGTGTCCGGGGCCGGTCACGAAGAGCGCATTGAGGTCCCGGGTACGGATCGCGCGGTTGAGGTGGGCGTAGAGCAGGTTGAGCCCGGGCGTGGTGCCCCAGTGCCCGAGCAGCCGCGGCTTCACGTGCTCGGCGGCGAGCGGTTCCCGCAACAGCGGGTTGTCCAGCAGGTAGATCTGTCCCACGGACAGGTAGTTGGCGGCACGCCACCAGGCGTCGAGCAGTCTCAGGTCCTCGGACACCGTGCTCCCTCGGCTGGGATCGGTCCTGTGGTCGCCTCCGACGCTAGGGGGTCGGGATGCGCCTGCGCAGGGTCGGAGGACTCCCCTACCGGCCGGGACCTTCCGTCGCGATCCGATGACCTTGGTCCGGCGACGGGGTGCGCACCGAGTGCCGGCACGTGTGGTGGTCGACGCAGCGCCTCCTGAGCACCGGCCCGGGACTTCGGTCCCGGTCGCCCTCGCCGAGGGTCCCTCCGGCAGGCGCCCCTCGACCCTCGTGACGGCAGGACTTGGCCCGCGACGCTGATCACCGGCCGGAACGCCCGGCAGTACCAGGAGGGGCTCGATGAACCTCGATCTCGCACGGTGGCAGTTCGCGGTCACCACCGTCTACCACTTCCTGTTCGTCCCGCTGACGATCGGGCTGTCCTTCCTCGTCGCCGGGATGCAGACGGCCTGGGTCCGCACCCGCGACGACCGCTACCTGCGGATGACGAGGTTCTGGGGGAAGCTCTTCCTGATCAACTTCGCCATCGGCGTGGTCACCGGCATCGTGCAGGAGTTCCAGTTCGGGATGAACTGGAGCGACTACAGCCGCTTCGTCGGCGACGTCTTCGGCGCCCCACTGGCCATCGAGGGGCTCCTCGCCTTCTTCCTGGAGTCGACCTTCCTCGGCTTGTGGATCTTCGGATGGGACCGGCTGCCGAAGCGGGTGCACCTCGCCTGCATCTGGCTGGCGGCGATCGGCACGATGCTGTCCGCCTACTTCATCCTCGCCGCGAACTCCTGGATGCAGCACCCGGTCGGCTCGGTCGTCAACGACGCCACCGGACGCGCGGAGCTCAAGGACTTCGGTGCGGTGCTCACCAACTCGACGGCCGTGGGCGCCTTCGCCCACACCATCACCGCCTGCTTCGTGACCGCCGGGGTGTTCGTGCTCGCGATCAGCGCGTGGCACCTCCGCAAGGGCACCCACACCGAGGTCTTCCGGCCGTCGATCCGGGTCGCGCTGGTCACGCTGTTGATCGGCAGCCTGGGCGTGGTGGTGACCGGTGACATGCAGGCCCGCCTGATGACCCAGCAGCAGCCGATGAAGATGGCCGCGGCCGAGGCCCTCTACGACACCGTCAGGCCCGCCTCGTTCTCCCTGTTCACCGTCGGCTCGCTGGACGGTCGACAGGAGGTCTGGAGCCTGCGCGTGCCAGGCGTGCTGTCCTTCATGGCCACCGGTTCGTTCGACGGGCAGGTCGAGGGCATCCGCGACGTGCAGGCCGCCAGCGCGCAGACCTACGGGCCCGGCGACTACACCCCGAACATCCCGACCACCTACTGGGCCTTCCGCTTCATGATCGGCTTCGGGCTGCTCGCCGGGTTGCTGTCGGTGGTCGGGCTCTGGCT
>Ga0157379_10001438_pt1 | contig 19534 bp, 16 predicted proteins | sample S25metaG_FD_121802 | JGI IMG/M metagenome (GOLD analysis project Ga0157379, IMG submission 121802) | Switchgrass rhizosphere microbial communities from Kellogg Biological Station, Michigan, USA - S2-5 metaG | ecosystem: Host-associated > Plants > Roots > Rhizosphere > Soil | place: USA... | reverse complement strand
GCATGGAGTCAAACGCCAACCATGGTCACTCTGTCGCGCGGTGAAGTGGTTGTCGATTTGTTCAGCCTGTTTCATCACGATGTCGCAGTGCCGTCGGTGCAGTTAATAAGGCCGCAAGTACTACTGGAAAAAAATCAGGACGGCGCCACCAACTGGGACTTCAGTAACGGCAAAAACAACGACAGCGCCGACAACGGCAAGACGGTACGCATTGGCGATCTGCAAATCGACGATGGTCAGATCGATTATCGCAGCGCGCCCGATCGCGCCGATCTGCACATTTCGCTCGCTTCCCTGCCCGACAAGAATGGCGCGGATAAATTGCTGAAAGTCGAAGCACGCGGCAGCTATCTTGAACTGGATACCGAAGCACATGGCGAGGTCGGCGCTATCAGCAATGCGGCCGATCTGGAGCGTTCCTTTCCATTGCAGTTGGCCGGCTATGTCGGCAAGACGAAACTTGAAGCAGACGGCGTCATCGATCGCCTCGCACACCTTGATGGCTTGCATTTGAAGTTTGCATTATCGGGTGGAAGTCTTGCTGATCTGTATCCCTTGCTGGGTGTGCCCTTGCCGGCCACGCCGGCTTGTTCCTTCTCCGGTCATGTCGATCAAACTGGCAAACGCTGGGACTTGCAGCAAATCAATGGCCGCATCGGCAACAGCGATATCCATGGCACGTTCTCGGTGGATCGAGGCCCGCGCCCACAGTTCATGTCGGCCGTGTTGCGCTCCGACAATCTTGACTTGAAAGACTTATCCGGTTTCCTCGGCGCACGCAGCGAATCCGGCAAGACCATCGTCAATCCGGATCGTGTATTGCCGAACACGCCCTTCAGCTTCGACAAGCTGAATGCAGCCAATGCCGACATTCAATTGCACAGCAAACATATCCAGACCGAACGCATGCCGATTGACGACATGGCAGTGCATCTGAAGTTGAACGATGCGCACCTGCTGCTCGAGCCACTGAACTTCGGCGTGGCCGGCGGCAACATCAACTCCACCATCAATGTCGACGCCAGCAACTCGCCGATCAAAACCGATGCCGACATCAAACTGCAGAACATTCGCTTCGATTCCTTGTTTCCCGATTTCAAATTGCAGCAAGCCAATGCCGGCATCATTGGCGGTCGCGCCAAGTTCGCGAGCGAAGGCGACTCCGTCGCCAAGATGCTGGGCTCCGCCAATGGTCAGCTCGCTTTCATGATGAATGGCGGTTCGGCAAGTCAACTCGCATTGCGGCTGGCGAATCTCGATGTTGCCAACTCTATCGTCCTGATGTTGGGTGGCGATAAGAAAACCCAAATCCGTTGCATGGTTGTTGATCTCGACGCACAGGATGGCGACATGCAAGTAAAGACCATGATGCTCGATACCGTGAAAGCAGTGGTCAACGGCAAGGGCAATATCAACTTCAAAGACGAAACCATGAACCTGCGTCTGTCGGCCGATCCCAAAGGTCCCAGCCTGATAGCGCTGCGTGGCCCGATTGATATCACCGGCACCTTCAAAAATCCGCACGCTGGTCCATCGTTGAAAAATGTCACGGGTCGCGTCGCTGCCGCCGCTGCGTTGGGCGCGGTCGCGTTGCCGCTGGCATTCATTCCCTTAATCGATTTTGGCGGCGGCAAAGATAGTGATTGCTCGGCATTACTGAAGGATGCAACTGAGCATGCGAAGGAGCCGCCACACAAGTAGCGAAGACTTGTTTAATGCCGCCACTCGCTACGCTGGTTTCCGCTTGCGCTCTGCTCGCAACGAGAGACGTGTCGATGGCGTCATGTGAGCGTGTAACACATTTTTGAACATGCCCGTCGCAAGCCGGCTGTTGCCGGCGTTACTGGTGACGAGGCAGTCCGATGGCACATACAACGAATAGTCTCTGATGAATGCATCAATGCCAGTAAACAACACGCATTGAACGTCGGTTGCGCCGGTCAGTATCAAGGTGCGAGCACCGAGATGGGTGAGCAGCAATTCCAGGGCAGTGCCGAAAAATCCTGAGTGTTTGGCTTTGATGACGAAGTAATCGGTGGCTGCAGGCGCCAATAGTTCCGCCACCTTCGGCTGCAGCTTGTGTCGCGCAAACTCGACGATGTGTTGTCGGTCGGATTGCCAGCGGCCCGCATTGTCGTTAACAAAGATGGTCGGAATGCCTTGACTTGTGGCGCGTTCACGCAGGCGTGCGATGTTGCGCGCCACGCGTAGTGCACGGCGTTCGATGCCGGCATCGCCGATGGCTTTGAAGTCCACCAGCATATCGATGATCAACAGCGCCTTGCTGGCGGAGTCCGGCGCGGAGCCATGCAAATCTGGATTTTTCCCGTGCATGAAAGCAACTCATTCTGCGTTGATCGCCCGCATGAGTGTGACCCTCACCGACTGTCGAACGATCAGCGCCGCGCTTCAGTTTTCGTGCGAGCTCACCGACAGGCCACCGAGCAGCCGCATACATCGCATACCACGGAGATCAGCAACACCACCAGCGTCATATGAAAAAAGACAATCAACACCAACCACGCCGCCATCGTCAGGAACTCTAAGATATGCAGCCACGATTCGTTGATGCCCGAGGTGGTTTCAATCGCAGAGCGCCGATGCGCAAGGTAATCGCCCAGCCCAGCGAACATCCATGCGGGATAAAATCCATACAGCAACAACGCCTCGCCGGCGACCCTGATATTCATGACAGACGAGTATGCGTTGAGAGGTTGCAACCGAAACGCAGCGAACCCAGGTTCGCACTGTCAGCAAAAACCTCCGAAAAAGACAGACAACGCCGATACGCGCTGCCATTACCCGGTTTCATACTTGCAGCAGCGCTGATGGATGGACATATTGATTATGCCGAACACCTCCTCCTATTGGCTCGATGTTGCTTTGCCGGAAGCGCCACCACTCAATGAGGACCTCACGGTAGATGTGGTCGTCGTGGGCGGCGGGTTGACCGGCATCACCACCGCCTATCTGCTGCACAACGAAGGAGTTCGCGTTGCATTGCTGGAGCGTGGTCGGTTTGCCGGCGCGGACACCGGATATACCACTGCGCATTTAACTTACGTCACCGATAGCCGTTTGCAGCAACTGGTGAAACACTTCGGCAAAGCCGCGGCGCAACAATGCTGGCGCGCCGGTGCGGCAGCAATCGATCAGATCGAAGAAATCATTGGTCACAGTCGCATCGATTGTGAGTTCAGGCGTGTGCCCGGTTATTTGTGCACGCCGCTTCAGCCCCAGAGTGAAGATGACAGGCACAAAGAACTGGAAGCGCTCCACAAGGACCTGGAACTTGCCAGAGAGTTGGGCTTTGAGGCGTCGCTGACCAATCAATCGGCGTTTGGACATACGCCGGCGTTGTGTTTTACGAATCAAGCGAAATTTCATCCACGTAAATATTTGCGATCGATGTTGCGGACCATGGCCGCCGCCAACGTGCCAATGTTCGAGCGCACGAAGTTTGAGGAAGTACAGAAATCACCGTTGAAGGTAACGGCCAATGGTCGCCGCATTCAATGCGATTTCGTCGTGATGGCTACCCACAATCCGCCGATGGGATTACAGAGCGCGTTGCAGGCGACGGCATTCCAGACCAAGTTGTCCTTGTATACCTCCTATGTTCTCGGTGCGCGGCTGCCACTCAATTCAGTGCCCGAAGCGTTGTTCTGGGATACCAGCGATCCTTACAACTATCTGCGTGTCGACACACATGCCGATCATCAATATGTGATCTTCGGCGGTGAAGATGTCAAAACCGGCCAGGAAGATAAGGTAGCGGTAGCATTCGACAATCTAAGACAACGTCTTCTGACGCTGTTGCCGCAGGCCGAAGTGACGCATCGATGGTTGGGTCAGGTGATTGAAACCGACGATGGCCTGCCGTTGATCGGCGAGAACGCACCGCGTGAATTCATCGGCACCGGATTTTTCGGCAATGGCTTTACCTTCGGCACCCTCAGCGCAATGATGGCCAGAGATCGATTTCTCGGTCGTAGCAACGAATGGTCGGATCTGTTCCGCGTGGATCGCAAACCATTTCATGGCGGCACATGGCGCTACGTTAGCGAGAACCTGGATTTTCCGATTCATTTCGTCAAAGACCGCTTGCAAGCCAAACCGCATTCTTTAGATGACATCGCACCCGGCGAAGGTAAAGTCATCGCATACCAGGGAAACAACGTTGCTGCATATCGCAGCGAGACCGGCGAACTGACGTTGTGCTCGGCAGTGTGCACACACATGAAGTGTCTGGTGAGGTGGAACGATGTTGCCGGCACCTGGGATTGTCCCTGTCACGGCTCACGGTTCAACGCCGACGGCACCGTTCACAGCGGCCCGGCCGAACAGCCGCTGCCACGCATAGAGTTACCCGATGTCAAGCAGAGTGTTTCGTCTTCATCGCGGACCACTGCGGATCGCACTCACTGAAGGTCAGCGCTTTGTCTTGCGGTTTTTCATGCATGACTGCCCAGAAGATGGACATTGCATGATGGATGACGAAGCCGACGATGGTGTTGCGCACATTGAGTTCGCGCGTCTGACTTCCGGGAGCGCGAGTAGCTCCAATTCGCGACTGCCATCGTTATTGAACAAGCAGAGTTCTATCTTGGTTGCGTGCGCCGAGTACAAGGTGAAATTGGTGCCCTTGCCATCTCATAGCGCGCCCAAGCCGCTCATGCTGCCTTCGCGAATCCTGGTGTGCTTGCTCATCAATGATGGAGTCGTCCGCAATGGTCTTGGTGGAGAGCCGCCGCTTTTGTAGACGTTGCCGATGCCATCACTCTGTCTGCAACTCCTGCTTACGCTCCAGCAGTTGTGCGCCAAGCGCTTTCAAGTCCAGCTCCGCCTGCCGCACCTCGGGAAAGAGTTCTGTTTCTTCTTCCTTCACATGATGATTGATGTACTCGCCCAGCACTTTGACTTTGGCGTCCCATAACTCATCGTCCGGGCCGCCGTCTTCAATCTGGCTGATCAGCTCTTTGGCGGACTGATGTTCGACGGCGGCTTCATCCAGCAGGTCGCTATCTTCGATCGCTTCGCGCGCGGCAGGATAAAAAATTTCTTCTTCGATCTGCGTGTGGACGGTAAGCTCACGGCAGATCGTTTCCGCTAACTTCTGTTTCTGCGTCGCAGTTCGCGCATCGTCGAATTGCTGGAACAGCGCCTTCACTGCTTTATGGTCTGCCTTCAGCAGCGCAATTGCGTTCTGTGATGAAGAGCGTTCCTGGGTTGATTTGGAGGATTTTTGTTTGCTGGCCATCGTAAATATTCCTGTTGCGTATTGAAGTGCCGATGGTGACAGTGATGCAGCTGGACACCGCGCGCCATAGGCTTTAGCCAAAAATGTTGTTGGTGTTTTTCCTACAGCGATGCGGATGCAAAAGTCTTATACGCACGCCTACAGGGCTTTACGCGTTTCGCTATTCCCGCCGCCAAATACCTCGATCAGAGTAAAGACGACGGGATGAGGAAAGTTGCCTGCCGTATCAGTGGAGCCAAGCGATGACCAATCAGGAAAAGGGAAACACGCAACGCACGTCGCGACGCTATGTCAGTCGCATGACGCAGAACACGCTCGCGGTGATCATGGCGGGCGGTCGTGGTGAGCGGCTCAAGCATCTCACCGACAATCGCTGCAAGCCGGCCACGCAGTTCGGCGGCAAATTTCGCATCATCGACTTCGTGCTGTCCAATTGCGTCAACTCAGGAATAAAGCGCATCTCGGTGCTGACGCAGTACAAGGCGCATTCCTTAATCAGACACCTGCAACAGGGTTGGAGTTTTTTACGCGGCGAATTCGGCGAATTCATCGAGATCATTCCCGCGCAGCAACAATTGGGCCCGGAGTGGTATCGCGGCACTGCCGATGCGTTGTATCAGAATCTATCGATCATGAAATTGCATGAGCCGCGCTTCGTGCTGGTGCTCGCGGGTGATCATATATACAAGATGGATTACGGTCCGATGATCGCCTTTCACGTGGAAAGCGGCGCAGACATCACAGTGGGCGTCGTGGAAGTACCGCGCGAAGAAGCGAGCAGTTTCGGTGTGATGACGATCGATACCGAAAATCGTGTAACCAGGTTCAGCGAGAAGCCCGCCAATCCCGATGGTATCCCTGGCCGCGAGCACCTATCCATGGGTTCGATGGGTATCTATGTGTTCGACGCGCGCTTGCTGTTTCGAATATTGGAAGAAGATGCGAGCGATGCGAATAGCTCGCATGACTTCGGCAAAAATATCATCCCGAAGGCTATCGCCAATCTGAATGTCATGGCCTATGCATTTCAGGATGCGAAGACCAACGTGCAACACTACTGGCGCGATGTGGGTACGGTCGATGCCTTCTACGATGCCAATATGGAACTGACATCGGTCAATCCCGAACTCAACATCTATGATGAACAATGGCCGATCTGGACCTTCCAGCGTCAGCTACCGCCAGCCAAATTTGTCTTCAATGACAACGATCGCCGCGGCATGGCCATCGACTCATTGGTTGCCGGCGGCTGCATTGTGTCCGGCTCCATTATTTTGCGTTCGTTACTGTTTCCCAGCGTGCGCATTGCCGATCGCAGTCATATTGAAAACTCATTGATTCTGTCGGATGTTTACGTGGGCACGGATTGCGTCATCATTCGTGCCATCATCGATAGCAACGGCCATGTGCCGGATGGCACCACCATTGGCGTCGACCCTGTAGAAGATGCCCGCCGCTTTTATGTCTCCGAGAAAGGCGTCGTGCTGGTCACTAAGGAAATGCTGGCGCGTTTGTAAACTTGATCCATGCGAAGGCGCCCTGGATATCAATTTAAAAACGAGCCTGCAGATATCGGCGGCAAGCGGGCTTGCCGCCGGACTGCCGTTACTTAACGGCAATTGAAATCTGCTTCGGCTTGGAAGGCGCTGTCTTCGGAATGCTGATACGCAGCACGCCGTCCTTTGCTTCGGCGCTTATCGATTTTTCGTCCACATTTTCAGGGAGCGCGAAACTGCGCGAGAAGGTGCCGTAAAAGCTCTCGACACGAATTTCGTTTTCGGTCTTGGCTTCCTTCTCCTGCTTGCGTTCGCCGCTGATGGTGATCACGCCGTTCTCCGCGCTCACTTTGATATCTTCCTTTTTTACTTCCGGCAGCTCTGCTTTGATCAGGTATTCCTTGTCGGTCTCACTGATATTGGCAATAGGCGCCCAACTGCCACTTTGTTTGTGTAAATCCCGATCGAAATCGGCAACGTAACGACGAAAGAAGTTATCCATTTCGCGGAACGGTTCCCAGCGTACAAGACTCATAATGACCTCCTCGGAAGATATTTCTCGGTAAACGCGATGACGGTAACAGCGATACACCATCAGCCTAGGCGTCAAATATCCGCGGACAAATCCGGTCAACTGGAAGCCGTTTACGTAACTTCCGTAGGAAGATAGATAGATCGAATCAATACGTTGAACTATCGAATGGCAAATAACGTTGCTTGTACGTTACAAGCCGTCTAAATGATGATGCGCCAGGAGCAGGTAGCGCTCGGCGAGCGTTCGCCAGTCGGACTGTGTTCTGCAAGATGGATCGCGCGATCGAATGATATTTCTCGTCATATCATCAACCTCTCTATGAAATTGGGATCAACTTCTTTGTCGCACAGCAAGGGGCAGTACTTGCATATGAAATTGTAGAAAGGTGGTCGCAGGTTGGCGTTAATCCAATCCGCGTACAGTTACTGGAAATCACTTAGGAAAGCTCTGCGACGTTGCCTGTCTGGCGATTGCCAGCATTATTAAGTGACGAGCACTGCAGCGCCGGTCAGCCTGCCGTGTCTAACATCATCAAGCGCTTGAATAGCCTGCGATAGCGGATAGGTCGAGGTGTGCGTCACGATTGGTATGCATGGCGCAAGCGCAAGAAACTCTTCTGCATCGCGACGCGTCAGGTTGGCTACCGAACGAATACTGCGTTCCTGCCAAAGATCGGCGTAAGGAAATGACGGTATGTCGGTCATGTGTATGCCGGCGCATACCACCGTGCCGCCTTTCGTCACCGCTCGCAGCGCGGTCGGCACCAGCGAACCAACCGGCGCAAAGATCAATGCGGCGTCCAGCGCAACCGGCGAACTAACCGATGAACCATCTGCCCAGATTGCACCGAGCTGTCGTGCGAATGTTTGCGCCTGAACATCACCATCACGTGTAAATGCATACACGTCGCGACCTTCATAGCGCGCCACTTGCGTGACAATATGGGCGGCAGCGCCGAACCCAAAGATGCCAATACTTTTGGCATCGCCGGCCATGCGCAGCGCTCGATAGCCAATCAGACCCGCGCACAGCAGCGGCGCTGCTTGCACATCGGAATAGGCGGCGGGAATTGGGAAACAAAAACGTTGATCGACCGTCGCGAACTCGGCGAACCCACCATCAAGTTGATATCCGGTGAATTGCGCGTTGTCACAGAGATTCTCATGGCCATTGCGACAAAATACGCATGCGCCACAGGTCCATCCCAACCACGGAACACCCACACGTGCACCGATGGAAAATCCGTCGACGTCCTTGCCCTTGTCGATCACCACACCCACTATTTCATGACCGGGAATCACCGGCTGTTTCGCGTTGGGTAATTCGCCATCGATGACATGCAAATCTGTACGGCAGATCGCGCATGCAGTAACACGCAGCAAAAGCTGATTATCAGCTGGAACCGGCCGTGGCACGTCTTTGACGGCGAGTGAACGGTTCAACCGGTCGTATATCACTGCGCGCATGCTGACTCGCACTCCTGAGCATCATTGGATGTCATCAAGCTTGTTTGATAATTGAAGCGGTTACACATTCGCCCGCATGAGCATGGTCGGCGAGCGGCGAAATGCCGGCGGCATTCGCTTCGTCGGTATCCAGGTGCAGCTCAAGACTGAACGAGGGATCGACTCTGACGATGACGTCGGAAAACTCAAGGCTCCGTGCGTCGCTGTGGATAGAGACGTGTACTTTATCGTGATCACGCACGCCGAATTGCCTTGCCTGCCCGGCATTCATATGAATATGACGCCACGCGCAAATCACGCCCTGACTGAGCGTCACTTTTCTTTCCGCAACTTCCAGCGTGATCCCGGGACTGCTGCGCACGTCCCCAGATTCACGAATCGGCGCATCGATGCCCAATATCACTTCATCGCTGCGTGAGATCTCTATCTGATCTTCAGCGCGACATGGCCCCAGGACTCGTACGTGATCTATGCGACCACGCGGTCCAATGAGATTAACCGTTTCCTCTGCCGCAAACTGTCCGGTCTGCGACAAGGGTGAACGCACATGCAACTGGTAATTGGCGCCGAATAAACGATCCAGCGTGACCTGACTGAGATGCGCATGCCGAGCCGAGACGGCTACTGGTATCCGGCATTTACGCATATCGTTTGACCCGGTATGAACGAGCGCCGCTTTCATAACAATAGATCCCTTAGTGAGCACTGTACGGTCAACGCCAATCTTTGGCCCGGGATTGCCTTGCATGTTCATTGTGATCTTGCTTGAGAAAACCATAGAGATAGTTCCTCTTCGATTTCAATAGCGCCATCAGAAGATATCCGGTAACAACTTCGGATCGCGCTACGGGACGCCATTGCAAGTCGTTCTCTTAGCCTGCTTCCACATCTACGTATGCCAGGTGGAACTACCCCGATGCCAGGCCAACTTCCACTGCCGGCGCGGCGAGTTTTGGCCCTCGCACAAAGTGTCGTTGCAAGAATCAGTCAGGGCCTACATCGTGCGCCAAGCAATATCCCATTGTTCATTACCCGATTGAAGGTCATCGTCCTACAACATAGGCGCCTACGAGCAACAACAAATCAAAGTGATCACGTCCGTTATGCGAGATGAAACTGCCCCGGAGGTGGCATGGCTGGTGTAACTCACAATGAATTCGCTGGCGACAGGGGAGGAAATATTGCGCGAACTCAGGAGTTGCAACCGCCAGCGAGGCGCGGCGCACGTGTGCAAAAATGGCCGCAATCGCTGTGGCTCGTGCGGCATGGTCAAAGTGCAGGCAATGTGGCCCGCGAAGCGGCGATAGCCGCACAGCAAGCGCAGATCGATATCACCACTCGCGATGTGGATACGCCATTGTCCTTGTTAGGTGAACAGCAAGCATTAACGCTGGGACGCTGGTTTGCGCGGTTACCGACGGAACTTAAACCTACCGCGCTATTGTGTTCACCTTATGCGCGTGCGGCATCGACGGCCCATCTTATCGTTCAAGCGGGGGGCTTTGATGCTAACGAACTAAGCATTCATCATGACGAGCGGCTACGCGAGAAGGAATTCGGCATACTGGATCGGCTGACCAGTTTCGGCATTCAAGAGCATTATCCACAACTCGCCGAACAACGAGCGCATGTGGGCAAATTTTACTTCAGGCCACCGGGAGGCGAAAGCTGGTGCGACGTGCTGCTGCGTCTTCGCAGCGTGATCGATACGTTGACGCGCGAGCATCGGCAAGAGCGCGTTTTAATCATTGCGCATCAAGTGATCGTCAATTGCTTTCGCTATTTATTGGAGCGATTGGATGAGAAGGCCATTCTCGACATCGATCGTCAAGCCGATGTGCCCAATTGCGGCGTGACGTCGTATGAGTACGATGCATCTGCCGGTCAGCACGGCAAGCTAGTGCTTAAGTTGGTGAACTTTGTAGCACCGTTGGAAGAAGCTGGCACTCCGGTAACGCATACACCGGATCTACCGACGCACAAGGATGCCGGAGCGTAGTGTGGGCGCCATTAAAGTTACCACCGCGCTGCTGAAGCACTGGCCATTGCCGACGATCTCTACGGACGGTGATAAAGAACAACGCGGCAGAGTGCTGGTGATTGCCGGCTCGGATGAAATGCCAGGCGCGGCAACGCTGTCGGCGATCGCGTCCCTACACGCTGGCGCAGGCAAACTTGCCGTCGCAACTTCGCTTGCCATACGCAGCTTGGTAGCGCAGAGCTTGCCGGAAGCACGCGTTATAGCGTTAAACGAATTACACAAAGCCGCCGCGCAAATGCCAGCAGCAAACGATGCCATCCTCATCGGGCCGGGCATGGAGAGCGAACTTGATCTGCATGATTTCATCAGCAGCGTAGAAGCCGAACAACCCGCTGCTAAGTGGGTGTTGGATGCGGCGGCATTGAATGCGATCCATCGATTGCGGATAGACAATAAAGAGATGAGCGTGCGCCGGGTGCTTACGCCGCACGCAGGTGAAATGGCGAACCTGCTTAACATAGAAAAGCAACAAGTGCAGGAGCGCGCGGCGGAACTGGCCAGCGAAAGCGCGCGACGTTGGCACGCGTGCGTCGTGTTGAAAGGAGCCATCACATACATCGCTATGCCCAATGGACAACTGTGGGTACACCAAGGCGGCGATGCCGGATTGGCGACCTCCGGGTCTGGCGACGTGTTGGCGGGTATTATCGCGGGGCTCTTAGCGCGCGGCGCCGCCTGCGATCAAGCCAGCGCATGGGGCGTCACGCTGCACGCACTGGCTGGGAAAGCCGCAGCAAGCCAATGTGGCGGCAATGTAGGCTATCTCGCACGCGACATCAGTCGACACGTGCCGGCAATCATTCGCCAGCTTGACGCGACTTTGGTTCAGTAAACGTCAATGATTGTCATGCCCTGCCCTAGGCAAATATTTGGTAGCTCACGATGGCACTAGGGCAAAAGGCAACGGAAAACTGCGCGTACTTCTAGCAATTCCGCTCGAGCCAAGTTGTCTTTTCGAATAACAGGGAATTCGAAAAAATGAGAGAACAGGGAATTTTTGCGTCGGACGGTCAGCGTGCGCATCACGCTAATGCAGAGTGAACCACTGATTCCGGTATTGGATAGGCCGCGAGGACGACAAACGGCCGTGAGCGTTAGTGTTGCCGTACAGCTATGATTATTTTCGCTCACGCGAGGCAATTGCGGAGCTGAGCTTGTATAACTGGGCATCGGATGGGCAGATTTTGGGTCGGGAATAGATGACCCAACAGCGTCACCAGCCTACTTTCGCAACCAACGATAACAACGGGCCGCACACCATGACGGACGCCATCCTTTCTCAGATAGCTGGCTCAGGTATAGCGCTGGCTGGCGTGATCATCACATTGATTTACACGCAACGGAATTTTATTACGAACTTACGAAATGAGAACACTAAGGAGAAAGAACTACGTGAATTCCAAATCAAACGAGATGTATTCATGGAGGCAGCGGAAGCACTCGCACAAGCCGCGCATTACTACACGCGAATTCCAGACATGAAGCACGAAGAGATGCAAAGGGAGCAACCCATACTCGCCAGACTAAGCGGCGTCACTCAAAAAATGCATCTCGTCTCTAACTTCACAACGATTGAGAAGCTTGCGGAATTCAACTTCATCGGAACTGAACAAATCAGCATCGCGATGCTGTCGAAAATGCCCGCAATGATGCTTGACGGTGACATCGCAGCAAATGAATCGACAATTGAGTTCTGGAAAGAAGAAAATCACAAGCTTGAAACCGAAATAGTTGCGCTACTAAGCGCAGATCAACGCAGTCCCTACGTCAACGATATACGAAAACGCATCACCTCCAATTCGGATCGCATCATCGCGGCACATGAAAAGAACAGTGAGCTGCACCAAAGAAAAATAATGGCGATTAATGAATGTCGGCAAGCCACTTTAACCGGATTACCCATAATCAATGCCGCCATGACTAAAGTTATGGTCGAATTGCGGAATGAAATAGGATTCTGCATTGATGCAGCGAGGTACAGCCAGCTTATGGATGAGTCTAATGCGGCTGCTAAGAAAATAGCCGAGAGAACAATGGAAAAGGTTACCGCGACCGTGATGGCGGAATGGGAAAATCCAAGTAAAGAAACCCCGCCTCGGACTGACCGGGACGAGGTTTAGGACACCTACACATTATTTCTGGCTACCACACTGATCGCTCTTGGCGGATGCGCCAGCACGGCTGACGTTGATTTGAGCAAAGTGGAATCGACGTGCGGTCGTGCCCCTGCCAGAGAGCGGGCACCCATCAACATCTACTGTAGCGCTCCAGTCTTCAGTGCTCGTGACTCATCTTTGAGCCCTGCGTACCTAAGTCCGCCCAATGTTCCAACACTGCCGCGCTGGGCGACTCGCGCCGGTACTCCTAAGCCTCTTGACCAACTGAGCGGCTATATAAGTGGCGGAGAGGGAGGGATTCGAACCCTCGGTGCACTTACATGCACGCCTGATTTCGAATCAGGTACATTCAACCGCTCTGCCACCTCTCCGGAAATTGGGTGTTGCGCACATTCGTGAGGAATGTAGTTGGCGGCCGACCAACGAGGCCGGGTATTCTATACAACTGTTGCGGCAATGCTAGTTGTTTGTGGTTGCCGTGGTTGAGGCCAAAAGCTCCGGACATTTCGTTGTAGGTCGGGTTTTATACCCGACTTCTTCGGAATGTCGGGTATAAAACCCGACCTACAACGGAGCTGTTCTAACCAAACGTTGATGACGTTGCGATAGGCTGGAAAAAAGCCCGAATAACGGGCGCAAAGCGGGGTTAGCGAGGATTGAAAGCGGCACTTGCCATCATTGCCTGCCTGCTGTTGGGTACCTGTTCGCAACCGCCCAGCACGCTGGATCAGATTCTCAGTGCGGGCGAGCTGCGGGTGGTTACCTTGAACAGCCCGAGCACGTACTACCTCGGCGCCGATGGGCCGCAAGGGCCCGAGTACGATCTGGCCGCACAGTTCGCCGCGGACCTTGGCGTCGCGCTCAACATTTATTCGGTGCGCAATCCCAGCGAGCTGCGTGAAGAAGTTTCATCGGGTCGCGCACATATTGCGGCAGCGGGCCTCGCACGTGAACAGGCAGCACCGAAGCAAACTCGCTATGGTCCTGCTTATCAATTGGTCAGAGAACATTTGATCTATCGCGCCGGTGCAGATCGTCCGCGCAACCTGGTAGAGGCCAGTCGCAATGGCCATATCGAAGTGGCCACCAACAGTCCGCACGCTGCAACGCTGGCGCGACTGCGACTGGAGTCACCCGACCTGAGCTGGGTAGAAAATCCCGATGCAGAAATCGACTCGTTGTTATATCGACTGTCGCGCCGCGAATTCGATTACACCATTGCCGACTCTAACGAGTTCGCCATCGGCCGCTCGTTTCATCCCGATATCGCTGTGGCATTCAGTCTTACTCAAGGCAAGTCGATCGCGTGGTTGGTGAACAGCGCCGATACCACCTTGCTCAGTCGCGTCACATCATTCTTTTCGGTAATCGAATCGGATGGCCGACTCGCCTCGGTGTTGACCAGCTACTACACCAAGAAAGCGGCGCCACCCGTGCTGCATGCGCGCAACTTCATCATGGATGTGCGCGAACGTCTGCCCTTGTATGTCGACTGGTTTAAAGAAGCGGCTGCTGAAGTCGGCATGGACTGGCGCATGCTGGCGGCGATCGGTTATCAAGAATCAAAATGGATTCCGGACGCGATCTCGCCTACCGGCGTGCGCGGCTTGATGATGCTTACTGATGACACCGCTGAGAGTCTCGGTGTTGAAGATCGTCTCGATCCACGACAAAGCATTCATGGCGGCGCGCGCTATTTCATTTACGTGCGCAATATGATCCCCGGTCGCATCAAGGAACCGGATCGCACCTGGTTTACGTTGGCCGCTTACAACATGGGCTTTGGCCACATCGAAGATGCGCGCGTGTTCGCGCAAGCGGCAGGTAAAGATCCCGACAAGTGGGATGTGGTGCGCGAATACCTGCCGTTGCTTACGCAAGAGAAATGGTATTCACAAGCCAAGCGTGGTTACGCACGCGGTTGGGAGCCGGTGCAATTTGTCGACAGCATCAAGCTATACATGTCGATGCTGGATTGGGTAGGCGCGGAAGGTGGACTTACTGCAACGATGGATCAGATTGAGGCGACTAAGGCGAAGAAGCACTGATACGCGCCGCAAGTAATTGCCTGGGATGCGCAGCATAACTGCTTAGCCGCCCACTTCAACGGTCTAACCCGTTCGCGGTTCCGGGAGTAAGCCGGGGACAGGGCGAACGCATTGGTGTTATCAGATGCTGTCTATCTTCATCAACCACCTAATCATTAATTGTTGTTAATTGTCGTGTTGGTGGCGACTACAGAAACCAATGTTAGTAATTCACTACGGCACTTCTGCATCTGAAGTCGGTCGGATTACGCGACAGTCCTTGCAACGATGGATGCCATGTCGCTAAACCCTATCAAGTGGTCAAACTGTATCGCTTTATTGCTGATGGTGAGCAGCATCACTTTGGCCACCGCGGCAGAAACACTGAAGCGCGATGACGTGGCGTGGCTGAATCGCATCACTTATGGCGTGAACTCAAACACCGCTGCGCAATATCGACAACTTGGCCGCAGACGATTTTTAAATGCGCAATTCAATGCCAGCGATACCGCGTTGCCTGCGGAGATCGCCGCACAAATTGCATCACTGAAAATAACCAACTTCGATGTCGTGCAGCAACTAGCGGCGATAAACGCAGAGAATCAACGCATCAATTCGCTGCCCGACGAGACTGCCAAGCAGGATGCGCGGAAGGTACTCAACGATCAGGGCAATGCACTTGCCTACGAAGCAGCACGACGTCACTTGCTCAATGCCATTTATTCGCCGGCACAGTTGCAAGAACAACTGGATTGGTTCTGGCTGAACCACTTCAGCGTGTTTCAAGGCAAGGGCAACATTCGCTGGTTGATTGGTGACTACGAACAGCAGGCCATTCGTCCGCATGTGTTGGGAAAGTTTCGTGATCTGGTATTAGCGACACTGAAGCACCCGGCCATGTTGCAATATCTCGACAACGCGCAGAACGCCAACGGCAAGATCAATGAAAACTATGCACGCGAGTTGATGGAGTTGCACACGCTGGGTGTCGATGCCGGTTACACGCAACAGGATGTGCAGGAACTGGCGCGCATTCTGACCGGCACCGGTATCAATGTCGGCACCGCACCAAAAGTAAAAGCCGAGTGGCAGCCGCTATATCGCCGTGAAGGCGCGTTCGAGTTCAATCCAGCGCGACATGACTTCGGCGACAAGATGCTGCTGGGCAATGCCATCAAAGGCAGTGGCTTCGATGAAGTGGAGCACGCAGTCGATGTATTGGTGGCGCAGCCTGCTTGCGCGCGCTTTATTACGCGCAAGCTTGGTGAATATTTTCTCGGCGCACCGCCCCCGCCCAAGTTACAGCAACAGCTCGCCGCTACGTTTCAGAAAACCAAGGGCGATATTGCTGCCGTACTGCGCACGTTGTTTGCGTCGTCCGAGTTCAACAGCTCGCTGGGCAAAGCATTTAAAGATCCAATGCACTACGTGATTTCGAGCGTGCGCTTCGCTTACGCGGGCAAAGCCATCGCCAATACACATCCCATCATCAATTGGTTGAACGCATTGGGCGAACCGCTTTACGGACGGCAAACACCAGATGGTTATCCCCTCGATGAAACTAGTTGGAGCAGCTCAGGACAGATGAGTAAACGCTTTGAAATAGCGCGTGCCATCGGCAGCGGCAACGCCGGATTGTTCGAACCTGAAGATGGCTCCGGCATTAAGCACGCCGGCTTTCCGCAACTCGCAACGCAATTCTATTTTGAAAACATCGAAAGCAATTTAAGTCCGACGACGCGAACCGCACTTGAGCAGGCTACCTCACAAACCGAATGGAATACTTATCTGCTGTCGTCACCTGAACTCAACTACCGCTGAAAGAATGGTTTTATAACTGGAGAAGCTGTCATGTATCGACGTCAGCTACTGCAACTTGCTGCTCTCGCACCGTTGTATGCCTGTGCGGGACGTCTGTATGCAATGCCCGGCAATTCACCACGTTTTCTATTGGTGTTTCTGCGTGGTGGTTATGACTGCGCCAATGTATTGGTGCCCTGTTCGAGTAGCGATTACTACGAAGGTCGCCCGAATATCGCTATTGCCAAACCCAACGCCACCGATATCAACAGCGCAATTGCGCTGGACAGCGACTGGGGTTTGACACCGGCGTTGCGCGATTCCATCAGCATCATGTATCAACGTGGCGAAGCTGCGTTTATTCCGTTTGCAGGCACGGAAGATTTATCGCGCAGTCATTTCGAAACGCAAGATTCGATTGAACTTGGTCAGCCTATGCAAGGCACACGTAACTTGCGTTCTGGCTTTATGGCGAGATTGGCCGCACAACTGCAAGGTATCAACCCCATTGCGTTTACCGATTCATTGCCTCTGACATTTCGCGGCGAAACCGATATTCCCAATGTCTCGCTCAAGGGTGTGGGCAAGCCGGTGTTCGATCAGCGCCAAGCCGGTATTCTTGCGTCAATGTATGCAGGCAATCATTTGCAAGCCGCCATCAACGATGGACTTGAGTTACGTCAGGAAGTGGGCCGCAGCATGGAAGAGGAAATGAATGCAGCCAATCGAGATGCCATCAGCGCCAAGGGTTTCGCGCTCGAAGCGCAACGTGTGGCGCGCTTGATGCTCGATCAATACCGATTAGGCTTTATCGATGTCGGTGGCTGGGATACGCACGTCAATGAAGGTGGCGCGAACGGCGCGTTGGCCAGCAATCTGACCAATCTCGGTAGTGGGCTTAATGCGTTAGCGCAGACGCTTGGCAATGAATGGAAGAACACGGTGGTGGTTGTAGTGTCCGAGTTCGGCCGCACCTTCAAGGAGAATGGCAATCGCGGCACCGATCACGGTCATGGTTCGGTGTACTGGGTGTTAGGCGGTGGCATCAAAGGCGGCCACATTGCCGGCGAACAGATTCAAATTAGTCGAGCCAATCTGTTTCAGGATCGCGATTATCCGGTATTGAACGATTACCGCGCGATGCTGGGCGGCATGTTCAAAACGTTATGGGGTTTGTCGGATCAGCAATTGGACAAGGTGTTTCCGCAGGTTCGTGCGGTGGATTTAAAGCTTGTTTGACGGCTCGGAAGGGCAAGACTTGCTATATGTCCCCACCACTTGCGAACTCCCTCCCGGTAGCGGGAGAGAGACCGAGAGTGGGTTATATTGGCATCGAACTCTCAACGCTTCTTTATTAATTAGCCTTTCGCAGCGCGCTTCGCTTGGAAAAATTCGCGCAACACCGCGCCACACTCCTCCGCCATCACGCCACCAATCACATCTAGCCGGTGATTCAACGCTGCATGTTGCGTGATGTTGAAGATCGTTCCCGCTGCGCCGGCACGTGGATCAACGGCGCCATATACCAATCGCTTGACACGTGCATGCACCATCGCACCAGCGCACATCGCACACGGCTCCAGCGTCACGTACAGCGTGGTATCAATTAGACGATAGTTGCTGAGTATCTGCGCAGCAGCGCGCATCGCCTGCATCTCTGCATGCGCGCTCGGATCATGCAGTGCGATCGGTCGATTCCAGCCTTCGGCGATGATCTGGTTGTCTTTGACGATCACTGCGCCAACGGGCACTTCGCCTTCAGCGTTGGCCACGCGCGCCAACGCCAGCGCACGTGACATAAATTTCTGATCGTCTATTTGCATTGATCGCTCACACATCGCAGCCCCACCTGGCTGCCTGGATTTGTAGGTCGGGTTTTATACCCGACTCTGGCGTCGTTGTCGGCATAAAACCCGACCTACAGTCAGTAATGACCCAGTGAAGCGCCGCTGCATGTGGGTTGCCTCGCGAGCTATCGTTCGGTACCCTTCGCGCCCCTTCCGGTTCCCCTTGAGGCAACCATGTGGTCGATCGTCTGGTCCATTCAACGCGCGGGTTTCCCCTGATCGCACCCGGTCTATCCCATCGATAGACCGTTGCCGTGCGGCGCGCAGACCATTCGACTACTTGTGACTGAGTACGATTGCTCGCATCGCTGCCTGTTTGACAGCCAATTTTCCGTAGCGCGAGCCGATGATTCAGACCCCTTACTACCTGATCGACAAAAGCAAACTGCTCAACAATCTGCGCAAGATGCAGATCGTGCGCGAGCGCTCTGGCGCTCGGACGTTGCTGGCATTGAAGTGCTTTGCCACCTGGGCGGTATTCGATCTGATGCGCGAGTACATGGACGGCACCACTTCCTCGTCATTGAACGAAGTCAAACTGGGTCGCGAAAAATTCGGCGGCGAGACGCATGCGTATAGCGTTGCCTACGCCGATCATGAAATTGACGAGGTTGTCCGCAATGCGGACAAGATCATCTTCAACTCGATTGGCCAACTGCAGCGCTTTGCCGGCAAGACCGGTTCGTTGCCACGTGGTCTGCGTTTGAATCCCGGCGTAAGTAGTTCCAGCTTCGATCTTGCCGACCCTGCTCGTAAACACAGCCGGCTTGGTGAATGGGATGCGACGAAAGTTGAAGCCGTGCTCGAGCACGTCACCGGCTTTATGATTCACAACAATTGCGAGAACGCCAACTTCTCGTTGTTTGATCGCATGCTCGCGCAAATCGAAGCGCGCTTCAGTTCGCTATTGAAGCGTGTGCAATGGGTAAGCCTTGGCGGTGGCAT
>Ga0157379_10001436_pt1 | contig 19557 bp, 21 predicted proteins | sample S25metaG_FD_121802 | JGI IMG/M metagenome (GOLD analysis project Ga0157379, IMG submission 121802) | Switchgrass rhizosphere microbial communities from Kellogg Biological Station, Michigan, USA - S2-5 metaG | ecosystem: Host-associated > Plants > Roots > Rhizosphere > Soil | place: USA... | reverse complement strand
CGCGCTCACGCGGAAGCTGGAGGAGATGCGCGGGCAGAAGGTCGAGGTGCGGATCGCGCAGCTCTTCCTCAGCCTCGCCGAGCGCATGGGGACCGAAACCAAGAAGGGGATCGAAGTGCCGCTGCATCTATCGCGGCAGGAGATCGCGGATTTGACCGGAACGACGGTGGAGACCGCCATCCGCACGCTCTCGCGCTGGGGGCACGAAAAGATCGTGATCACCGGTGAGAAGAGCTTCCTGATCCCGTCCCGCGAGCGGCTCGAGCACGTGGTCGAGGGGCGCGAGAAGTAGAGTCTATTCCGGAACGTCGAAGAGGAAGGCGCGGCGCCACCGGGGCGGACGGCGCTCCGGATCGAAGCCCGAGAGGAGCCACGCGCGCCAGCTCGCCACGTCCTCGTCGGTGGTCTGCTCCGGGCGGAACTCCACCCCGCCGTAGCTGAACCGGTCCCGACTCCAGGCGAGATTGCTGCGCTTGTAGAAGAACGCGCAGAGCCGCTCCTTTCCTTCCCTGGGCCTGAAAAGCTTGAGCCGGCAGCGGCCAGGCTTGCCCCGCTCGAGCGGAGCGATCTCGAGACCTCCGGGACTGATCTCCAGCTCGAAGGGCTCGAGACCTTCCTCGAACGCGCCCATCACGCGCTCCAGGAACGGCAGCGCGTCGAGATCGGCGAGCGCGACGTTGGGCGCCCCCCAGCGGATCAGCACGGGGACACCGGTACGAGCGGAGTCATCCGCTTCCGGAACAGGGGCTGCGCGACATGGCGCATGCCGGCGAGCCAGGCCTCGTACATCCAGGTCGTGAGTCCCGGCTTCGCGAGATAGCGGGTGTCGTCCGGCTGGCAGACCAGACTCACTTCCAGATTGGGGGCGAGCCCCATCGGGATCCGATGGCGCCGGCATGCTTCGTACACGTGCTCGAACACCACCCGCATCTCCTCGTACCGCGGGGACGGGTGACGCTCCATGTCGGAGCCGATCACCGGGCGGAAGATGCACACCGTCGGAAAGGCGCCCACGCTCGTGATGTAGTCGATGGCGCGGAGCGTGTCCTCGAGCGGCTCGACGCCGGCGATGATCTCCCCCGAGACCGCACCCTTCCCCAGCTTCCGCGCGGTGTACTCCAGCGCGTCGAAAAACGCCTGCTGTCCCAGCGCCGTCTCCTTGCCCGGGAGATACCGGGCGAAATAGTCGGGGTTGTGGAACTCGTAGCACAGGGAGAAGTGATCCACGCCGAGGTCGATCAGCCGGTCGTAGACGGAGAGATCCCGGCTCGGCATGAGCTGGAGCCCGACGAGGCCGCCCACGCGCTCCTTCACGGCCTTCACGAAGGGCATCGCCTCCTCGTGGCAGCGCTTCGAGTAGCCGCTGTTGAAATGGAAGAAGGTGACTCCGCTCTCCTCCTTCGCCGCGCGGCACACCTCGACCACGTCCTCGAGCCCCTTGAGCGCGACCTCGTTCACGCCGACATTGGCGCCGGTGGTGCAGAACCGGCAGTGCATGGAAGGGTCTGAATACCAGAACAGGCAGCCGTTCGAGATGTAGATGCCGAGGTAGGTCCCCTGGAGCACGCCGACGCGCCGCATGGGCGTCCCCGCCGACGTGCGGCGCCCGTACCACGCGGGCTCCGCCGGAACCCGCACCGGGTAGCGAAGGCCGGAGCGATCGTCCTCGATCCGGTACTCCCCGCGCGCCTTGACGAGGCGATAGGGAGACGCGCGCACGAAGTCCTCCTCCACGGGGACGTTCACCCAGATGTCCTTGAGCGGGCCTGGGAGCGTCAGCTCGAGTCCCGATCCGAGGCCCGCGCGGGTCCGCGAGACGCCGCGTCCGTCCTCGAGAAGCGCGCACGAGGAATCGATGCGGACGCCCCTGCAGAAGAGATCGATCTCGAGCTCGCAGGGATTGAGAGCGGCGCGCACGGGCGGGCCTAGGGTGTGGCGGCGGCCGGCTTCGAGACGAGCGTCGCGCGCGACACCTCGATGACGTGGACGCCGTTCTTCGTCGACGCGAGCCCTCTCACCTCGACGACATACGAGGGCCAGTCCTTGCATTGAACGAAGGGGTCGGGCGATCCCGCGTAGCTCCCGGGCGCCATGGAGCGGCCGTGCTCCTGCGTGAGGAGCCAGAGGGTGCTGTCCGCCGTGATGATCCCCATGGGAACGCCGGACGCGATGCAGCGCTTGGCGCAGTCTTGATGGAGGGGTCCCGACAGGCCGCGCGCGAGCCAGCAGCTCAGATCGAGGAGCTCGCCGCGAACGACCGCGACGTTCGGACGCTTGGATGCGGGCGGACTCGGGGAATTGGCTGAGGCCGAGGCGATGGCCAGAGCGAGGACGAGAACCGCCGCCAAGGCGACGCTGCGGAATCTGGGTTTCACGGTGCACGCTCCGGGATCGGGAATCAGGACTGGATGTCCGGCACCCATCACGCTATCACCCGGAGACGACGAAGCCGCATGGGACCAAAGTCCCATGCGACTCCCTTGGAGCGGCGAAGTGGTTAGCTGCGGTTGCCGATGGGCACGTATGCGCGCTTCGGCGAGCCGACGTAGATCTGGCGCGGGCGTCCGATGCGGAAATCCTTGTCGCGGCGCATCTCGAGCCACTGCGCGATCCAGCCCGGCAGACGCCCGAGCGTGAACATGACCGTGAACATGTTCACCGGGATGCCGAGCGCCTGGTAGATGACGCCGGAGTAGAAGTCGACGTTGGGATAGAGCTTCCGACTCACGAAGTACTCGTCCTTGAGCGCGATCTCCTCCAGGTTCATGGCGATCTCGAGGAGCCGGCTCGACTGCCCCACGCGCTCGATGACCTGGCTGCAGGCCTTCTTCAAGATCGCGGCGCGCGGGTCGTAGGACTTGTACACGCGGTGGCCGAAGCCCATGAGCCGCGCCGTGTCGTTCTTGTCCTTGGCCTTCGCGAGGAACTTGTCCGCGCTCCCCTCCTCCGCGGCGATCCGCTCGAGCATCTCGATCACCTGCTGGTTGGCGCCGCCATGGAGCGGGCCCCAGAGGGCGCTGATCCCCGCCGCGATGCTCGCGTAGAGGTTCGCCATCGAGCTCCCCACCATGCGCACCGTGCTGGTCGAGCAGTTCTGCTCGTGATCGGCGTGCAGGATCAGGAGCAGATCGATGGTCCGCGCGAGCACCGGGTCGACCTCATACGTGTCGCTCGGCACCGCGAACATCATGTTCAGGAAGTTGGAGGTGTAGTCGAGACGGTTCTGCGGATACACGAACGGCTGCCCGATCGAGTGCTTGTAGGAGCTGGCCGCGATCGTCGGCATCTTCGCGATCAGCCGGATGATCGTCTCGTGGATCTGCAGCTCGCTCTCGGGCTTCTGGTAGAACGTGGCGAGCGCGCCCACCGCGGCGGCGCAGACCGGCATCGGGTGCGCGTCCTTGGGAAGCGCGTCGAAGAAGCGGCCGAAGTCCTGGTGGAGCATCGTGTGGATCGTGACTTCGTGGGTGAACCCGTCGAGCTCGGCGCGCGTCGGGAGCTCGCCGTGGATGAGGAGCCAGGCCACCTCGAGGAACGTGCTCCGGGCGGCCAGATCCTCGATGGGGTAGCCGCGGTAGCGCAGGATCCCCTTCTCGCCGTCGATGAAGGTGATCGCGCTCCGGCAGGCGCCGGTATTGCCGTAGCCCGGGTCCAGCGTGATGAGTCCGGTGGCCGAGCGGAGCTTCTCGATGTCGACCGCGGTCTCGTCCTCCGTGCCCTTGATGACGGGGAGCGAGAGCGAGGTTCCGTTGTAGGTCAGGTTGGCAGTCTCGGCGGTACCTTGTTTGACGTCGGTCGGCATCAGTCCCCTCCTCACAGGATCGTCGATCGCGTGCCTAGAGTATAGGACGCGCGTCCGTGCGTCACGCGCGGAGAGGCTTCCCCATCATCGCGTCACTGACGCGGCCGAAGACCCTTCGAGCGACCGCTCGCATGGGGGGCAGGTGCCGCGCGAGCTCGTCGAGGGCGCGTCCCGCCGTTGCGACGTCCGCATAGCCCGACGCGAGATCGTGCTCGACGAGCGCACGGATCATCGGCTCGCTCATCTCCATGTGGAAGAGGAGCCCGATATGCGGCCCGTGGCGAAATCCCTGGCAAGGGGTGAGCTCGGAGGACGCGAGCGGGACGGATCCCGGCGGCGGGTCGAAGGCGTCGCCGTGCCAGTGAAACGCCGTGAACGCGCCGGGGAGGCCGGCCCAGAGCGGGTCGTCCATCGCGAGAGTCACCGGGAACCAGCCCAGCTCCTTTCGCGCGGGTCGCACGGTGGCGCCGAGCGCGGCCGCAAGGAGCTGGCTGCCGAGGCAGACCCCGAGGACGGGTATGTCGCTCTCGACCGCGCGCCGGATCAGCTCGATCTCGGCAGCGAGGTGCGGATGCCGGTCCGCCTCGTAGACGCCCATGGGGCCGCCCATCACCACGAGCGCGTCGTGGGGCGCGATGTGGGCCGGCACCGGCTCTCCCTCGAAGACGCGCACCGTCGTGAGCCGCGCGCCCTCCGCCGCGAGCACGTCGCCGATCAGACCGGTCGTCTCGGGCTCCACGTGCTGGATGGCCAGCACGGACGGAACCCGCCGGTCAGGCGCCATCATGAAGTCCCTCCCGTCACGCTGCCTCCCGTTGCGCGTATGCTGATTCGACGGGCGAACGCCCGTGCGTTTTCAGATACCACGAACCGGAGGCCGAAGCATGAGATTCCTCGCCGCGTTTCTCGCCCTCGCCGTTCTCGCCGCCCCGTGCCCGGTCCGATCCGCCCCCGCCGCCTCTGACGTCAAGCCCGAGACCAGGCGCGCCACGTTCGCCGGAGGCTGCTTCTGGTGCATGGAGACCGCGTTCGAAGGGCGCCCAGGAATCGTGGCCGTGATCTCCGGATTCTCGGGCGGCAAGGAGGCGCATCCCACCTACGACGAAGTCTCCGCCGGGCGAACGGGGCACATGGAGTCGGTGGAGGTCGTCTATCACCCGAGCGAGATCAGCTACGAGCGCCTCCTCGAGATCTACTGGCACAACATCGATCCCACCCAGGGCGACGGGCAGTTCTGCGACCGTGGCGCCCAATATCGATCGGCGGTCTTCGTCCGCGACGCTGAGGAGCGCACGCTGGCCGAGAAGTCGAAGAGCGCGATCGCCAAAACGCTCCATGGGCCGGTCGTAACGCGCATCCTGCCCTTCACTGGGTTCTGGCCCGCCGAGGAATATCACCAGGATTACTTCCGTAAGAACCCAGACGACTACCACCGCTACCGCGAGGGGTGCGGGCGCGACCGCCGGCTGAAGGAGCTGTGGGGGGCCCGGGCGGGCGAGGAGCCCGCGGTCCACTAGGCGGAATTCCTGGCCAGGACGTGAGTTACCGGACAGTCCTGTCGGAACGGGCATGTCACAGACATTTGTGTCTCACAGTAAAAACATGTTTACTCTTGAATAGCGTGGCTGCTATAATTCTCAGGACGTCGGCGGATAAGTAGTTAGCGCATCTTTGCGAATTCATCGTCCGTAGAAATCGTAAGCTGCCGACGACGCTTCATTCCCTGGAGCCTCGCATGCGTACCCTGATCCCAGCAGTCGCGTCCGTCGCTTTCCTGGTGTTCTCCCCCACTTCCGAGTGCCAGGCTTCGTCCGGTCGTCCTGCCCCTCGCCCTGATGCGTCGAAGACGCAGATCGTCGAGTTGCACAAGGACCAGATGTCGAAGCCGGCGACTCCGCCACCGGACCTGTCGCCATCCGGAGTGACATCGCAAGAAAAAGCTTCCACTCCTCCGGACGCTCCAGAACCCGGTACGCTCGGTCTCGTCGTCTCGGCGGCAGCGATCGCCCTGGCCAGCCGGCGCCGCTCCAAGTAAGCCAAGTCGTAGGGCTGTAACACACTAAGCCAGAAGGCGCACCGCCTTCTGGCTTTGGCGCTTTGGCGCTTTCGCGCGTCCCCACGTTCCCCCCCTTGATGTACCAACTCTGGCACTCAAACTGCTGTAGATGGCGGGACTCATCGAGTCCCAAGACAGTGGAGGGGGGTCCATGAAGACACCAACGGGAATGGCGCTGCTGCTATGGGCGATGGTCGGCGCCCTGGCGGGAGCCGTCGTGTGGGGGGCGGCACCGGCACGGGCCGGCGACGCCGCTTCCAATGCGTCCCAGCCCTACATCGCTCCGATCGTCCCAGCATTCGACAAGAGCCAGCACGAGGGAAGGATCGGCGTGGGGGAGCAGGTTCGAGATCAGGGTTCCTCGCTGCGCAAGGACCTGATCCGGAAACGAACGATTGGAGACATCATCGACCGCTCCAAGCGCGGTGGTGGCACCGGAGGAACACCAACGGAGACGATCAACGCTCCGCTCGACACGCAGCCCATCTCGCTTTCGTATCAACCGGCGAGCGACCCGCCGCCAGACTGTCCGGAGCCGAGCGGATTCGCGCTGGCGGGCATCGGGGTAGCCGGCATGATCCTCTATGGGAGGCGCGGAAAGCGCTGATCGATCTTCACGAACGTCGGCGTACACGGGCTCCTCGGCGCAAGCCGGGGGGCCCGCTGTGCTAGGCTCCCGAGCCATGCCCTTCAGCGATCCATCGTCGTTCCGCCTTCCACGCCTGCGGTTCCTTCCGGTCGAGCAGCTCGTGCCGCACGAGCAGCAGGACGACCGGCGGACGGGCGCGCTCTCGACACGGCTCAAGGATTCCGGGGTCCTCAAGAACCCGCCGGTCGTGACCTCGGCCGAGGCGATCGGCGATCCGCGGTACGTCGTCCTGGATGGAGCCAACCGCGTGGCCACGCTCAAGGGCGCCGGCTTTCCCCACGCGGTCGTGCAGATCGTGGACTACGACGATCCCGGCGTCCGGCTCACCACATGGCACCACGCGCTGACGCACGACGTCGGAACCGAAATCGAGGCGGCGATCGCCTCCATCCCGGGCCTCACGCTGCGCGAGCTGGATCTGCCCCATGCGCGCGCGCTCCTCGCGCGGCGCGAGGCGATCGCGTTCCTGGTCCGGGCCGGAGCGTGCGTGCTCTCGCTCCACGGCGGCCAGGATCTGCACGAGCGAAACGCGCTCCTGAACGCCGTGGTCGATCGCTACCGTTCGCGCGTGCCCTACTACCGCGTGACCCGGGATTCGCTGGAAGAGGCTCGCGCGCGATATCCCGACGTCGAGTCGCTCCTCGTGTTTCCCCACTTCCATCCCGAGGAGATCTTGGAGGTGGCTCTGAGCGGCGCCCGACTGCCCGCCGGCATCACGCGGCACGTGATCGCGTGGCGAGCCCTCCGCGTCAACCTGCCGCTCGCGCTGATGGCGGACCCCGATCGCACGCTCGAAGAGAAGGACCGCTGGCTCGAGCAGTGGATCGCGGACCGCATCGCGACGAGCTCCGTGCGCTTCTACGAGGAGAGCACGGTGCTCTTCGACGAGTGATGTCGCTCCTGTGAAGCCGCTCTCGCCGCCGCGTCTCGACGAGATCCGCGCCGCGCGCGAGCGGATTCGCGGGCTCGCCGTCCGCACCCCGCTCCTCCGCCTTCCCCTCGAGAAGGACCAGCCCGAGATCTATCTGAAGCTGGAGACGCTGCAGCCGATCGGCTCGTTCAAGATCCGCGGCGGAGGAAATGCGATGCGGAGCGCCTCCGGGGATCTGCTCGCGCGCGGCGTCTATACCGCGAGCGCCGGGAACATGGCGCAGGCCGTCGCCTGGTGCGCGCGCGAGATGGGGATTCCGTGCACGGTGGTCCTGCCCGACGACGCGCCTCGCGCCAAGCTCGACGCCATCGAGCGGCTCGGCGCGCGCGCGCACCTCGTTCCCTTTGCCGACTGGTGGAAGGTCCTCGAGGAGCACCGCTACCCCGGCCTCGACGGCCTCTTCGTGCATCCCGTCGCGGATCCGGCGGTGATCGCCGGCAACGGCACGATCGGCCTCGAGATCCTCGAGGACCTGCCCGACGTGGACGCAGTGCTCGTTCCGTTCGGAGGCGGCGGACTGAGCGGCGGAATCGCGTCCGCCATCAGGGCCGAGAAGCCGGGGGTGCCGGTCTATGCTTGCGAGGTCGCGACTGCGGCGCCTCTCGCGGCGTCCCTGGCCGCGGGGGTGCCGAGCTCGGTCGAGCGGATCCCGAGCTTCGTCGACGGAATCGGGGGACGAAGCGTCCTTCCCGAGATGTGGCCGCTTCTCCGAGGCGTCCTCGAGGGATCGATCGTCGTCTCGCTCGAGGAGGCGGCGGCCGCGGTGCGGCTCCTCGTCGCACGCGCCCGCGTCGTGGCCGAGGGGGCGGGCGCCGTTCCGGTCGCGGCCGCCCTGTCCGGGCAAGCCGGCCGGGGGCGCCTCGCCTGCGTGGTGTCGGGAGGCAACATCGACCCCCAGAAGCTCGCGACGATCCTGACCGGGGGCATCCCCTAGCTCACTGTCCGGGACTCCCGATTCAAGATTTTCGCCCTGCGTACCGATGGTACGAGTGGAACCCGGCACTCGAAACGGCGTACCACCGGATAGGCCCCACTCCCGTGCACGATCTCAATCCACAAGAGCTTCGCCGCGCCATCCTCACGCACCACCTGGCTCGCCTCACCTGGGTGGCGTTCATCATCACGTTCGTCATCGCCCGGTCCATCGCCCTCCTGAGCACCGACTTCCACGTGATGGTGGGCGAGACGCACCTCCACCATTTGAACATCGGCATCATTCTCCTCGCGGCCATGGGCGGGTACCTTCTCTTTCGCCGGCCGGGGGGCCACGAGCTTCGGTCGGCGGCGGTGCTCTACGGCATCGCGCTCGGCCTCACCTTCGACGAGTTCGGCATGTGGCTTCATCTCGAGGACGAGTACTGGCAGCGGGCGAGCTACGACGCGGTCGGGATCATCGGCGCGTTCCTCGGGCTCCTCTCGGCGGGACCGATGCTGCGGCGCGTGCGGCGGAAGTACTGGGCCACGGTGGCGGGAGCCGCGATCGTGGCGGTGCTCTTCGGGATCCTGGTCCTGAAGCCCTTCCTCAGCCCGGGCGTGAGCGCACCGCGCTAGCGGAGCAGCACCGTCCGCGCGCTCGAGACGATCCCGGCGGCCTCGAGCCTGAGCCAGTAGACACCGGACGGAGCGGGCGCTCCGCCATCGAACCGTCCATCCCATCCGAGAGGGGTTCGACCCGCCGGCATGATCCCGCGGTGAAGCGTCCGCACCTTGCGCCCCTTCACGTCGAACACGTCGACGCTCGCGTCGGCCGGACCCGGCAGGTCCACCTCGAGCGTGAGCGCGCCATAGAACGGGAGTCGTCCCTTGAGCCGGAGCTGCACGCGCGCCGGGGGCCCTCCGGCTTCCACCCCGACGATGGAATCCTCGCTGACGATGCGATACACCTCACCGTCGTCGTCGCAGATGTAGAGCTCGCCCCGCGCGTCCTCCCCGAAGCTCGTCACGCGTCCGATCGAGTACGCGCCGCCGGCCGGCACGAGGTCGGCGGTGCGCTCCACGATGTTGACGAGCGAGCCTCCCTGGAACGTTCCCGACCAGATCTGCCCCGTGCAGTAGTCGGCGTAGAAGTAGCTCCCCTGCAGCCCGGGGATCTTGGAGCCGCGATACACGTAGCCGCCGGTGATCGAGCACTTGCCGCCGGTGTGCGTGTACTCCGTCGCGGGAAGGATGAACGGGCAGGACGGATTCGAGCAGGAGCCGCAGGGCGTTGTCGTGCTCGTGGTGAACGCGAGCGTTCCTTCGTAGCAGCGCCACCCGAGATTCGCCCCCGCACCCGTTCCATAAGGTAGGAAGTCGACCTCCTCGCGCGTCGCCTGTCCCACGTCCGCGATGATGAAGTCGTGCGTCTGCCGGTCGAAGCTGTCCCGCCACGGATTCCGGAGTCCGAAACACCAGATCTCGTCGAGCCCCGCCGTCGCGCCCGCGTACGGATTGTCGGGCGGGATCGAGTAGGTCGCGCCGCTCACGTCGATGCGCAGGATCTTCCCGAGGAGCGAGTTCAGGTTCTGCGCCCGGTCCCCCGGATCTCCCGCGTCGCCTCCGTCTCCCATCGCGATGTACAGGTATCCATCGGGTCCGAAAGCGATCCAGCCGCCGTTGTGATTGGCAAAGGGCTGCGCGATCGACAGGATCACGGTCCCACTGGGATTGGCGACGTCAGGGTCCCCGCTCACCTGGTAACGCACGATGCGCGTCGTGCCGCCGGCGTCGGTGTAGTCGACGTAGAAGCGCCCGGTCTGCGCGTAGTCGGGAGCGAACGCGAGACCGAGGAGGCCCTGCTCGTTGCCCGTCGCGAGGAGGTCCGTCGTGAGGAACGGGGTCGCGTTGACGGCGCCGTTCTTCACGATCTTGATCCGCCCCCGGGCATCCGAGCCGCGCCGCTCCACCACGAAGAGCCGCGTCGTGTCTCCGGGCGGAGCGGTGACGTAGAGCGGGAAGTTGAGCCCGCTCGCGACGCGCACCGTGGTGAGCGGCGGCACCTGCGCGCGGGCCGGCCCGGCCAGGAAGATGGCCAGGAGCGCGGTGACGATCACGCCGGGGAGAAGCACACCCCGCGCGATGTGTCGCGCACGGCTCAATGCGGCTTCCTATGGCTCTCCGCGGCTTCGCGCCAACGGTCCCGCCATCCCGAGATCATGACGCTCTCGTCCGCGGGCGCATCGCCCACGACCTGGAGCACATTGCCCGACGGATCGAGCACGACCACGCGGTGCGCGCTCGTGTTCATGTCGAACGAGCCGTCGTCGATGCCCCAGAAGAGGTTCATGTTGACGACGTAGACGTTGTGGGACTCGACCCCCTCGAAATGGAATCGATCCTTGTGCTCGATCGTCGCCCAGTAGGTGAGCTCGCTCTTCATGGGAGCGCTCGTTCCGGTGTTCCGGTAGAGATTCCGCCGGTAGTGCGCGGAGAGGTCGGCGTAGTAGCGCACGGCGCGCCAGGTGACCGCGTGAGGGATGCGTCTCGGCCCGAGCCCGCGGGACCACCACACCACGGCGTGCGCGGTGTCGGCCCCCATCTCCCAGTGATTGTCGAGCGCCCTCTCGACCAGGGAACCCCGGTCGGGATACGTGGACTCCGCGATCGCGAGGAGGCGCGCGCTCAGGCTGTCGTCAGCGGCGCGCTCCACCGACACGCTGAAGGCATAGTCCGTCTCGTCGAGCCTGGACGGCCGCTCCTCGTAGCCCGCCACCTCCGCCTGGTCGACGAAGTAACCGGGAGGCGTGGCGTGAGCGGGGATGGGCCGCGCGGCGAGGGCTGCGAGCGGCAGGATGACGGCGAGCGCGGAGACCCGCCGCCTGCGTTGCGTTCGGTCCATGCGTCACCTCCGAGCCCGGCGGCTCCCCTCGATGATGCTCCGGGGGCGGGGCCGAGCCAAGCGGCAAATGCCGGCGTCCCGGCTCCGGAAAACAGGGGATTGCGCTCGGTGGGGCTGAGGTAGAATCGACGCCTCGATCCGGACCTGAGTCCGATCCTCGGCGCCGACGTCCACCCGCTGCAGTTTGGAGGTACGCTGTCATGGCATCGATCAAGCCCATTCCCGATGGCTACACCACGGTCACGCCGTCCCTCTGCATGAAGGACTGCAACAAGGCGATCGATTTCTACAAGAAGGCGCTCGGAGCACAGGAGCTGATGCGCATGCCCGGGCCGGACGGAAGGATCATGCACGCGGAGGTCAAGATCGGTACCTCGATCATCATGATGAACGACGAGATCATGGGCTCGAGGTCGGCCGAGACTCTCGGCGGTTCGCCCGTCGGCTTCTATCTCTACGTGGAGGACTGCGACAGCGCGCACAAGAAGGCCGTGGCCGGTGGATGCACGGAGATCATGCCGCCTTCGGATATGTTCTGGGGCGACCGCATGGGCGGCGTGGCCGATCCGTTCGGCTACAAGTGGAACTTCTCCACGCACATCAAGGACATGACGCCCGAGGAGATCAAGAAGGGCCAGGACGAGTTCATGAAGCAGATGGCGGGCTCCCGCTAGGCGGGCGCCCGATGGAAGTGACGGAGCCCTTCGGCCGCGAGGCCGGAGGGCTCTCGTCGTTTCAGCGGAGCAGCACCACCTTGCGGGTTTGCGCCGCGCCTGCCGATTCGATCCGGTAGAAGTAGGTCCCCGCCGCCACCAGAACGCCTCGCTCGTCGGTGCCGTCCCAGCGGAGCGAGCTCGGGCCCTCGGGCAGGAGGCCGCGCCTGAGCTCGCGCACCAGCCGGCCGTGCACGTCGTAGACGGCGATCCGCCCTTCGCGCGCCCGCGCGAGCTCGAAATCGATCGCGGCGGAGGAGCGGAACGGATTCGGGTAGGGGGCGTGGAGCGTCATCGCCGCCGGGGCGACCGGAGCGTCGGCCACGGCCGTCACGTCTCCGAAGAGGAGCTCGTACGTATCGTCCTTCAAAACGCCGTCCAGGCCGGCATAGACGAGCATGCTCTTGCGCACGGTGTCGTAGACCGCCGTATGGCCGTAACGAGGCGTGGGCGACAACCCCGCAGGGAAGAGCTGCGTCCAGGCCGGCGCACCGGTGAGCGCCAGGGCCCAGGTATCGCCGCAGAACGTCACACCGTCGAACCCGCCGAACACCACGAGGCGGTCGCGCGACTGATCGTAGATCGCGGTGGGCTGATAACGTTGCGACGGAGGCGTGCCCGAAGCGCTGATCTGGGTCCATGCCGGGCTGCCCGAGAGCGAGAGCGTCCACGCGTCGTTCATGAGCGTGCTGTCGGTGCCCCCGAAGACCACCATCGAATTCGTGACCGGATTGCGCGCCGAGCCCGCGAGGAATCGCGCGGGCGGTGGCGTGCCGGAGGGCGTGAGCTGCGTCCAGGTGGGCGTGCCCGAGAGGGTGAGCGCCCACGCGTCGTTGTAGATGAGGACTCCTGCGCCGCCAAAGACCACGAGGCGGTCTCCCGCCGGGTCGTAGACGCCGCACGCGCCGAACCGCTCCGGAGGCGGCGTTCCGGCCGGATTCAGCTTGGTCCATGCGGGCGTCGCGCCAAGGGTGAGGCTCCAGACGTCGTTCATTTCGTTGTGGCTCGCGTCGGAGCCGCCGAACACCAGCACGCGGTCGTGCGTGGAGTCGTAGACCATGAGGTGTCCATCCCGCGCGATGGGCTTCGTGCCCGTGGGATTGAGATTGCCCCACGCCTGCGTGCCGAGGGCGAGCGCCCACGCGTCCTGTAGGAGCGCGCCCGACTCGCCATGCCCGCCGAACCCGGTCATGCGATCGCGCGGCGCGTCGTACGCCGCGGCGTGACCGTAGCGCGGAGGTGCGGGGCCGCCCAAGGGCGCGAGGGTGGTCCACGCGGTCGACCCCGAGAGTGATAGCGAGAGGGTCGCGTTGGTCGGCTGATCCGCCAGGCCGCCGAACACGAGCATCCGGTCGCCCGCGGTGTCGAGCACCGCGACGTGATCGTAGCGCCCGACGGGGATGCTGCCGGACGGCGCCAGCTGGGCCCACGCGGGGGATGCGAAGGCCAGCGCCCATGACGTCCCTGGCGGGTCGCCCGAGGCGTCATCGCCGCCGAAGAGAACCATGCGGTCCCGCGTGGCGTCGTAGATCGCCTTGTGTCCCGTGCGCGCCGGCGGCGGCGTTCCGGATGGCGTGAGGAGCGTCCACGCGGGCGTGCCCGCGAACGACAGCGCCCACAGATCGCCCTTCGGTCCGCCCGTGTCGTTGCCGCCGAAGACGACGAGGCGGTCTCGGACGGAGTCGTAGATCCCGGAGTGCCGCGCGCGAGCATCCGGAGGACCGCCCGACGGCGCCATATTGGTCCACGCCGGCGTGCCCGCGAGGGCGAGCGCCCACGCGTCGCTGCGATACGTGAGCCCGGACTGGCCGCCAAACACCACCATGCGATCGCGCACCGGATCGTAGACGGCGCTGTGTCCCGAGCGCGTCGGAGGCGGGGTTCCCGTGGGCGCGAGCAGGGTCCAAGCGGGGCTTGCGCCGAGCGAGAGCGCCCACACGTCGCTGAGCGCCCCCGGCGCCGCGCCACCGTAGACGAGCATGCGATCGCGAACCGGATCGTAGATCGCGGTCGCGCCGCGGCGCGCGCTCGGCGGTGTCCCCGCAACCGCGAGGGGCTTCCAGGTCGGCGTCCCGGCCAAGCTCAGCTCCCAGACGTCGTTCTTCAGCGTCGACCCGACGAGTCCGCCGAAGACTAGCATCCGGTTGCGCACCGGATCGTAGATCGCCGCGTGCTGCACCCGCGCCGCGGGTGGCGGGAACGAGAGGAGCGACCAGACTCCATCGTCCGTCGCGACCGCCGCGGACGGCGTGAGCGATGCCGCGAAAAGCGCCGCGGCGATGAGGCCGCCGCGGATCGATGCGAGTCGAATCATTTCGACAGCTCCTCCAGACGATGCTGCGCCATCCTGTCTTTGGGATCGAGCTCGAGCGCCTTCTTGAACGCCGCGATCGCCTGGTCCTTCTGCCCCGCGGCCGCGTACGCCTCGGCCAAGCCATCCTGCGCGCGCGCGGAATTTGGATTCTGCTCCACGTTCAGCTGGTTCACGCGGATCGCATCCTCGTGCTTCCCCTTGTCCGAAAGGCTCTCGCCCAGGTCGATCAAGCTTCCCTCGCCGAAGTCATAGGCGTTCCGCCCATAGAAGCGCGACCGTAGAGCCTGGTATTGGGCGACCGTGCTGTCGATGCCGGAGGTCTCGTAGGTCCACCCGAGCTCCTCCACCAGCGTGGCCGGCGTGGGGCGGCCGTGGTGGCACGTGATGCATCCCACGGTGACGCGGTGCGTGCCCTGGAGCTTCATCTTCTTCAGATCGGAGTGGACGTCCCCGGTCATCTTCATCATCTCGCGGGCGATGTCCTTCTTCGGATTCTGGTCCGAGGCGAAATCGAAGCTCGAGAGCGGCTTACCTTCCTCGCCCACGTGGCAGTGGTTGCAGCGCACGCCCAGGGAGCGCGTGAAGGCCATCATCGCCCCCCGGAGCTCGTCCTTGGACGTCGTCTTGGGCAGGACCTTGAGGTTCTTCGCCTTGTCCGGCCAGTCCCACGCGGGAGGTTGCTGCGCGGGGGGCTGCTGGGCGAGGGTCGGGCCGGCGAGCAACAAGAGGAGCGCGGCGGAAGCAACGGAAACGGCCACGGAGGGCGAAACGGGAATTCGCATCGGGTCTCCTGTCCGGCTATGGGTTTCACGCCGTCTCCGAAAGTGGAGACTTCAAGCCTACGCCCGGTGCGGGCAGGCGTCAAACCTCCGCCACCGTGGTACTCTCGCTCCCCATGGAGCCCTACATCCTCGGCCACTCGGAGCACGAGACCCGCCGGCTCATCCTGCAGCACCAGATCTACGGACCGATCACCCGGCGCTTCTTCGAGGCGGCGGGGATCGGACGCGGCATGAAGGTGCTCGACGTCGGAAGCGGCGCGGGGGATGTCGCGCTCCTGGTCGCGGACCTCGTCGGCCCTGCGGGGCGCGTCGTGGGCGTGGACATGAACGCCGGGATCCTGGACACGGCTCGGGAGCGCGCCGCGGTGGCGGGCTGGCGCAACGTGGAGTTCCACGCCGGCGACTTCACGACCGTCGTGACGGAGCGGGACTTCGACGCGGTCGTGGGGCGCTGGGTGCTCATGCACGTGCCCGACCCGGTGACGCTCGTCCGAAATGCCGCGGCGCGGCTTCGCGTCGGCGGAATCGTCGCGTTCCACGAGAACGACTTCACGTATCCGCCCACGACCTTCCCGCCCACTCCGGTCGACACGGAGCTCGCGCGCTGGCTCGTGCCTCCGCCGGGCGGCCGCGGTCCCGAGATGCGGATGGGCACCAAGCTCTACGCCACGTTCCTGGATGCGGGCCTCCCAGGGCCTCAATTTCGCCTCGAGGCCCCGGCGGGCGGCGGGCCCGACTGGCCCGGCTTCGAGTACGTGGCCGAGACGGCGCGCAGTCTTCTCCCCATGATCGAGAAGATCACCGGTGTGAAGCCGACGGAGGTCGACCTCGATACCCTGGGCGCGCGCCTTCGGGAGGACGCGGCGAAGCACCGCGCGATCCAGATGCTGCCGCTCATGTTCGGGGCGTGGACGCGCAAGACCGGCTAGTGTCCCCTCGTTCCGCTCCCACTCCCGGAGGACCCATGCGTCTCGGCACCCCCCTCGCACCCGGCGCCACGAAGGTCATGCTCCTGGGGGCCGGCGAGCTCGGCAAGGAAGTCCTGATCGCGCTCCAGCGCCTCGGCGTGGAGACGATCGCGGTCGATCGCTACCCGGACGCGCCCGGGCATCAGGTGGCGCATCGCGCTCACGTGATCGACATGACCGACCCCGCGGCGATCCGCGCCGTGGTGGAAGCGGAGCGCCCTCACCTCGTCGTACCCGAGATCGAAGCCATCGCCACCGACGAGCTCCTCCGCATCGAGGAGGACGGTCTCGCGACCGTGATCCCGACCGCGCGCGCCACGCGGCTCACCATGAACCGCGAAGGAATCCGCCGTCTCGTCGCGGAGACGCTCCGCCTTCCCACGTCTCGATACGAATTCGCCGAGAGCGAGGACGAGCTCCGCGCCGCCGCTTCGAGGATCGGCTTCCCGTGCGTGGTGAAGCCGGTCATGTCCTCGTCGGGCAAGGGGCAGTCCGTCGTGTCGACCCCGGACGACGTGGCCCGCGCGTGGGAGTACGCCGAGAGCGCGGGACGGGTGAGGCACGGCCGCGTGATCGTGGAGGAGATGATCCGCTTCGACTACGAGATCACGCTCCTCACCGTGCGCTCCGTCGGCGAGAAAGGGACGAGCCGGACCTCGTTCTGCGAGCCGATCGGGCACGTGCAGGTGCGGGGCGATTACGTCGAGAGCTGGCAGCCGCAGCCCATGAGCGACGTCGCGCTCGCCCGCGCCAGGGACATCGCGAAGCGCGTCACCGACGATCTGGGCGGCCGTGGCGTCTTCGGAGTCGAGCTGTTCGTGAAGGGGGACCAGGTCTGGTTCAGCGAGGTGAGCCCGCGCCCGCACGACACCGGCATGGTCACCATGGCAACGCAGTTCCAGAGCGAGTTCGAGCTGCACGCGCGCGCCGTCCTGGGGCTTCCCGTGAACACGGGTCTGCGTTCTCCGGGAGCGAGCGCGGTGATCTACGGCGGGCTCGAAGCCAAGGGAATCGCGTTCGAGGGCGTGGACGAGGCGCTCCGAATTCCGCAGACGGATCTGCGTCTGTTCGGCAAGCCGGAGTCCTTCACGCGGCGCCGGATGGGCGTCGCGCTCGCCTGGGGCGACGACGTGAACGAAGCGAGGGTGCGCGCCAAGCTCTGCGCGGGCAAAGTGAAGCCGGTCGAGGCCGGGAGCCCCGCGAGCGAGACTCCCGTCCCGGCCTGAGAGCTAGCGCGACGCGGCCTGTCCTTCGGCCTGGTCGCGGAACTCCTGGCTAGCGTAGATCGCAACTTCCACCCGGCGATTCTTGCTCCGCCCTTCCTCGGTGGCGTTGGACACGATCGGCTCGTCCTCGCCGCGCCCCACGGTCCGGATGCTCCGCCGCACGCCGCGCGACCGCAGATAGTTCGCCGCCGCGTCGGCTCTCCGCTCGGAGAGACCCTGGTTGTAGCTCTGGGTCCCCACGTCGTCCGTGTGTCCGACGATGACGAGATCGGAGTTGTCGTATTTCTCGAGACTCTCCGCGAGCGTGTTCAGGTTGTGACTTGCTTCGCCGCGGACCGCGTCCGAGTCGAAGTCGAAGAGCAGCCCCGACGCGAAGGTGACGGTGATGCCCTCGCCGACGCGCTGCACCACCGCCCCTGGGATGTTCTGCTGGAGCTCCTGGGCCTGCTTGTCCATCTGATGTCCGATGATGGCGCCGGCAGCGCCGCCGACCGCGGCGCCGATGATGGCCCCCGTCGCCGTCGAGCCCGCCGCGTGACCGATGACGGCACCGACCACGCCCCCGGCGCCGGCGCCGACGACCGCTCCCTGCTGCGACTTGTTCCATGACGAGCAGCCGGCTCCCACGAGAAGGATCAGGGCCGCCGCGATGACCGCGGTCGCTCGTGAATTCTTGATTGCGTGCATGTACCCCTCCTGGACCGGGTTCCTGATTCGTTGGGCTGAGAGTCCTACGCAGGAAAGGTGCCAACGCCACGGAACTCCGGTGGCTCGCCCGTCCGTGATTTAGGCGGGCCGACGCCACCGAGCCACCGATGTAGCTTGTAACCGCGGCCGTACCGAAAAGGCCGGAATTGCCCTCGGATAAGCCTCGTTTCGGGCGTCCGGCCGGTGGCATGCGCCCTGCTTTACGGCATCGCGCACCCAGGATCGCGCGCGGTATCCCATTGATCGGGGGCATTGCGGCGCCTGTCCGCTTGTCGCGCCCCGGGCGCAGAGACGGCATCGCCTGACCGGAGGAACCATGGCCCGCATCGCGTTCATTCTCGACGACACGTTCGAAGACTCGGAGTTTCGCATCCCCTACGACCGGCTCACGGAAGCGGGCTTCGATTGCTTCGTGATCGCGTCGGAGGGCAAGAAGGAAGTGAAGGGAAAGAAGGGCGAAGAGATCGTGACGCCGGATCTCCACATCGCTGGAGTGTCCACCGACGAGTTCGACGCGGTGGTGATCCCCGGAGGCTACTCGCCCGATCGCCTGCGGATGGACCCGGCGATGGTCCGGTTCACGCGGGAGATGTTCGACAGCGGGAAGACCGTGGCCGCGGTGTGCCACGGACCGTGGATGTTGGCCGAGGCGGACGTGCTCGGCGGCCGCTCCGTCACGTCATGGCCCTCGATCCGCACCGATCTCGTCAACGCCGGCGCCGAGTGGGTGGACCGCGAGGTCGTCGAGGACGGCAACCTGATCACGTCGCGAAAGCCCGCGGATCTCCCCGCGTTCAGCGACGCGATCCAGCGCCACTTGAGCAGCATGATCGTGGATCGCGAGGCCCGATTCGAGGGCCGCGACAACGAGGAGCACCCGACGATCTAGGGATCGCGAAAGACACGGCCGTTCAACCCCGTCGCATAGACATGATCGGCCGTGCCCCACACGCAGCCCAGGATGTCGAAAGGGGCTCCTTCCACCAGCGACCACGACGAACCGTCGTAGTGGAGCAGTGAGCCGGCGCGTCCGGATGCGTAGACATCGGTCGAGGAGCGCCCCCATACGTCTTGGAGGACCTTGGTGGTTCCGCTCGCCATCGCATGCCACCCGGAACCATCGTAGTGGAGGATGAGACCCAGGTCGCCCACGGCGAAGACGTCGCTCGGCCCGGTGCCCCATACGCCGATCAGGATCTGGGTCGTTCCGCTTGGCATCGGGTTCCATGAATTTCCGTCGTAGTGGAGGATCGTGCCGTTGCTGCCGACGACGAACGCGCTCGTGGCCGATGCAGCCCAAACGTCGTTGAGATACGCGGACGAGGCCGTCGGAAGCGAAGCCCAGCCGGAACCGGTGTCGCGGATGGCGTAACCCTGAGACCCCACCGCGAAGACGGTACCATCGTCGGCGCCCCAGACCGCTTTCAGGCGCTGGCTGCTGGGCGTCGCCTCACGGGACCACTGAACCCCGTCGAACCGGACCACGGTGCCCGCGTCACCGACCGCGATGAGACCCGCGGCGTTCGAACCCCAGAGATCGTTCAAAGTCATCGTGGTGCCGGACACCTGCCTCGTCCAGCTTCGCCCATCG
>Ga0157379_10001434_pt1 | contig 19585 bp, 16 predicted proteins | sample S25metaG_FD_121802 | JGI IMG/M metagenome (GOLD analysis project Ga0157379, IMG submission 121802) | Switchgrass rhizosphere microbial communities from Kellogg Biological Station, Michigan, USA - S2-5 metaG | ecosystem: Host-associated > Plants > Roots > Rhizosphere > Soil | place: USA... | reverse complement strand
GCCCGACCAATGATGAATTGATGACAATTGAGGTGAGATGTGAGAATCGCTGGCTTGTTTTTCCTTATTTCTTGCAACTGTTTCTAGGATATGTGTCATGAAAGAAATATACAACCCTCGTTATAAAACGTAGCGAACGGTTGCTGGATTGCTTCAAACTTGGTTTGAAACTATAGGTTGCTCAGAATAATTCTGGGGGAAGTAACTTCATGGGAATTCCTTCTCTCTGTGTGAGATGAGTTTCACGGCGACCCCTATGCTCTAGACATCCAAGGCTTACTTTCAGTCATTCGTTGCTGAGGACGTTGACGTCGTTATTTTCTCAGCAGACTGTACATGGATGAATGAGCTCTTGAAGGGCTGCTGGAATAATTCGTACGTTGCTTCTGCTGTCTCTGGATCCTCTTCTACGCTATTGTCACATGAAAACCATACTTCTCTGTTACCTTGGTACGCCCTTCTTTGCTTGACCCGCCTAATTTCCCCGTTTATGTCGATGATATTTCATAGGTCTTCTTAATTTTCAGGATGATTATATGAACCCATTTTCAGACGGACCTCTCTCTCTGACAATCACTAAGCACTCCAAAAGGCGTAGATCTCCACCAGCGAATTACACACATCTTCTCCAACCACGATGCTACTCTCAAGCGGGCAAATGAACGTACAGGAATAAATCGAACCTGTCTATCTGCTCCATCAGAGACACATCTTACTTCCGCTTCTCTGTGACTATATTCGACTCGAATTTCTAATGAAGAAGCCGTCTAAGGAATGTTTATGACAAACCACCACTGACAGACTCTCGGCCTCAAGATTCTTCAGTGACGCCGTTCCGTATTATTCAGATGAACCCATCCGAAGGCGAGAGATTCTCCTTCCGACAGTTCCGACACATTGGCAGTTCTCCAATTGACAGTCATTCTTTATGTAGTTATCCCCTCCTGCACATCCATATGGAGTACGAAGAGGTCGCGTCAACAGCCTCATGATCTCTCAACATTTCCCTATTGCTTCGATATGCATAATTTGTTAGCGACGACATTATTAAGCTCCTTCGTTTTTTGCTGGTTACTCTATGAATTAATTTCATTCGACCTAACGCTGTTCACGAAGTGTTACTTGCGTGACATCACTCACACATGGAAAGCAGTCTTATCTTTGGAACTTCTCGGCTGATGAAGAAAGGCCTCTCAGCCACTCAGATGCTTTCGAATCATCCCACCCGAATGGTGGTAAATTGACTGAGGTCTATTTGATAAACGGATAAAATGGTCGCCCATCCGACCGTCTGACTTCTGTACATCTCCTGAGTCCTTGGTCCCCTCGTCCCAGGATGGAGGCAGCTACGCGTAACGACAGCGGCGTTGAAAGGAAGACGGTCGTTGTCGTCGGTTTAGGAATGGTTGGCATTGGTTAGTCCAATACATCTGTAAATACTTTATCTCCCGCTGAAGTTTGTGTTATCTCTTGCAGCTTTCATAGAGAAACTATTGGATTTAGATGACAAAGGCCAATACCGTATTGTCACGTGCGGTGAAGAGTCCTATTTGGCATACAACCGAGTAAGACGGAGTATTCTTTAGTATTGAACTTGTCTAAAGTCTCAACTTTAGGTTTCCTTAACGGAATACTTCCAGCATCGGTCTATTGACAAATTATACCTCAATAAACGTACGTAGCATTTTTCCTAATTCCACCAATTATTCTACAATCATCAATCCTTTTATTATAGCCGAATGGTATGCAGCTCAAGACCCAGACCGTTTCACCCTCTACCTTAACGAACAAGTAACCTCAATCGACACCTCAGCGCACCTCGTAGAAACTTCCAAAGGAAGATCTATTAAGTATAACATTCTCACTTTGGCTACGGGATCGGATGCTGCCCTGCCTTCAACCGTCACGGATGAACAAGTCAAAAATACCACAGGCGTATTCGTTTATAGGAATATATCGGATTTGGATAATTTGATGGCTTATGCGGATTTGGATCATGTTCGTGGAGGCAGAGCAATTGTTGTGGGAGGTGGCTTATTGGGTCTTGAAGCTGCCAAAGCTGTACATGAATTGTACGTCATTTCTTGCCTTTCATGATTACCCCATTTACAACATTTCCTATATCAGGGATACTGTCAACAAAGTCACCATCCTCAATCGGGGCCCTTTCCCTTTATCTCGCCAATTAGATGCAGACGGCGGAGAACTGGTCTTGAAACGAATCCGAGCAATGGGAGTCGAGATTCTTACCAACGTCTCAGCTTCTAAACTTTGCACGACGACGAATTCCGAACAAGGCGAAACCTTCACCGGGTTTGACCTCACAGATGGAAGCCATATTGATGCCCAAATGGTCGTATTTGCTGTTGGCATTTCGCCCAGAGATGATATTGCCCGGGAAGCTGGTATCGAGTGTGCTGATCAAGGTGGAGTTATTGTAAACGATGATCTGACTACGAGTGCGCCCGATGTGTACGCCATTGGAGAATGTGCAAGTTGGAAGGTATTATTTTCTACCCATGATTTTTGTGTCGGAGGACGCTCACGCCCAAGTGCAGGGAAGAACCTATGGGTTGATTACTCCAGGAAGTAAGGGACATTAGTTCTTCTCTCTTTTTCAGAAATATTGATTTGAATTATTTCTAGTTGAAATGGCAGACATATTGTCGTTCAATTTGACACAGACCGACTCTGCCAGCGGATCCTTCAGACCGAGATCAATGAATGAACCAGATTTATCCACTAAACTGAAACTGATGGGAGTAGACGTAAGGATTTCTTGCTTCTATGTGCTACTTACATGCCTGACGAATTGAAGGTGGCATCGTTTGGAGACTATTTCGCGGATAAACGAAAAATCCCAGAATTTGTGATCGCTCCCAAGTCTGTTGACGTGCAGGCTCCAATTTGGAGTATCAAAGAGGATATTTCTGGCCCCAAAGTCGAGGGAGCGAAGTCCATACCCCTGGCAAAGAAGGTGAAGACTCTGACGCGCCATAAAGACCAACCAGTTCAGTGCCTCATCTATAAAGATCCGTTTGCAAACGTGTATAAAAAGTAAGCCGACTTCAGACCCTCAGATGCTGAAGCTGAAGTAATCTATCAGGTACATATTTACAGCAGATGGGAACTACCTTCTCGGTGGCATGATGATTGGCGATGTCGGAGGCAAGTAAACATTCCCTCGGTATTGTCAGTGGGTATTCATAAAACGGACTCTGTTACAGATTATATAAGGCTTGTTGCTCTTGTCAAGAAGAAGGTCAGCCGAATTACCACTCTTTCAAGATCCTATTGTTACTAACGATTTGATTTTAGAAAGCATTAGAAACTACACCAGGAGAACTCATATCCGGAGGCAAGAAGTCCGCTGAAGACGATGGCGCAGATCTAGACGACGACACTCAAATCTGTAGTTGCCATGTAGGTTCTAGGATTGCGAAACTTTCTGAATACTGAACCTTGCTTAGAATGTCTCCAAAGGGCAGATAAAGTCCTGCATCGCAGATGGTGTAGATTCTATCGAAGGTATCAAAGCCAAGACTAAAGCCGGAAATGGTATAAAGAACTCTCCCTGTTCTTCCCTGAACATTTTCTCACTATCTTATACATAGGCTGTGGTGGTTGTGTCCCTTTCTTGACCAATCTGTTCAAGGCGGAGATGAAAAAAGCGGGGAAAGCCTCGAATAACAACCTCTGTAGCCATTTTGCACTCTCGCGTCCTGATATCTTTAATATCGTTCGGTGAGGGTTTTATTTCTTAGCCATTCATTTTTATTTACTAGGACCATCTGTTCTACAGAATCAAGAAGCTGAAGACCTTCCCTGAAGTCATGGCCGACTGTGGTGCCAGCAAGACGTCCTTGGGCTGTGAGATCTGCAAGCCAGCCGTCGCAAGCATTCTCTCCTCTCTTAACAATGAACATGTCATGAAACCAATTCATCATCATAATCAAGATACAAATGATAGGTATGTTTATAATCTGTGAGTCTTTTACCAAATGATTAAACAAGCCCGATAAATAGATTCCTCGCAAACATACAACGGAATGGTGAATACATTTATCAGATTGTACGTTTTATAGCTGATAGCTGATTTCGATTCCCACAGGCACCTTTTCTGTAATACCGAAAGTATCAGGCGGCGAGGTATGCTGATCCAAAGGCGACAACAAGACTTCAACTAACCTGGCGTGTTCTCGATAGATCACACCGGACAAGCTTATCGTTCTAGGACAAGTCGCAAAGAAATGTCAGTCAGTTCATGCAAATAAGTGTGCATTTGCTGAGCTTCATTCGTATTAGATGGGCTCTACACTAAGATTACGGGAGCTCAGAGAATAGGTACTGTTGTAATCCTTGAGCCTAGAGCCTGAGCCTTCATAGTTTAAACTTTGTCTCCAGATTTGTTTGGGGCTCAGAAGCACGATCTTCCGGATATTTGGGTGAGCCATAATTTGTTTCTCTTCTCGAATGAACAATATGACTAGAAAGACATTCCTTAGGAAGAGCTTGTAAACGCAGGATTTGAATCTGGCCATGCATATGGGAAGGCTCTTCGTACTGTGAAGTCATGTGTGCGTATAACCGTACTGTATTCAAACGTATTCAAACTGACGGCTGGGTAGGTCGGAACCACTTGGTGTCGGTTTGGAATCGGTGATTCTGTCGGACGTATGGATCACCCTTGACTCAAATAGTATTGAATGCTCAGGTTAAATTTTCTCCAGTTGCCATTCAATTAGAAGAACGATATAAAAGTATCCGGTGAGTCTATTCAGGATCCACTTGGTATGCAGACCTTAAACTGACTATAACGGACGGTGTAGTGCCCCACATAAACTTAAAGGAGGGGTTTCTGGTTGCGTTCGGGAATGCGCCGAGGCCCAAAGCAAGGATTTCGGTTTAATCGCAACAGACAAAGGATGGAACAGTGAGCCCCGGCCAAACATCCGTTTTAACGCACCATGCATTCCTGACTCTTATGGTAGTCTTCATCGCTGGAAATGGTGGTGCGAAGCCACGCCATGCTACTCTTTTTGCGACCAACGTCCCTCCATCCAAGGTGGTTCGGATCATTGACAGATATCTTATGTTTTATATCCGCACAGCGGATAAATTGACTCGCACTGCTCGATGGGTGGAGTCTTTTGAAGGCGGGGTCGAGGTAAGAAGAGTCAACAGGTTTCACGGAATTCATTAACCTTAAACTAATGGAATCCAGAAACTGAAGAAGATCCTCTTGGACGACGAACTGGGTATTTGCGCTGACCTCGAACGTGAAATGGAGGAACTTGTTGGTTCTTACTCGGATGAGTGGACCGCCGTCGTCCGCGACCCAGAAAGGAGGAAACAATTCCGTCAGTTTGTGAACACTTCCACGACTGTTCCTGGAATGGAACACATAATAGAGAGAGGTCAGAAAAGACCCGCTGACTGGGCGAAAGGTATCGGACCCTCTTTACCGTTTTCTTTACCTCCTCATTGACCTCACTATTCAGATTTCGGAACCACAAAGATAGAGATCGATCAGATAAAAACACCTAAATCCCACTGGAAATGGCGGAAAATGGCGTCTTTAAAAGATATGAATCTGTCAGATGTGGCAACAAGGTGTGTTAGTCTTACTCTGGATCAATCTATCCTGCCTAACAAGTCGTGACGTAGCTCAATAGCTGTGAAATATGGTGATTCCCAGCTGGCTATATTCCATGTGCCAAAGAGAGGGTTTTATTCCACACAGGTGACCATTCTTGTTTGCTTTGGACAACCAAGGACATCCTCTGAATTATTATTTCAGCAAATGTGTCCCCATAAGAGAGCCTTCGTTTTGGATCATGGTCAGTCGGGACTCATTTTTTTATTCTTGAAAGTCTAAATTCCAACAACTTCCAGGGATTATCGGCGATGACTTGAAAGGGAACGTCTATGTGTCATGTATGGTTTGCCATGATATCATTCCGACGCCTTTTCTGAATTACTTTCAGGCCCGATGCACAAACGAAATTATCAGCTGGACACTGGTGAATGTTTAAACGACAGCAATTATTCAATAATCAGCTTCGATGTCAAGGAAGAAAACGGCGACGTTTATCTTCTGCTTCCCGAAACTGCTGACCTAGACGAGGTCTTAGGAACTCAAAAATGGATGGTGCGAGCAGCGACAGCTAACTTACATGAGCGCATACAAGCTACGCAGATAGAATTAGTAGGCCCTGATGGAAGAGTACAGTCCGGATGCTCAGGTGAGCTGTGTGCCGGTGGTAAACTGGAATGGTGAGACACAAGGCTGTGTCATATCGAATGGATGTTGTATTTCACTGTACAATCCAATGACAATACATAAGGTCAAACCTTTCTGTTACCTATCCCGAATCAAACGAGGGAAATTTAAATGCATTCCAATATTCTGGCTGTGCACATGTCCCATCAATAAACCTACAAAAATCCTTTAGTTCCCCTTACCTTTGCCAGGATTAGACTGCTTATTGGAGGTTTATCATCTACCCAGAGTACCTAATACTCGTAGTATTATCGTGCATTCTCCTGCCCTCATAACTTAACAAGAGGTGAATTTGTATTTTATTGTAAATAATTAGTCTTCTGCGTTTTTATTTATTTTATGTGCGGTTATTAAGCGAAGTACGGCCAGCAAGTTCCTGTGGCAGACGGCTGAATACTTTGGTCATTGGACGGTACTGTGATTTGTGGAGATTTTTAACTACTGAGCAAGAAATCACGGCGCGACGCTTCCTGTTCAGAGATAGGACCTTCAAAAGTCACTTCTCTATTCAAAGAAGGGGAACGCGTCTGGTGCTGTAACCGCTTCTCCTCGATCAACGTTTTATCATATTTCTAATGTATATAATAACCTTAAACGATTGATGGCTTGCAGTTTCGTGAAAACCTGATTCAATGTGATTATATATGCCTTAGGTATTTGTATGGCTATAGGATGCACCTGTCATGACTCACCCACTCGTGTTCACAGGCTACCCATCCCTCTACGCGAGGGGAAGCTTGACTGGTATATATACATAATATGTCAAACGCCTCTCTTATCTTCAGAACCTCCCATTGACCCCCATGGTTGACCCAAAGTGGATTCCAGTGGGGGTCAACTGGCGTTTATGCTAACCTTGGTTGACAAACCATCGCTCTTCCGCTGGACCCGCTGGACTCTTTTAGGCGGTTTTCTTTACCCCATATCCCAAACTGTTCTATACTATCCACCGAAAAATCCTCTGGTTGCACTGTGTGTCGGTACCAACGTCGTCGTGGACATTCTTCGTCTCATCGATGCGCTCTGTTTATCTGACTTGAGACTAGTCGGACAAACTGTACCTGCGCAGTCTCTGGATCTCTGGTTCAGGATCAAATGGGCCGTTCAACTTAGGGTATCGCCTCGAGGACTTGGGTGGCAGTATGAACCTACTCATGCTATTCCTTCAGCACCCGCAAACGAGTCGCGTTTGAAGTTTGTGCTTCGGACGACATCGAATATTCTCTGGGGAATATTGTGTTTGGATATAATTGGTCTTCTATCAGTGTACCAACCTCCAAACTACCTGATGAATTCTCCATTGTGGAATTCATTCCGTCACGTCCTTCAACTATGGGGAAACCTATACTATTGGATAGGAACCGGTCACTCCATCCTAGCCGTCATTTTTGTATCCTTTCACATCAATTCCCCTCGTGCCTGGCCTCCAATATTGGGACCATTGAGCGAGGCATATACAGTGAAGAAATTTTGGGGGTGGGTCAGCTAGTTGTTGACAGTTGCTCTCAGTAGTTGAACTCTGTGAATTTTAGGAGGACATGGCATCAGATAATACGGAAGGTTTGTAGCAACTCACTTCTCTCCCGCTAGGCTCGAATTCACAGAGACTCTATCAGCCACTAACGTCACCCTGGCGAGCCCAAGCAAACCTACTGGGAATAAAGTCTGGAACGAAACTATATTACTACCTTGTGATGTATGGTGCCTTTATTATTTCCGGAATAGCCCATCAAGTTGGTGTTTTCACTGCAACCCATCAACTGGAGACACAAGCAATTCGTTTATTTCTTTCGCAAGCCATTGCGATCTCCCTCGAAGATATCATCTCTATTTTAATCAAGAAAATTGGAGTCGACGCAACGGATAAAAAACACATCTTTTGGTGGAAATGGTTGGGACATCTTTGGGTGTTCATTTGGCTCGCACAACCGATGTGGAACGACTCTGGAATGGAGGAGGGATTCGTTTTTGCGTGCTGGAGGATTAGTCCTATTTTAGGTATCTTCAAAGGAATGTGGTTCCCAAATAAATCTACCACAATTTAGACAGATGCATAATTCCCCAGGAGTCGATTGCATTTTTGAAGTTCATTGAAGACCGTCATACCTATTGATATTGGACTGTTAGATTTATGGGAAAACTGGGGCATTTGTTCAACTCAGACGCGTGACGTCACGCGTTCAATTTCCACAATTTTTTACTTGCTCCAGGTGGGTATAGACCAAGCTTTTATAAAAAGTTCTCTCCGAATATGTAGCATTGCAAAGTACCAAGAAACGAAGACGGGCTCTGTAATATGGCGTCTTCGCCTCGACGCTCGCTAGAAATCACGTACTTGTCGTACGTCGGTCGGATTTGTTAAAACGAGGTCTATTTTGGTATTGCATGCATAGTTTAAATATATTGGAGTCGGTTCTAGATCGCGAATGACACTTCGAGCTTCCTGCTTCGACAGCCATCACAATGGTCTATCAAGTATGCCTACGATCCAGGGTTTGCTTGGTTCTCCTGCTTCCACGAAAGGTCCTATATTGTTAAACTGCAATTAAGTGCAGGGATATGATCATCGAGTATGTAGTTCTTCGTTTGTGAACTGTTTATCCATCTGCAGCTGAACCGTCTTGTGCATGTGGCGATTGACGGCGATCGCCAGAAAGAAGTAAAAAATAATCAAATGGTCTTGAGAGCAGCTGTGCACGTGATTACAATCCCTTAAATGTAGTTAGTCATTGGCGAATATGGGCGAGAGACCGCTTACGTGAGTCTCGGCTTTTGGCGATCACCACTTCATCAGGAATCTCCTGGAACGTCTCACTTAACGTCCATTGTCCTATATATCATGTCGAATAGAGGGATACCTTTGCTGAGCGGACCTCCACCAGATCCTGCTCCTAATACCGAATCTTCAAATTGTAGGAGGTGCAACAAGGAGTTCAATTTCGTGTTCGCACGTTCCAAGCATTGCAATCATTGTGGTTAGTTAATTCTGTTTCACTCAATTGTTTCTCCTGAACGGCTCTCTAGGTTATTCATATTGTTCATCATGCGCGGATTTCCAGGCTCTAATGCCTCGAAATGGGCCCGAACAAGGTTATGACACACTCTCTGTGTGCGCATATTGCATAGATCTCCTACGGAGTGAGTTCCATGTTCTGGGCGCTGAACACTACAAGTTTATTAAGGCTTAAATTAGTAACTGCTAGCAGTCGTGCCGAGCTTCGAGCCATGCCTCTGTCGAAATTAAAGTCACATATCAAGGCATATGGGATTAGTCTTGGAAGTGCTGTCGAAAAGGACGATCTCGTGGATGCTATTCAACTGGCAAAGGTATTTGGAGCCTGATTTATTTAAGCGATTTATCTTTGACATGTCCCCAGGGCGAGGACGGCTGCCTTCTCCCTCGCTACGAGGTAAGCCTTCATCCTTCCAAAAATCTTGATACCAATAAGCTATAGAATTATTACCGAAGGCACAATGTGCCCCACGGCACTGCTGAGCGCAAAACCCGGAATATATTCTCCCGGTTTTCTGGTAGCCATGACTCTGAATCATCCCTGAGACCCTCTCAACAGCAACAGCAACAGCAACAGCAGCAACAGCCCCCAAGACCTCCACCCCAAGCTCCCTTTCACAGTCATCCCAGTCAACCTCAACCTCAGCCACAGTATCCATACAGCTATGCGCCACCTCCTCAACAACCTCCTAATCAGCAATACCACACCCAACATACATTTCAGGTCCCTCCTCAATCCCCACAACCTCAGTTTCCGCATGGTTTTCAATCGCAACCGCCGCCTCATGGATATCCGCCCCAACCACATGGATATCCGCCCCAGCCACCTGGATATCCACCGCAGCCCCAGTATCAACCTCAATACCAACCTCCACCACATCCACCGCCAACATCCTCTCAGCCGGGATACTATTCCCAGCCTGGACCCGGCCCTGGACCGAATTTACGTCCATCAAATTCTCATTCTAACCTTCGTCACTCCCCAGGCAATAGCAATGCCTCCTCAAGACCCTCCGGGTCCGGGTCAGGATCTCAAGCACGACCAACCCCCCCACCACGTCCCCGTTCTGCAGCCCCAACCGCTCCCACCTCAACTCCCGCCCCTCGTCCCCCCACTCCTACTCTCGATTCATTAATCACAATGTCACCAGAAGAAATTCCACACTTGTCAATCTCCACCCTCAAAGCTATCCTCTTCCGCAACCGCGTCAACACTTCCACAGGCGTCCTCGAAAAAGAAGACCTCGTCAAAAAGGTTAAATCCCTAATCGCGGATGAGAAGTTCGAAAGAGCGAGGAAATTACAGGCGGAGGCGGCTGCCCGGGAGGAAGAGGAGAGTATGGCGTTTGCGAGGGAGGAGAGGGAGAGGGATGCGGCGAAGAGGAGGGAGGAGGAGAGGGAGAGGGAAGAGCTCAGGGAGCGGTTCCGACAGACGCATGTGAATGATCCGATGGACGAAGACCCAGTTGCAGCGAGCACGTCCCAACCACCACCATCACCTCCAAGTGAGCCGAGGTACCATGATAGAGATGATGGTCTCTGTGTTGTATGCCAAGACGAACATGCTAATATGGCCATCATCGATTGCGGGTAAGGCTTCAAAGTCACTGGAATTTTATATCGGGTACTTATTTTAATCCTTTCAGCCATCTTGCCCTTTGCAAAGATTGTTCAGACTTGATCATGCAAAGTAGTCGCGAGTGTCCTCTCTGTCGTACACGGATCGTCACTGAACAAAGGCTCCTTCGTATTTTCAAATCTTGAGTTTTTGGATAATGTATAATATTTATTTAGTTTGAACGAGGAAGAAATCAGGCTTAGAAACCATGCGACATAGTTTTATTTATTGATATTCAATGATCTTGCTATACTGTGTATTATGTCATTAGCATAGGGACCGAATATGAACAGAGCTGAGTATTATTACAAACGCTGTCCCGAGAGCTCTTGTCGATTTTTAGCGCAATATGCATTGCGTGAGACTGAAGAGGCACCAGCCGAGATGCATGACCGCTTTTATCACTTTGATCGCAACTATTGTCATCAATCTCTTCCGTCCATTCGATTGCATTTGCGGAATTCAAGGCTGCTGGTGACCATGATGTCAGCGGTTAACCAGGTATCCCAACTCCATGACCATCTTGCCTCATTCCACTGAATCAACGGAGTAGAATGTCTGGAAAGGCCCAGGAGTAGAGCTTCGCCATGGTCAAATGGCAGGGCGCGGTCGCTTTGATGCCAGGATGGCAGAGCTAATCTAGGGGTCAGTGCTAAGGAAAAAGGTCGGTCATTAAGACATCCGTCGAAACGAAAGAAAAAGAGCTCACCGAACTGGAACAGGACTCGTCGCCACATACTGAGCTGTCGCCCTCCTCTGCCGCTGCCACAAGATTTCCACAACATGATCAAGTCGGGCATCCATCCCAGGCTTAACGCCAATAGCTTCGATCTTCTCAACAAACTTCCGTGCATCACCAAGCCGATGACTCTCAATGAGGCCTCTCAGAATCGCAGTGTACGTGACGATAGTAGGAATCGGGACCCAGGAGGAAGATCGCTGAGCAGGACCCGTTCGGGATCGGGTAGGTTCATGCTGGTGTTCATCAAGCGCCTTTCCTTCTTCAAGGCCCTTTTCCATCTCGAACAAGATCTTCTCAGCGCGAGTTGGATCATCCTTCGCAAACATGCCTGCGACGACCGTCCAGTTATGTGTATCTGGTCGTACGCCTCGGATAGTCATATCGTGTAAGACTTGGAGAACAGCCTCTAGATCGTTGAATTTCTTGAATCCGGTGAGGAAAATATGGAACATGACTGAATCAGGTGCGGTAGCGGGGGGATGACGGAATCGGAAGTTTGACCATGGTTGAGAACTTGCAGCAGGAGTGGGGGAAGTGCCATCGTCGTCATACCAGTAACTCAGGAATTTGGCATAAAGGAAGGCTAGCTCTCGTTTGTTGGCCGCAAACGCCGTGACAGAAGACCACACTATCGTCAGAACATGGCTTGTTGGCCAACGACCTTGAAGAGGTCGTGCGGGTTGTCCAACTCGAGTTAACAGTGGGTTGAACGTCTGAGAAGGTGCGGAGCGGATATAGTCTGCTATTTGTCTCTTTGATGCACCGACGCACATGAAGTGATCGAGGAAAAGTTGTAGGACAAGTGCATGTTGATGTCGCTCCTGGTAGAACTTCATCTGGCCAACGACCCATAGATCTGGAGTCCTGTTCCCAACAATGTCCTCTTTAAGATCGGATAAAGCCTGCAAGTCATTGGCATTGACATGAATATCGATGAGTTGGACAACATCGGTGGCTGAATATGCGATAGCCTGTTTCTTCTCTGTTTAGATTCGGTGAGATGGATAATTCGTTGGTAAAGAGGGATCATATACCTCGACTGGGAATATCCACCGGCAAATCGGGCGATATCTTGAGCATTTCATCAGCTAGATCATCTAAACGTAGCTTCTTTAACTCCTCAGTCAATAGTTTCATAGAAAACCCTTCCGCCTCAATCCCTTTCTGCCCCATATATCGAAGTCGCCCCGCAGCAGCCTCACAATACCCAGACAGAACCAAATTCCGAAGATAAATATTATTCCACTTCGCCGCATCCCAAATCGAGAATCTTGACCCCTCCTTGGTTTTAGGTTTATGCTTCCCGTAAAACGCTTTTGCAGATTTCTCCATTTCGGCGAAAAATACGGCACTGAGATGTGGAGGGGTATACCGTGTGATGTGTGCAAGGATATCCAGACAGACATGGTTCACGAAACCTTTCCTAGCAGCAACGATCCCACAACAGGCGATTGTATCGAGATCCGAGGGACCCTTCGTAAACAGCGTTCGCTTGATCCCATCGAACGACATTCTTGTCTGTCGAATACGACCCACTGTCGCGTTGGGAAGGAGACGTATCCATTGATAAAACGCCTCTGTTCGTTCCTCGGGGGTCCTTATTCTCCAAACCCGGATAGCAGCCTCCCCAAACACGGGATCTCTCTGAATATGTATATCATTCTCCAGGTATTCATCCCGCAAATTCTCCGCGACACCCCATTCTCGTGCTTTAATCCTGTTTGCAAGTGTCGTGGTTGTTATCCGGTGGTGTAGGCCCTTCCGCACGACCGTCCGTACACTCTGCACATCCGAAACGGCCTTGGCTAATGGTCCTTCCACATCAGTATATTCCCCCGTCACCGCCTCAAACAAGCTCTCCCCGTCTTCGCCTAGTGTTGCTTGCTGAGCGTCGTGTTGATATACCTCTGAACCATTAATGACAAGTGGTTGAAACAGGGTAGAAGTTATGTATCGGAGGGACTGGCCACGAACTTTAACGCGTGCGGAACCATCGCGGACGAAGTTGAAATCTTCCCTGATGAAGGCCTGTAGAGGACGAAACGCGAAAGGAGGGAATGCACGACTACATAATGCCATTCGACTGCGTTGCACTTTCGCACCCTCCAGATGTAAATCTTGAGAAGTACAGTCAGAAAAATTAATAGATTCATTGGAAATGATAATTTGACTTACGGTAGTATTTATTGTGGCGAATTTGACCGCATCTATGGAAACAGAGAGGATGGGAGCAAGCGAAGATATTTAGTCACTCCGTGACCGTAACAAATTCGTAGAAGAAAAAAAGGAAATATACAAACTTTTTGTTATGGTAATATACACATCTGTCAAGTTATGCAATAAATAGCGTGGCGGGAGAACAATTGATAGGATGATATAGATATTAAACACGTAACAAATTGAGGGACGGACTAACGATAACGAGAGCAGGTAACGAATCCATCTTTGATATCACTTTATAACTTCTACTCCTTCCTCTTATTCCACCCTCCTGCTATTGCTTCCTTCAATAGGATCAACCGTTTAGTGGCATTGAGCGTTCCTTCAGCTTTCGCCGCTAACTCGAACTCCTCAATCAGCTTGCCGGGCTTGGGAAGTTCATTTCCTGGGGTCCACCCAGATACCTCGACAGGATATCTAGATAATACGTAGATCAATAACGGTAGACAGATGTTACTTATAGAGAAATCGCTTTACCCTTCCCATTTGACGAGCCATGAATATCTTTCGGGCCCCGAAATCTTGCGGTCGTATCGCCCAATGAGCCTTTCGATGAAATACTCGTTAGGATTGGATGTTCCGGTAGGAGCATCACATGTGGGCCATGCGCAAGTGTGTGGAGCCGTAAGATCTGAGATGTGAGCTGAAAAGAAAGGAAAGACATCGGTGACAATAGGTTTAAGCTTTGTAGCAAGGGGGATTAACATACTGCGAGGTGGAGATCTGGACGGACGAATAACAATTAGTTAATCGGTAATCTCAACAATAGAATTTAGTACAACTTACTGCCCAAGAGCACAAGGCTCACAAACGTACACAGCTTCCTTCTCTTGAACCCGTCGATCACTCTCGTCGATGCCGACACATCCCCAATGATACCACAGCGAACAGCTACATAAATTGCACAAATGAGTTTCGAATCGAGTCGAATCAATCGATATAGGCGGACGTACTTTTCGCATTGAATGAACTAGAAGCGAGGGATAGCGGGGAGTGAGAAAAAAAGAAAGCGGGATCAGTTATTGTTCAGGGTCCACAAGTTACAACAAAACGGAAGGGGTATAAAACCTACCTGACGCATCGATCCCCCTTCATCCTCATCCTCCACTTCACCTTTCATCTTCGACTTGTTCTCCCCGCTCTTATCCTTACTTTTCCTTGCTCTTCTCTTCGTCTCCTTCAACGGTGAAGTCCTATCGATCATTTCCCTCTTTACCCTCTTCGTCGTCATCCCCTTCCCCTTCTCCCCTGACGTCGTCCCCCTCAGCGACGTTGACGTTGACGCCTTACTCTTCTTCATCGCAGACCCAACGCTATTCCCAGACTCATCGATGCGCCGTCGTTTCCTCGGACTCTGTCGAGTAGGCTCCACGTCGTATCTAGAACGCTTGATGGGTGCCGATACCAAGGTAATGTTAGGGTTTGTGTTAAGATGTTGAACGGGGGCGGAACCTTCGTCGGGGAGTGACGACAACGTTGATAACGATGAAAAAGACTGTGCACGTCTAGGTGACTCCATCACGTTGCTTGCCGCTGCCTTAGGAGGGCCCACGATGATAACTGCCTTGTCGAAGTCCTCCTCAGGCTGCGATAGCCGACGAGGATGGGGTCTCCTCGTCGTCGCTAGCGTTGACGCACTCTCAGTAGTAGTCTTTATTGTATTATCCCCCTTCTTCGTCGTGTCATTACCATTTTTCTGCTTCGTAGCCACTGAAGACTCAGTTGCGTGAGTCGCGGATGTTCTGGTCGTAACCTGCTTCGTGTCCCTTCGAACTGTGCTCCTCGTCGATGGAGGGCCGGTCTTTCGGGGTGTGGAACTAATGGGACGTTCCTTGACGTCGGCCTCCCGTACAGTAGCTTCAGTTCCCTTCGTCTTGTCCGTTATGTTTGTACGAGTCTTCTGTGTTATGGTACTCTTGTCCGTGCCGTTGTTCCGAGATATATCCTTTTCGTTCCCATCTTTCTTCTTCTTTCGAGGTTGAGATAACACCTTCATGAGAATATCATCCGCGTCGGGGAAAGTCGAGGCAGAACCAGATAAAGACTCGTCTGAGTCGTATACTTCGATGGGAGCGACCGCTGTAGTATCTCCCTCGTCGATTACGTCTTCTACCTCTTGGAAAGTGAGGAGTTCTTCGATAGGCCCAGCGGACGAAACGGGTGAACACGCCCTAGATCGGGGACCGTCCATGTAGAGATCCATGTCTAATCTCGGAGGTTCTTCGCCTTGGTCAGAGGTTGGAACTTCTGGGGAATCTGAAATTTGATCCACTTCGATAATAGCGGGACGCTTCGATTGTTCTGTTCCCGGGGGTCGGTTCGAGTGGGTAAGTGGGCGGACTACCTCTGTCTCTGGCATATCCAAGGAAGGGAATCTGTTGGTGCCACTAGCAAAAGACTCGTCGGGGACATCGTCGTTAACAGGGTCAGGCCAATATTGTGGCTCTATCTCTGGAGGCCCATTATCCGCTGGAGTGGCACTACCACCTGTTGTAGAGTCAGTAGCTCGCTCGAAATGAGAGAGGAGGGGTTTCATACGTAAACGACTCGAATAACCTGGATCGTCTGGTTAACATCTTTTTTCAGTATCATACTGAGGTACTTACTCGAGCTTTCGGTACGTCGATCACACACTTCGGTGGATGGTCCGTCAGTGTGGAAGCCCGATTCATCCGATAGATTAGCGGGAACTAGACGGGGCGTTCGAGGCCTAGAATCCGTCTCACTAGGAGTTGGCGTGCGTGGAACAACACCTGCTTCTGCGTATCTCACGTTACGTCGAGGGGTCCTTGGGCTCACCGCGACATCACGGCGGACTATGGGATCTACTACGGGAGAAAAAGATTTAGAAATAAACCGACAAGTACACGAGAAGACACTCACAGTTCGCTTCAGGGTCTTGCATTTCCTCCCTCAAGCCAACGACTTCCTCCTCGACTTGTTCTAGTTTTTCCAGAGCGGTTCGGAAGACTTCCTTCATCTCCACTTTCGTCTCTCCAACCATCCTCGAAAATGCTTCTGGAAGGGCGAGTTTCAGTGCCTTTGTCTTTTGACCCAAGTCGTGAAGATCGATTCGGATATCCTCATATTGTCTTCTCCCTTCTCTCGAATAGGCGTCAGCTTTCTCCTGAAGTTCGTTTATAGTCTTTTGCTGGGCTTGGATTATTTCGCCCTGCTTCTTCACTTGTTCAGCGAGCTCCATAACAGGATTGTAGAGTCGGGTGGTGAGTGCCTCGACAAGCTCCGCCATGTTGACTAATTGCGTCTGGTGTTGCGAAGGGAAGGGTTGACGATAGGGGGGAGCAGCCTGGTACTGCTGTTGTTGTAATAATCGCTGGTGCTGCAGTTGGGCGTGCTGTTGCAATTGTGCTTGCCGTTGCAGAGTTTGCTGCCGTTGCAGTTCAGCTTCCTGAAACTGCTGCCGCATAATCCGTTGCCTCTCATCTTCCTCCAACGCTATGGCTTGCTCTTCAGCCATGAGGAGCCGAGTCGAGACACGCTTCGAGTTTTGCGGTTGGGTTTGTATCCGTCGGGAGGCCATACGAGAACGAAGCTAGACGTGGAGAAGAGCGACGAGTTGATTGCTGGATGATATCCAGGGAGTGGTAATAATGGTAGAAAAAGAAAGAGTCTATAGGCTCGAGACGCGTACTAATCAATTGCGACGCGCTTTGGCAAAGAAAGAAGTCAAGTCGTGTCAAGCTCCAATTTAGAGGCTTACGTGAGCAGCTATTCTTAAGTAAGAACGTCAATCATCATTAAAAGTAACATTCGATTTTTATTGCATTTGACATTCAAACCTAACTATATTTCCCAGTTTCCATATCATGAAGATCCTTATTACAGGTGTGTCTCTTTCACTTGGGATTTAATGATCTCACGCCGACGTAATCTCAGGTGCATCTGGTGTCCTAGGATCAGTCGTTTACGCTGCATTCAAGTCCACAGCAAGTGTAGCAGGCAATGAAGTTATTGGGGCCGCTTTCAGTCGCGCCAAATACCTTCCAGAGCTCACCTCTCTCAATCTTCTTGACGAGAGTACAGTCGAACAAGTTGTTACAGAATTCAAACCAGATTGGGTGATTCACTGCGCTGCTGAGAGAAGGCCTGATGTCGCGGAGAAGGATCCGGAAGGTGCGAAGAAGGTGTGTTCTCTGACCCAGAGCTCGTCCTGTGCTCACTTGAAAAGGAAGTTGAATGTAGGCGTAACAGAGAATCTAGGGAAGCTAGCGAAGAAGTACGGCTTCATGCTTGTATATATCTCCACCGGTACGTTGAGATGCTTATCAGCCCTTTGTGGTAACTCAACCTGAGCAGACTATGTCTTCGATGGAACGAATCCTCCCTATGCACCTGACGCCACACCCCATCCTCTCCAATTGTACGGCGAAACGAAGCACGCGGGCGAAGTGGCACTACAGAGTCTAGGCTTACAGAAGTATCTCATTCTCAGAGTGCCTGTCTTGTGTGTTTCTCATCGTATTCTTATTTGCGGCTTTCTGACCTTCGTTAGATATGGACCCGCTCTAGTCAATTCCGACTCAGCAGTTAATATCCTCATCGACGTTGTTCAAGACCAATCTGGTAAGACGTATAAGATGGACCATTACGCCACAAGATACCCCACGAACGTCATGGACATTGCCGATTTCCTCGTACGACTCTCAGGTTTGTGCCTCCTTCTCTCTCAGAATCAAAATTCATTTTCCCGCTCAGCCTCCTCCCTGCCTCGTCCAATCCCCAACATACTCCATTACTCTGGCGAAGAACCCTTCACGAAATACGAAATGTGCCTGATCTTCGCCAAATTGCTTGGGCTGCCCCACAAACACATTATCCCTGACGCCGAACTACCCACCGGAGCGGCTGTAACAACACGCCCGAGAGATTGTCATTTGGATTGTCAGGAGACTGAAGCTTTAGGGGTGGATGGCGGGATGGGATTGTCGCTATTTGAAGATTGGTGGGCAGGAATGTTTCTCAAAGATACGCAGTAAATGGACGTGAAGTGAGGATTCATTGTAATTGTACAACACGATTATGACACAATTAACATATCTCATCTGATTAAATTTTCTATCATATTTGTACAATGAGAATGGTAAATCATAATGCATTAGGCCACAAAGGCTGGTACGTTGCCGACAGTACATACAAGAAGGTAAGGATAAATGGGATCTTACAGTCAGCATCTCTTGCAAAGCCTTTAAAGTGTGGTAGTCTCGCTGGGAAACCACTCTCCTCGATAAATCTCCAGAATCGGACTTTATTTCCACAATCCAAAAGTCGCTGCTTCGCTTATCGCCTCGTCGTACCAAATCGGGGATGCAAGACAATAGAATGCGCAGAGATACCCAAGCCCTCACCACCGAGCCACGTTTTGTTTACTGGAAACACTAATGCCTACTAATTCCGCGGTTTTAAAGATAAGATCTTCGATGAATATTGCAATCAAAACGAGAGAAATTGTGCTGTGGCCCCAAAACGTAAATGGTGGGTCGCGGGGAAGTCCCCAATTTCATGAGTAATCCAGAAAATCGGAGAAATGCCATATATAATAAGAGGTAATAATTATGCATTGAAAACGTTGACACAGATCTTCATCTGGCAATTATTCGGCTGAAGCGTCAAAATTCGGAGGGTTATCAAAGTGGAAGGAAGAAAATAGAGTCAAAGGAAGGCAACCTTGTCAGTACATATAAGTATTGG
>Ga0157379_10001431_pt1 | contig 19596 bp, 21 predicted proteins | sample S25metaG_FD_121802 | JGI IMG/M metagenome (GOLD analysis project Ga0157379, IMG submission 121802) | Switchgrass rhizosphere microbial communities from Kellogg Biological Station, Michigan, USA - S2-5 metaG | ecosystem: Host-associated > Plants > Roots > Rhizosphere > Soil | place: USA... | reverse complement strand
CGCGGCCTCGCCGTCGTTCAGGATCGGCAGCAGCGCGTTGCCCGAGGCCGCGTGGACGAGGAAGTACGCGATCGCCATCTCGCCCGAGACGAGGAAGGCGACGAAGCGCGTGAAGAGGCCGACGATCAGCAGCACGCCGCCGGCGACCTCGAGCATGCCGGCGACACCGAGCAGCGACAGGACGGGCAGGCGGTCGAACATCGCCACGTGCGGGAAGCCGAACAGCTTCGCGGTGCCGTGGAGCAGGAAGAGGTAGCCCGCGACGATGCGCAGCGCCGCGAGCGCGTGCGGGACCCAGGGCTCGAGGCGGCGTTCGATCGCCATCGTGTCTTCGGCGGGCTGCGGGAATTGCCGGTGCCGTCCGTCAGTGGAAGTCGATGCGTCCGTAGACGCCGTCCTTCTCGTCGTTCGGCCCGGCGGCGTAGAACAGGGTGTTGGTCGGCTGGCCGTTGATGCCGTTGCCGAACGCGATTCCCCACAGCCCGTCGACCGCGATCGGCGTGCCGTTGCCGTTCGCGAGCGCGCCGAGCCAGGCACCGGTCGCCGGATCGAACGCGTTGATCCTGCCGTCGCCGAGGTTGCCGACGAGCAGGTCGTTGCTGAACGTGCCGAAGTCGGCCGGCGCGAGCGCGATGCCCCACGGCGCATTGAGCATGCCGCCGGGAGCGATCAGCCGCGCGGTCAGCGTGCCGGCGGCATCGAAGACGTCGACGGCGCCGAGCCCCGGCCCGGCGACCTCGTCGGCGGCCTGCGCGTCCTGCTTCGCGTACGCGACGACGATCTGGTTGCCGATCGCCTGAATGCCGAACGGTGCGTAGCCCGCCGGCAGCTGCGCGTCGATGAACGCGCCGGCGACGACGACCGGAGCGAAGTTGCCGTCGTAGACGTCGACGACGCCGTTGTGGAAGTCGGCCGCGTAGAGCCGCGGCGTGCCGCCCGCGCTCGCGATCGCCAGGCCCGTGTACGACTTGCCCTCGGCGGCGCGGTCGACGACGACGACCGCGTTCGTCGCGTCGACGGTCGGCGACCACGCGCTCACGGTCCCGCCTTCGCCGACGAAGATGAAGACCGCCGGCGCGGTGACGCCGCCTCGCGTCACCGCGAACGCCGGCGTGCCGTTGAAGACGATTCCGGTCGGCTCGGCGCTGCCGGCGGCGCCCGGCGCGATCGCGACGACGAGCGACTGGCGGACGCCGTCGCCGTCGTACAGCGTCGCCGTCGAGGTGCCGTTGTTGGCGACCCAGACGAAGCCCTGCGGGTTGAACGCGATCCCCCACGGGTTGACGAGGCGCGGGTCGACGTTCGAGGTGCTGTACGGATTGCTCGCGACGTTGGTGTCGGAGACGAGGTGCGTCGAGACGTAGCCGCTCGCAGCCATCGTCTGCCCCGCCGACATCGACGAGCCGCCGCCACCGCACGACACGAGCGCGAGCGCTGCCAGGCACCCCGCGGTGCCCGCGAGCCAGGTTTGGAGTCGCATCGAAGACCTCCGTCGGCGTTGCCCGTTCGTCCGTCAATGCCGGCTCGCGCCGGTGAGGTTCAATCGCGACGGCCGCGCTCAGAACGAGAAGGCCGCGCCGACGACGACCGCGGCGTGGCGGCCGTTGTAGACCGCCGGATACGGGCCGCCGCGCCCCGCGGCAACCGCAGCGACGTGCAGGTCCCAGCCGCGCAGCACGATGCCCGCGCCGACGCTGATGTCGCCGCGCGCCTTGCCGGCGTCGCCTTCGAGCGACTGCAGCGGCGCGAGCGCGCCGACGTGCGCGAAGACGCGCGCGCGCTCGTCGAGCGGCACGTGCGCGTTGAGCTCGACGTACGCGGTCGCGATGCCGCGGCCGTAGTAGTCCGGCGAGACGTAGAGCCGCGCGCTCCACTGCCTGGCCAGGACGCCGACGTAGGCTTCGGCGAAGTCGTAGCCCGAGCTGCCGGCGAAGTGCGAGCCGACGACGCCGAGCTCGACGTTCGCGCGCTCGCCCGTCGTCGCGAGCCAGCCGGCGTAGCCGGTCAGCTGCACGTACGTGTCCTGCTCGGTCAGCGCCGCGCGCGTCGCCGATGCGCCGGCGTACCAGCGATCCGTGCCTTCGTAGTTGAGCGTCAGCCGCGGGCTCGGGTTCGAGTTGCTGAGCGAGACGCCGCGATAGCGATAGTCGGAGTCGACGCCGATGGTGGTGCCGAGCTGCGCCTGCGCGCTCGACGCCGCGAACGCCGCGGCGATCGCCAGGCCGCAGCCCCGCCGCTTCGTGCGGGGCTGCGCTCGCACGTCAGCGCGGCGCGATCGATGCGGCCATCGCGCCGGCGGCCGTGCAGTCGCACGCGCACGCCGCGCCGGCGCGGACGAGGCTGGTGCACGCGTCGACGCGCCCGCCGGCGCCGACCGCGAGACCGCCGGCAGCGGAATCGCTTCGCCGCGCCTTGCCGCGCACCTCGTGCATGAGGGCGAGCAGGCCGCTGACGTGCGCGGCGGCGTACGACGCCCCGGAGACGACGCCCCAGCCGGATGCCGGCACCGTCGTCGGCACGTCGCTCCCCGGCGCGGCGACCATGCCGCCCGGCGCAGCGCCGGCGGCTTCGTCGACGACCGCGACGACGCCGCGCAGCGCCGCCGGGAAGCCGCCGCTCGCGAGCGCGCGATCGGCGGCGGCGACGACGCTGATGTCGCGCTCGAGCGCGGCGCGCACGAGCTGCTCGATCAGCCGGTCGTGCGGTCCGGCGAGGCTGAGGTTGATCACCTGCGCGCCGCGGTCGATCGCTGCGTGCATCGCGAGCGCGAGGCTGAGCGTCGTGCACACCGTCTCGGCGCTCGCCTGGCGGCACGCGCGCAGCGCGAGCAGCTGCGCCTCGGGTGCGACGCCGGCAATGCCGACCTGGTTGTCGGCACGCGCGGCGACGATGCCGGCGACCGCGGTGCCGTGGCGCTCGGCGGCGTCGGTGCGGCCGCCGATGAAGCTCGCGCTCTCGGCGATCTGCCCGGCGAGGTCGGGGTGGTCGGCCTGGACGTTGCTGTCGATGACGGCGACGCGCACGCCCTTGCCGGTCGCCGCCGCGTGCATCTCGCCGAGGTGCCACTCGCGTGCGGCGGGCTGCATCGCGAACAGCGGGTCGTCGTGGCCGAGCGGGCGGAACACGTTCATCGGCTGCGCCCAGGCGACGCGCGCGTCGCGCGCCAGCTGCACCGCGACGTCGCTCGCTTTCAGCGGCGCCGGGACGTCCATCACGTAGCAGTCGACGCCGACGAGCGGCATCGGCCAGTCGGTCGCGAGGGCGAGGCCGTTGCTGCGCGCGAGCGCGACCGCGATGCCGCGGCGCGCGGCGCTGCCCTGCGCGTCGGCGTAGCCGGCGCTGTAGGCGCCGTCGGGGCGGAAGTGCGGCGGCGGCAGCTTCAAGAGCACGAGCACCTGGTGCTCGGCGCGCGCCGCGTCGCCGGGATCGGGCGCGTCGGCAGCGCGCGCGGCGAGCGAGACGCAGAGCGCGAGCGCGACCAGAACGAGCTTCACCGCGCCGCCTCTCCCTGCAGGGCCTCGACACGCGCGACCGCGCGCTCGGCACGCAGGCGTGCGAGCACGGGCGCGGTCGGCTCCGGCAGCCGCAGCAGGTAGGCGTCGGCGGCGGTCGGGCCGCCGACGATCCGCGCGCCGGCAGCGCGCAGCGCGGCGCCAGTCTCGAGCTGCGTCGCATCGGCGCGGAAGACGACGATCGCGTTGGCATCGACCGCAGCCGGGCTGCCGAGCGCGCGGAACGGCTCGGCCGGCGCCAGCAGCGAGACGAGCGCGAAGGCCATGACGAGGATCACCGCCGCCTGCACCGCGACCGCGAGTTGCAGCGCCTGGCGCCACCACGCGAACCGCGGTGCGCTCGGTCGTGGCGGCGTGGCGGCGTCGTCGAGCCGCGCGCGCAGCGTCGCCCAGCCGCGGTCGACGTCGCCGTGCGTCGCGTCGTCGAGCGCGACCGCGCGCCACTCGGCCTGCGCCGCGACGTCGGCCTGGCACGCCGCGCACCGCGCGACGTGCTCGCCGACCTGCGCCGCTTCGCTCGCGCCGAGCGTTCCGTTGACGAACCACGGCAGCAGCTGCTGCGCCGCCTGGTGCTCGTCGCCGCCGAGCGGAACGACGCGCGCGTTCACGGCCGCGCCTCCAGGCGACCGTGCAGCGCGGCGCGCAGGCGCCGGCGGCCGTGGAACATCCGCGTCTTCACGGTGTCGACCGGGCATTCGACGATGCGCGCGATCTCGGCGTACGGCAGGTCGTGGAAGTAGGTGAGGACGACCACGGCGCGCTGCTCGGCCGAAAGCGTCGCCAGCGCGTTCGCCAGCGTCGCCTGCGTTTGCTGGCGCATCACCGCCTGCTCGGGATCGGCGTCGTCGGCGACGAGCTCGTCGACGGCGCGCGCGTCCACAGGCTCGTCCTGCGTGCGCAGCGCCTTCAGCGCGGTGCGGTAGGCGATCGCGAAGATCCAGGTCGAGACCTTGCACTCGCCGGCATACGTCGCGGCACGGCGCCAGACGACGAGCATGGTGTCGTTCAACGCCTCCTCGACGATCGTCCGCCGCGGCGTGACGAGGCCGAGGAAGCGGTCGAGGCGCGGGTGGTAGATGCGGTAGAGCGCCTCGAACGCGCGCAGGTCGCGCGCGACGATCCGTTCCATGAGCGCGTGGTCGACCGCGTCGGCGCTCCGCCTGGGCGGCGCGGCGGTCGGGGGTCGGGCCGGGAGTTTGCGCAGCATCGCAGCCTCATCGCCGGGTGAATGCCGGCCGGCGCCGGAAAGGTTCAATCCGCGTGCCCGGCCCGCTGGTCAGCCGTCCTTGCGCCGGCCGAGCAGCCTGCGCCAGCCGAGCCCGGGCCCGCGCGCCGCCGGGTGCGCACGCGAGACGAGCAGCGTGCCACAAAGGTAGAGCGCGTTCAGGATGCGGCTCGCGCGCTCGATGCTCATGCCGGGCCAGCGCGCGATCTCCGAGAGCGACGCCGAGCGCTGCTCGAGGCGCGAGACGGTCGAGCTGGTCGCGCCGCGCAGCGGCGGCAGCTCGCGCGCGTTGGCGGCGACGACGCGGTACGCGGCGCGGCCGTCGATCTCGGCGAGCAGCGTCCCGCGCGGGCCGCTCAACGCGACGGTCCAGAGCAGGCCCGTGAGTGGATGGTACTTTTCGGGGCTCGCGACGCGCTCGACGAGGATGCTGCCCGGCGGCCGCACGCCGGGTGGCTGGGCGATGACGAGGCGCAGCTGCGAGAGCGCGAACGACACCGCCATCGCTTCGGCCGGGCGCGGCGAGTGGTACAGGCCCTCGCGCGGGAACACCGTCACCGGCCAGACGAACTGGCCCTGCTCGAGATAGAGCAGCGCCGATTCGCGGTGCCGCACGCACGCGGCGATGACTTCGAGGACGTCGCTCGTCGTCGGATCGCTGCGGATGCGGCGGAGGTCGGCGAGGAGCGTCGTCGGCAGCACCGTCGCCGTGCCGGCGCTCGCATCGAGCTCGAGTCGGCCTTCGCTGCGGGCGCGGCGGAATTCGCTGATCCGCCACAGGTCGGAAGGATCGAAAGTCTTCATTCAGGTCGGGTGCGCGGTCCTCCTCTCCCTTGGTCCGATGGTACGCGCGTTGGCGCGGAGGAGTCCGGGTCCGGCGACCCGGGCTGCGCGGCGTGCGCAGACGCGCCTCCGCTAGAGTCGCGCGACCGAACAAGGGGAGCCGGGCGATGCCGATGGACGTGGTGGACTATGAGATCAACGGTGCCGAGATGCAGTACGTCGAGATCGAGCTCGACCCCGGCGAGGCGGCGATCGGCGAGGCCGGCAGCATGATGTTCATGGACGCCGGCATCCAGATGGACACCGTGTTCGGCGACGCCTCGGGGCAGGGCGGCGGCGGCCTGCTCGGCAAGCTGCTTGGCGCCGGCAAGCGGCTCGTCACCGGCGAGTCGCTCTTCACGACCGTCTACACCAACCAGGGCAGCGGCAAGCGCCGCGTCGCGTTCGCCGCGCCGTACCCCGGCAAGATCCTGGCGATGGACCTGCGCCAGCTCGGCGGCACGCTGGTCTGCCAGAAGGACGCGTTCCTGTGCGCGGCGCGCGGCGTCTCGCTCGGCATCTTCTTCCAGCAGCGCCTGTCGGTCGGCTTCTTCGGCGGCGAAGGCTTCATCATGCAGCGCCTCGACGGCGACGGGCTCGCCTTCGTGCACGCCGGCGGCACGATCGTGCGACGCGAGCTGCAGGCGGGCGAGACGCTCTTTGTCGACACCGGCTGCATCGTCGCGCTGACGCCGAGCGTGGCGTTCGAGGTCCAGTACGTCGGCAAGATCAAGACGGCCCTCTTCGGCGGCGAGGGGCTGTTCTTCGCCAAGGTCACCGGGCCGGGAACGGTGTGGCTGCAGAGCCTGCCGTTCTCGCGGCTCGCGTCGCGCATCTTCGCGGCGGCGCCGCAGCGCGGCGGCTCGAGGGACGAAGGCTCGGTGCTCGGTGCCGGCGCGATCGGCGGCGTGCTCGGCGGCATCTTCGGCGACGACGACTGAGCGCACGCGCGCGCGCGGCGTCGCGCAGCGCGCTCTCCGAAGGCGACTGGTCGAGCGTCAGCCGGTCCACGCCGCGTGTTGCGGCGACCGCGGTCGTCAGGCCTTGACGGCGATGCGCCGCCGCTGCCGGATCTCCTCGCCGGCGAAGCCGACGGCGTCGACGACCTTCGCGCCGGTCGGGTACGGCACGTCGACGCTTGCGCCGTCGCCGACCGCGAAGCTGCCGGCGGGATGGCCGTCGACGAACGCGTCGATCCGGTCGAGGCCGCTGGTGGCGAGCGTCACCTTGCGCGCCGCCTTGTCGACCACGAACGCGAGCGCGCTCCGCGGCTGCCGGCGCAGCAGCTCGACGCAGTGCACGAGCAGGTCGCCGTTGCCGAACAGCAGGTCGTTCCTCGTCATCGCGTACGGCGTGCCGGCGATGCCGACGTCCTCGATCGTCAGGCCTTCGCTCGGGCCCGAGCGGGTCGCACGGCGAAACGCGAAGCTGAGGCCGATCCCGCTCGCGAGCGCCGGCAGCGCGAGCGGCGTTCCCTGCAGCGCCTTCTTCAGATCGGCGTACTCCCAGACGTTGGCGCCGCCGGCGCCGGTCGCCTCGCCGACGCAGACGAACGGTCCGATCGCGTTGTCGACCCAGCCGGCGGAAAAGATGTCGCCCGACGAGTAGGTGTTGGTGTCGCCGACGAGGACGACCGGACCGGGGTAGCGCTGGCCGATCGCGTTGCAGTCGGCCGGCTCCGAGATCGGCACCGGCTGCGCGTAGAGCTCGCCGTTGCGCACCGCGGCGTCGAGCGACGCCCGCCACGGCGCGAGCTCGTCGGCGAGGCCGCGCTGCGCCGCGAGCTCGCGCGCGAACGGCGTCGCCAGCACCGAGAAGCGGACCGGCTCGATGGGCCCGGCCGTGAAGAGCTGCAGCGCGTGCTCGGCGGCGAGGATGTAGCCGCCCGGGTTGCCGCGCACGTCGACGATGAGCCCGCCTTGCGGCAGGAGCGGCAGGACGCGCAGCAGCTCGGCGATGAACTCGTCGGGATCGCTGTCGAACGCCCAGATGCGCAGATAGCCGACCTCGCCACCGGGCGCCTGCAGCGACTGCACGCGCAGCGTGTCGGGGATCGTCGTGCGGATCGTCGTCGCCGCGAGGCCGCGCCCGCGCGTGCGGCCGGCGGCCGAGACGGCGCGCTTCGGTGCCGGCGGCGTCTCGCCGACGAGCGCCTCGGGCGCGAAGAAGAGCATCTTGGCCATGCGCACCGCGGCCGCCGCCGGGTTGACGGCGCGCGTGCGGCGCAGCATCTGCGCACGGCGGCCGCCCTGCGGGCCGCCTGCGAGGAGCGGCGCCACCGCGCCCGGGTCGACGACGCGCCACGGCACGCGCACTTCGCGCTCGGCCCCGACCGGATCGCCGGCGGCGTTCGTCTTGCGGTAGCCGACGACGACCCACTCCTCGTCGGGCGGCGGACCGAACTCCATCGAGCGGAACGTCAGGCTCATCAGCGACGCCGAGCGCAGGCTGTCGGGGCGACCGGCGCACTCCTCGTCGGCGTGGCGCACGACCGCGCGGTCGATCGGCACCCCGTTCCAGTGCTGCACGACGACGCCGGGGACGAAGCCGGCGTCGAGACCCTTGCCGACCTTGGTGACGACGTACGTCGGCGCGGCGTCGGGTCCGTACAGCTCGACCAGGAACGGCAGCGCCGCGACCTTGCCGGCGAACGCCGCCGGCCATGTGTAGCGCGTGTGGTAGTCGCGCATCTGGGTGACGATCGCGGCGAGCTCGACGTGGAACGCGTTGTCGTCGAACGTGCGCACCTGCGTGCGCAGGATGCGCAGCCGCTGCACCGGATCGAAGCCGTAGCGCGCGCGCTTGAGCGGCAGGTGCGTGTAGATGCCGCCGATCACCGTCTCGAAGGCGTCGAGCAGGCGCAGCCGCTCGGCGGTCGAGAGCGCGGCCGGCGCCGGCAGCGTCGCCGCGCCGGCGCCGCGCGCCCGCGACCGCGTGCCGCGTCGCGCGGCGCCGCGCGTGCGCGCGGCCCGTCGCTTCGCCTGCTCGGCCTCGGCGGCGGTGCGGCTCGGCATCGCGTCGGCGAGCGCGACACCCTGCTGGGCGGCGGTGAAGCGCGAGTCGGACATCCCGTTCTCCCGGTCAGTGGACAGGCTGAAGCATCGAGCGCAAGTATCTTCGGCCTGCGCGCCTGCACGAACGCGAAAGAGCGGGCTCGCTGCTGCGGCCGCAGGCGCTCAACCGTCGCCGCTCAGCAGCTCGGCGCGAAAGCGCGTCCGCCGCCACGCCCACGCGAGGCCGAAGAAGAACGCGGTGAGGATGGCGGCGCCCCACCACTCGGTGACGTTCTGGAGCGCGTCTCGCTGCGCCGGGGACGACCACCACAGCGGCAGCAACACGTGGGCGAGGCCGAGCACGGGCAGCAGCAGGCACGGCGCGGCGACGGCGAAGGCGACGCGGCGAGCCCGCGCGTCGCCGCGCAGCCTGCGCAGCATCTGGTCGCTGACGACGAGCGCGCCGATCGCGGTCAGCCCGAAGTAGAAGAAGACGCCGTAGCGGCGCATCCAGCGATAGCCGTCGCCTTCGGTGCCGAGGAACGTGCCGTAGAGCGCGAGCATCGCGCCCGCGGCGACGCCGAGCGCCGGCAGCGAGCGCTGCAGCGCGTCGCCGGGCGCGCCGATCGTCCGCAGCCACGCCGGGCAGAGCAGCCAGCAGAGCGCCTGCAGCGCCGCGGCGGGCAGGAGCAGGCCGCGAAAGACGATGTTCGGCAGGCCGTGGCGACCGGCGCGGCTGATCGAGACGCAGCCGTCGACGAACGGATTGCACGCGGGCGCGAGCCCGAGCTCGACCGCAAGCGGATAGGCGATCGCGGTCGCGAGCAGCGGCAGCAGCGCGGCGAGCAGCGCGAGCGGCCAGAGCACGCGAGGCCGGCGCAGATGCGGCGGCGGATCAGCCATGCCCGAGGATGCCGAGCACGATCGCGGCGTCGAGCGCGATCCAGCCGATGCACGGCACCCAGATCGACTTGTCGCCCTCGCGCACGCCGTGGACCATCCAGAGGCACGCCGAGACGAGGTACGCCGCCCACGAGAGGAGCGAGACTCCGGTCGCATCGCCACGCCACACGGCGATCGCCTGCGGCAGCGTCATCGCCATCGTGACGATCGAGAACCCGTTGAGCAGCCGGAGGAACGCCGGGTGTCGGCTGCCGCCGGCGCTGGTCGGGCGCGCCGTCGCGCCGTCTGGATGTGAGGTCATGCCCTGCTCCGCGGCCGCCCGCGCCTCACCGCGCGGCGAAGCGCTCCCTGCGGCCGCTCGCCATCTTGCACCCTCGCCGCCGCAGGACGCCGCGGCCGCCGCGGGCCGCGGGCTCAGTGCACCAGCAGGACCTGCGGATGGAGCAGGTCGCGGCCGACGACGGCGCGTGCGTACAGGTAGTTCTCGCGCGCCGCGTCGCTGAGGAGGTCGAGGTCGACCCGGCCGTTCTCGTCGCACGGGAACGCGAAGCCGCAGCGGTACGGCGAGAGGCTGCGGTAGCGAAGCTCGAAGCGCGAACGGTCGGTGGGCATTGCTCTGCTCGTCTCCATGGCGTCCTCCTTGCGACCTGTCTCGTGAACCACGCCGCCACGGTGCCGCGCTCCGGTAGCCGGCCGATGTCGATCGCGTTTCAGTTGACATCGGTCGTGATAACGGCGTGCAACCGGCGTGCATCCGCGCGCGCGCCGCGACCTCGATCGGGTGGCACCATTGCGTCCGGACCGGCGCGACCGCCGCCGTCGCCCCCATCAACGACCGGAGATGCCCATGCCCCGCACCGTCCGCGACAAGCGCACCGCGTTCCGCGCGCTGCACGCCGAAGGCTGCTTCGTGCTGCCCAACCCCTGGGACATCGGCAGCGCGCGCGTGCTGCAGGACCTCGGCTTCCAGGCGCTCGCGAGCACGAGCTCGGGCTTTGCGTGGTCGACCGGTCGCGCCGACGGGACGAGCTCGCGCGACGCCGTCCTCGCCCACCTGCGCGCGCTCTGCGAGGCGACCGACCTGCCGGTCAACGCCGACTTCGAGAGCGGCTACGCGGCCAACGCCGAAGGCGTCGCCGAGAGCGTGCGGATGTGCATCGCGACCGGCGTCGCCGGCCTCTCGATCGAGGACTCGACCGGCGATCGCGAGCAACCGCTGCGCGACATCGCCGAGGCGGTCGAGCGGCTGCGCGCGGCGCGCGCTGCGATCGACGGCAGCGGTGGCGACACGATCCTCGTCGGCCGCGCCGAGAACTTCATCGTCGGCCGGCCCGACCTCGCCGACACGATCGCACGCCTGAAGGCGTACGCCGACGCCGGCGCCGACTGCCTCTATGCGCCGGGCATCCACACGCGCGAGCAGATCGACGCCGTCGTCGCGGCGGTCAAGCCCAAACCCGTCAACCTGCTGCTCGGCGCGGCGACCGACTGGACCGTCGCCGACGTCGCCGCGATGGGTGTGCGGCGGATCAGCGTCGGCGGCGGGCTCGCGCGCGCTGCGTGGGCGGGCTTCCTGCGCGCCGCCCGCGGCCTCGCGCAAGGGCGCTTCGACGGCCTCGCCGGCGCGACCCCGGGGCCCGAGCTGAACGCGTTCTTCCGCGGCGGCGCCGCGAAGCGTTAGCGCGCGCCGATCGGCTCAGACGACGCCGTCGGCACGCAGCTGCGCGATCTGCGCGTCGCCGTATCCGATCTCGCCGAGGATCGCATCGGTGTGCTCGCCGAGCAGCGGCGCGCGGCCGCGGATCGCGCCCGGCGTCGCCGACAGCCGCACCGGCGTGTCGGCGACCGGCGCCGGCCGCCGAGCGCCGGGGTAGGCGATGTCGCGCAGGATGCCGCTGGCGCGGACGTGCGCGTCGTCGAGTGCTTCCTGCGGGCTGTGCACGGGACCGGCCGGAATGCGCGCCGCTGCCATCGCGCGCAGCGCGTCGTCGCGCGGACGCGCCGCGCACCACGCCGCCAGGCGCTCGCTGACGACGTGCGCGTTGCGTCCGCGGCCGAGATCGTCGACGAAGCGCGGGTCTTCGATCCATTCCTCGGCGCCCAGCATCCTGCAGAACTTCTGCCAGAGCGGCTGGCCGACGACCTGCACCATGAGCCAGCGGCCGTCGGCGCACTTGAAGAGGTCGGCGGGCGCCGACGCGTAGCCGAGATTGCCCTGCGGCACTCGGTCGGGCTTCGCGATCGCCTGTTCGATCAGGATCGAGTTCGAGACGGTGAGCGCCGTTGCCATCAGCGAGCCGCTGACCTCCTGGCCGCGGCCGCTGCGCTCGCGCGCCATCAGCGCCAGCACGACGCCGAAGGCGGCGCCGATCGCGGTGCCGAAGTCGACCCAGTTGACGCCGGCGCGGCGCGGCGCATCGGGGTCGCCGCTCATGAACACCGCGCCCGACATCGCCTGGCCGATGCCGTCGAAGCCGACCTTGTGCGCATCGGGCCCTGTCCTGCCGAAGGCATCGGTCGCGACCAGGATCGCGCGCGCGTTGATCGCCGCGACGCTCGCGTAGTCGAGCGCCATCGACTGCAGCGTCGACTCGGGCATGTTGGCGATCACGACGTCGCTGCGCGCGATGAGCTTTCTCACGATCTCGCGCCCTTGCGGAGTCGTCGGCTCGAGCGTCAGCGAGCGCTTGCCGCGGTTGACCTGCATGTACAGGCCCCCCTCGCCGCCCGCGGCGAGCGGCAGCACGAAGCGGTCTTCGCTGCCCTGGACCTTGTCGATCCGGACGACGTCGGCGCCGTGGTCGGCGAGCAGCGCCCCGCAGAACGGGCCGGCGATGAACCGGCCGAAGTCGAGCACGCGGATTCCTGCGAGGACGCCTTCGCTCATCGCGCCGATGTCGGCCTGCGTTGCAAGCAGCGCTTCACTTCACGCCGGCGACGAGCTTGCCCATCTCGGCCGCGGTGAAGGCACGCAGCGTCTGCGTGCGCACGTTGCCGAGCGCGGCGGTCTTCAGCGCCAGCGCCATCACCGCGTCTTCGGAACCCTCGGAGACGATGACGATGTCGTAGGCGCCGGTCGTCCAGTGCACGCTCTTGATCGTCACGCCGGCCGCTTCGGCGGCGGTCTTGAAGGCTTCGTAACGGTTGGGCGATTCCTTGATGTTGCGTGCGCCTTGTTCGGTGAAGTTCGCCAGGGTGATGTAGGCAGGCATGCGAGTCTCCTCGGCCGCCGTCGGCGGCCGCCAGCGACGGCCCGAATGCGGCCTTGGATCGGCGCCGAGGAGGGCCGCCTCGCCCTCGGTGCCAAAGCCGGACCGCGCAAGGTAGGCCGCTGCGGCGAAGGCGTCAAGGTCGGCCGCAGCGGCAGCGGGCCATCAGCGTCCGCGCAACCGCAGCGCAGGCGGCGCAGGTTGGCGAGCGAGTTGAAGAGGAAGTGCGGCTCGATCTGCGCCTGCAGCACGGCGAAAGCGAGGCAATTCCATCGTGGCTCCGCGCGGCGGGCGCGCTTCGACCGGGCGGCAGCCTGCTGGAGCACGTTCGAATCGGCGAGCGTGTTGCCGACGAGACTCGGATGGACGGTATCGAAACGCGGCGCAGGTCGACCGAAGCCGTGCCGCCCGGCGCGACGCAGCGTCCTATACTGACCTCGGCCCCTGCCGGCACGCTGCGGCAATCGCTTCGGAGGACGCATTTGCAGATCGCAACGCGCCATCTCGCCGACGTCGTCGTCGCCGCGCCCGCCGGCCGCATCGATCATCAAAGCGCCGGCGACTTCGAGGCGGCCCTGATGCCGCTCGTCGCCGACGCCGCCGCCCGCCGCGGTGCCCTCGTGCTCGACTTCTCCGCGGTCGACTACATCAGCAGCGTCGGCCTGCGCGTCCTGATGGTGGCGGCCAGGCAGATGCGCGAGCGCGAGGCCCAGCTCGTGGTCGCGGCGCTCGGCGGCGTCGTCGCCGAGATCTTCGCGATCAGCCGCTTCGACCGCGTCCTCGCCGTGACGGCCACCGTCGACGATGCGCTCGCCCGCTGCCGCGCAGCGGCGCAGGCGGCGCAGCGCGGCCCGGCGCCGCCGGCATGATGCGGGTGCGCTTCTGGGGGACGCGCGGCTCGCTGCCGGTCGCGCTCACCGCGGCCGGCGTGCGCGAGAAGCTGCTCGCGACGCTGCGCGCCGCGCGCGGTCGTGCGCTGGCGAGCGAAGCCGACCTCGAAGCGGTCGTCGCGAGCCTGCCGTTCGCGACGGCAGGGACGTACGGCGGCCACAGCTCGTGCGTCGAGCTCGACACCGGCGGCCCGGACTACATCGTCTGCGACATGGGCAGCGGCCTGAGGCCGTTCGGCCAGGCGGCGACCGCGCGCCGCAAGGCCGCGCAGACGTTCCACATCTTCCTGTCGCATCCGCACTGGGATCACATCATGGGGCTGCCGTTCTTCGTGCCGGCCTTCATTCCCGGCAACCGGGTCGTCATCTACGGCGGCCACGCCGGTCTCGAAGCGGCGCTGCGCCGGCAGCAGGAGCAGCCGTCGTTCCCGGTCGACTTCTCGATCTTCGGCGCGACGATGGAGTTCGTCCACCTCGAGCCCGGCCGCGCCCGCGAGGTTGCCGGCCTCGAGGTGACGGCGATGCTGCAGCGGCACGGCGGCGACTCGTACGGCTACCGCTTCGCCGGCCCCGACGGCGTGGTCGTCTACTCGACCGATTCCGAGCATCCGCTCGCGCAGCGCGAGCACACCGAGCGGTTCGTGCGCTTCTTCCGCGACGCCGACCTGGTGATCTTCGACGCGATGTATTCGCTCGCCGACGCCGTCTCGGTCAAGGCCGACTGGGGACATTCGAGCAACGTCGTCGCCGTCGAGCTGTGCCAGCTCGCCGGAGCCAGGCACCTTTGCATGTTCCACCACGAGCCGGTGTTCGACGACGCCGCGATCGACGCGGTCCTCGCCGAGACGCGCCGCCTCGAGGAGATCACGCGCGGCGCGGCGGCGCCGCTGCGCGTCAGCGCGGCGTTCGACGGGATGGAAATCGAGCTGTGATCGCGCGCCGCGTGCGCGCATCGACCGCCGGCGGACCGAACCGGATCGCACTTCTCGGCGCAGGGCTCGTCGTCGTGCTGGCGCTGCTCACCTGGCTGCAGCCGCCGTGGGCCGAGCGGCTGCAGTCGGCGTGGTTCGATCTCTGCCAGACGCTCGCGCCGAGGCAGGTCGCGATGCTGCCCGTGACCGTGGTCGAGATCGACCAGAAGAGCCTGACCGCGCTCGGCCAGTGGCCGTGGCCGCGCAACCGGCTGGCGCAGCTCGTCAAGGCGATCCAGCAGGCGGGCCCGGCCGCGATCGGCCTCAACATCCTGATGTCCGAGCCCGACGCGCTGTCGCCCGAGCGGCTTCTCGCCGAGGAGGCGGTCAGCGACCGCTCGGTCGACGCCGCGTTGCGCTCGCTGATGTCGAACGACGCCGTGCTCGGCGCCGCGCTCGCCGCCGCGCCGAGCGTGCTCGTCTTCGCCGGCACCGAAGAGGAGAGCGGCGCGCTCCTGCGCACGGCGCCCGTCACGGTGCAGTCGACGCGCCGGGGCGGCGACGCGCGGCTGCCGCTCGCCGAGTACGCGGGCGCGCTGACGAGCATCGAGGCGCTGAACCAGCAGGCGAGCGGCTGGGGGCTGTTCTCGGTCAGCACGACGCGCGGCATCGTCCGCCGCATCCCGCTCGTCGCCAGCATCCAGGGAACGCTGGTGCCGACGCTGGCGGTCGAGATGCTGCGCGTCGCGCAGCACGCGCCCGCGGTGCGCCTGACCGCTTCCGGACGCGGCGTCACGAGCATGACCGTCGGCGCGACGCACGTTCGCACCGAGCGCGACGGTGCCGTGCGCGTGCACTACTCGCGCCACCGGGCCGATCGCTTCGTCTCGGCCGTCGACGTCCTGCAGGGCAAGGTCGACCCGGCGCTCCTGCGCGGGCAGCTGGTGCTGGTCGGCCCGACGGCGCTCGGCCTGCAGGAGTTCCTCGACACGCCGATCGGCGAACGGATGTCGGGCAGCGAGATCCAGGCGCAGCTGCTCGAGAACCTGCTCGATGGAACGCTGCTGCGCCGGCCGTCGTCGGCACCGGCAGCCGAAGCGCTGCTCGTCCTCGTGCTCGGCGTGGTGCTCGTCTGGGCGATGCCGCGCCTGACGGCATGGCAGGTCGCGTGGCTGCTGCACGGTTCGCTGCTCGTCGTCGCGCTGGCCGCATTCGCCGCCTACCGCTCGGAGCGCCTGCTGCTCGACGTCGCGACTCCGGCCGCGTACCTGTTCTTCCTGTTCGGTTCGCTGCTCGTCCTCGCGCTCGCCGACTCGACGCGGCAGCGCAGGACGCTCGAGTCGGTCGTGCAGGTGCAGCGCGAGCAGAGCGCGCGCATCGCCGGCGAGCTCGAAGCCGCGCGCCGCATCCAGACCTCGACCCTGCCGCGTTCCGACCTGCTGCGCACCGACCCGCGCGCCGACCTCCACGCCGCGATGACGCCGGCGCGCGAAGTCGGCGGCGACCTCTACGACTTCTTCATGCTCGACGGCGACCGGCTGTTCGTGCTGATCGGCGACGTCTCCGGCAAGGGCCTGTCGGCGTCGATCTTCATGGCCGTCAGCAAGGCGCTCTACAAGGGCGTGATGATCCGCGAGCCCGATGCCGACATCGGCGCCATCATGCGAGCCGCCAACGACGAGGTGTCGCGCGACAACGCGGAGATGCTCTTCGTCTCGGTCTTCGCCGCGATCCTCGATCTGCGCAGCGGCGAGCTCTGCTACTGCAACGCGGGGCACGACAACCCGTACCGCGTGCCGCCGGGCGCGGCACGCGCCGAGCGCATCGTCGACGGCGACGGGCCGCCGCTGTGCGCGATCAGCGGCTTCGACTACCGAAGCGCGTGCACGCGCCTGGTCGCGGGCGAGCTGCTGTGCCTGCTGACCGACGGCGTCGTCGAGGCGAACGATCCCGCCGGCGCGCTCTACGGGCACGAGCGCGCGGAGACCGTGATCGTCGACCTCGCGGCGCGCGAGGTGAGTGCGCGCGAGCTGGTGACCGGCCTGCAGTCGAACGTCCTCGTCTTCGTCGACGGCGCCGAGCCGAGCGACGACATGACGATCCTCGCACTGCGCTGGAACGGCCCGCTGGCAGAAACGAGCGCGCCGGTCGGCGGGGGGTAGCAGGCGATGCCGGCGTCAGCGCACCAGGATCTCGACGCGGCGGTTGCGCGGCTCGGCGACGCCGTCGGCCGTCGGCACCGCGAGCTCGCGCCTGCCGCGGCCGGCCGTGACGACCTTGTCGACCGCCAGGCCGCGCGCGACGAAGGCGTTGCGGACGACCTCGGCGCGCTGCCGCGACAGCGCGTCGTTGGCAGCGTCGCTGCCGACGGTGTCGGTGTGGCCGATGACCATGACGTCGGCGACCGGCCGTCTCGCGATCTCGGCGAAGACGCTGTCGACGATCTTCTTCGACTCCTCGGTGAACTCGTCCTTGCCTTCGACGAAATAGAGCGTGAACTGGGCCGGCCGCAGCGGCTGCGCCGCCAGCGCGCTGCCGTAGCGGGCCTGCACTTCCGCTGCATTCGTCCGGAAAGGCTCGGGCCCGTCGCGGCTCGCGCGTGCCGCGGCGTAGGGCTCGGCGAGCACGACCTGCTTCGAGCCCTGCGTGACGACGACGGCTGCGTCGGGCGCCGACGCGCTCGGCAGGAGAACGACCGACTCCTTCGGCCCCGCGCAGCCGGCGACGACGAGCGCGCACAGCGCGACCGCCATGCGCCGCGTCGCCCTAGTCATCGACCGAGACGACGAACTCGGTGCCCCGCACGCCGAGGACCGCCGCCGGGGTTCGCACCGTCATCGCCTGTGGCGACTTCTTGGCGATGCGGCCGGAGGACACCGCGAGCGTGCCGCGCTGCAGGCGAGCGTCGAAGCGGCCGTCGCTGGTCGTCGGGTCGAATTCGAAGCTGTCGAGCGAGACGATGCTGTTCGGGCCCGCCGAGAGCAGGGAGTTGTCGCGCATCGTGATCCCCACCGAACCGTCTGCGCCGGTCCTGACGACGTCCGCGGCCTCGAGCGGCATGCCGACCTGCGCGGCGAGCTCCTGGCCCTTGCGCTCGACGGTCACGCGGCCCTTCGCGACCTTGATCTGGCCGACGTCGGCCCACGCCGGCACGGCGAGCCATGCGCAGGCCAGCGCGAGCGACACGGCAGCGCCGCGCCGAAACCGGATCGTCGACCGCATGGATGCCGCTCCCGAGCCGAACCCCACGACGAGGAGCGGCGAGCTTACCTTGGCGCGAAGATCGCGACCATGCGCATGAACGACGCCTGCACCGTCCGCGCGCGGATGGACTGCCTCGGGCAGGCGATCGCCTTCGTCGAGTCGTTCTGCGCCGGGCGTGGAGTCGCCCGCGCCGACCTGCTGCGCCTCTCGCTGGTCGTCGAGGAGCTGTTCACCAACACCGTCGAGCATGGCCACGGCGGCGACAGCGATGCCCCGGTGCGCATCGCCCTCGCAGCCGACGCCGACGAGCTCGAGCTCGCCTACGACGACACGGCGCCGCCGTTCGATCCGGTCGCGCAGGCCGCGCGCTCGAGCGCCGAGATCGAAGGCGACGCGTCCGCGCGGCAGGTCGGCAGGCTCGGCATCGCGCTGGTCGCGGGAGTCGCGGCGCGGATCGGCTATGCCCACGAGGACGGTTGGAACCGCGTGCGCGTCGTCCTGCGGCGCGAGGGGTGACGGGCCTGCGGTCGCCGCCCGTGCCCGATTCGCATCGGCCGACGCGGCGTCGCAGAATGGCCGGCCGAGAGGACTCGCCGATGACGATGCTTCGCGACGCCGCCCGCGCCTTCATGCCGTATCCCGACGCGCCGGTGCGCCACGCCCGCGGCGGACCGCTCGCCGGGCTGACGTTCGCGGTCAAGGACCTGTACGACGTCGCCGGCTACCCGACGAGCGGCGGCCAGCCGTTCGTGCTCGCGATGTCGGGCATCAAGACGGCGACCGCGCCGACCGTGCAGCGCCTGCTCGACGCCGGCGCGCGCTTCGTCGGCAAGACCGTCACCGACGAGTTCGCGTTCTCGATGAACGGCCAGAACGCGCACTTCGGCGCGCCCGTCAACGGCGCCGCGTCCGATCGCATCAGCGGCGGCTCGTCGTCGGGATCGGCGTCGGCGGTGTCGAACCACCTCTGCGACTTCGCGCTCGGCAGCGACACCGGCGGCTCGGTGCGCGCGCCGGCGAGCCACTGCGGGCTCGTCGGCCTGCGGCCGACGCACGGCCGCATCTCGCTCGCCGCCGTCATGGACCTCGCGCCGAGCTTCGACACCTGCGGCTGGTTCGCCCGCGACGTGGCGACCTACGCGCGCGTCGCCGACGTGCTGCTCGGCGCCGATTCCGCGCCGCTGCCGAAGACACCGCGGCTGCTCGCGCCGACCGACGTCTGGGCGCTGCTCGCGCCGGAGGCGCTCGAAGCGTTGCGCGCGCCGCGCACGCGGATCGAGGCGGTGCTCGGCCCGGCAGCGCCGGTCACCGTCGCGCCCGACGGCTTCGATCCGCTGTACTGGTGCTTCCGCTTCCTCCAGGGCCGCGAAGCGTGGCTGAGCGACGGGCCGGTGATCGAGCGCTTCGCGCCGCCGATGGGGGCGGGGGTGCGCGAGCGCTTCGCGTTCTCGCGCGCCGTCACCGACGCGCAGGTCGAAGAGGCGCTCGTCGTGCGGGCGCGCTTTCGCGCCCATTTCGACGCGCTCGTCGGCAGCGACGGCGTGCTCGTGATGCCGACGATGCCCGACGTCGCGCCGCTCGCGGTCGCCGAGGAGGGCACGCTCGACGACTACCGCAACCGCGCGATCCGCATGCTCTGCATCTCCGGGCTCGCCGCGTGTCCGCAGCTGTCGCTGCCGCTCGCCTCGCGGCTGGGCGCGCCGCTCGGCATCTCGCTGGTCGCCCCGGTCGGCAGCGACCGCAGCCTCGTCGCGCTCGCCGAGCGCATCGTCGCGGCCGCGCGCTGAGCGGCGCTCGCGGCGCGCGCCGCGCTCAGGCGACCGTCGCGGTGACGCGCAGGTACGTCGCCGGGATCACGGTGCGCGCAGCGTTGCCGCTCTTGTTCTGGGCGCGGAAGAGCTCCTCGAGCTCGCGCTGCAGCGCCTCG
>Ga0157379_10001428_pt1 | contig 19623 bp, 18 predicted proteins | sample S25metaG_FD_121802 | JGI IMG/M metagenome (GOLD analysis project Ga0157379, IMG submission 121802) | Switchgrass rhizosphere microbial communities from Kellogg Biological Station, Michigan, USA - S2-5 metaG | ecosystem: Host-associated > Plants > Roots > Rhizosphere > Soil | place: USA... | reverse complement strand
TGAAGCCCTCGGCGTCGCGCTGGTCGTAGATGCCGCCGGCCTCGAAGGTGGCGATCGACGGATCGTAGAGCGAGCGCTCGGCGCGCCGTCCGGCGACCGTCGCCTGGCCCTTGTAGAGCTTCATGCGCGCGGTGCCGGAGACGGTCCGTTGCGCCTCGTCCATCGTCGCCTGCAGCATGCGGCGCTCGGGGGTGAACCAGTAGCCGTAGTAGACCATCTCGGCATAGCGCGGAACGAGCGAATCGCGCAGGTGCATGACCTCGCGGTCGAGGGTGAGCGACTCGACGGCGCGGTGCGCCGCCTGCAGCACGGTGCCGCCCGGTGTCTCGTAGACGCCGCGCGACTTCATGCCGACGTAGCGGTTCTCGACCAGGTCGAGACGGCCGATGCCGTGCCGTCCGGCGAGGGAGTTGAGGCGCGCCAGCAGGGCCGCGGGCGAGAGGCGCTCGCCGTTCAGGGCGACCGGGTCGCCCTGCTCGTACGCGATCTCGACGTACTCCGGCGTGTCGGGCGCCTGCTCCGGTGCGGTCGTGAGGACGAACATGTCGCCGTAGGGCTCGTTCCACGGATCCTCGAGGATGCCGCCCTCGTAGCTGATGTGCAGCAGGTTGCGATCGGTGCTGTACGGCTTCTCGCGCGTTACGGGTACGGGGATCTTGTGCTGCTCGGCGTAAGCGATGAGGTCGTTCCGGCCGCCGAAGCTCCACGTCCGCCAGGGCGCGACGACGATGATGTCGGGCTCGAGCGCGTAGTAGGTCAGCTCGAAGCGCACCTGATCGTTGCCCTTGCCGGTGGCGCCGTGCGCGACGGCCGGTGCCCCCGTGGCACGGGCGATCTCCACCTGGCGCTTGGCGATCAGCGGACGCGCGATCGACGTGCCAAGCAGGTAGCCGGCCTCGTACACCGCGTTCGCCCGCAGCATCGGGAACACGAAGTCGTGCGCGAACTCCTCGCGCAGGTCGTCGACGTACACCGTGCTGGCACCGGTCGCGGTGGCGCGCTCGCGAACGGTGTCGAGCTCCTCGCCCTGGCCGAGGTCGGCGCAGAAGGCGACGACCTCGCAGCCGTACTCTTCGATCAGCCAACGCAGGATGACCGACGTGTCGAGGCCGCCGCTGTAGGCGAGGACGACCTTGTCGAAGGTGCGGCGCTCGCTCGTCTGCTTCGCGCTCATCGTGCGCTCTCCTTCGCCAGCCAGGCCATGAGCGCCTTCTGGAGATGCAAGCGGTTCTCCGCCTGGTCGAAGACGACCGATTGCGCTCCCTCGAGGACGGCCTCGGTGATCTCCTCGCCGCGATGCGCCGGCAGGCAGTGCATCACGAGCGCGCCGCGCGCCGCGTGGCGCATCACGTTCTCGTTTACCTGGTACGGCGCGAACTCCTTGCGCCGCGCCGCGGCCTCTTCCTCCTGGCCCATGCTCGTCCACACGTCGGTGTAGACGACGTCGGCGCCTTGCACCGCGTCGCCGACGTCGTTGGTGATCTCGATCGACGCGCCCGCCGCGCGGCAGCGCGCCAGGATGTCGCCGTCGGGCTCGTAGCCGGGAGGGCAGGCGAGGGCGAACGTGAAACGGTAGAGGGTGGCCGCTTCGAGCCACGAGTGCACGACGTTGTTGCCGTCGCCGACGAACGCGATGCGCTGCTCGTCGAGCGCGCGGCGCCGCTCGTGCAAGGTGAACAGGTCGGCCAGCACCTGGCAGGGGTGGTGGAGGTCGGTCAGGCCGTTTACCACCGGAACGGTGGCGTTCGCGGCCAGCTGTACCAGCACGGAGTGCAGGAACGTGCGCGCGACGATCATGTCGACCACCCGGGTCAGGGTGCGGGCGATGTCGGGGACGGTCTCGCGCTCGCCGAGGCGGATGTCCGCGGGGGCGAGGTAGATGGCGTGGCCGCCGAGCTGCGTCATGCCGGTCTCGAAGCTGATGCGCGTGCGCAAGCTCGGCTTCTCGAAGATCATCGCCAGCGTCCGCCCCGCGAGCAGGGCGGGAGGCTTGCCCGAGCGCAGCGCCGCCTTGAGCTCGGCGGCGAGCCCGAACAGCGCGTCGCATTCCCCGCGCGAGAGGTCGGCGATCCGCAGCAGATCACGCTTCACGAGCGCAACACCTCCTCGAGGATGGCCACGCCACGATCGATCTCGGCCTCGGTTATGACGAGCGGCGGCAGGAACCGCAGCACCCGGTCGGCGGTGCAGTTGATCACCAGGCCGCGCTCGAGGCACGCCGTGGCGACGTCCTGTCCGGGCTCGTGCAGGGTGATGCCGAGCATCATGCCGTGGCCGCGCACGGAGGCGATCTTCCGGCAACGCGTCGCCACGTCCCGCAGGCGCGCCAGGAAGTGCGTCCCGAGCGTCCGGACGCGCGGCAGGAATCCGTCGGCGGTCATGGCCTCGACCGTCGCTACGCCGGCCGCGGTCGCGAGCGCGTTGCCGCCGAACGTCGAGCCGTGCGAGCCGGGGCCGAAGCACGCGGCGACGTCGTCGCGCGCCAGGAGCGCGCCGATCGGGACGCCGCTCGCGAGCGCCTTCGCGAGCGTCATGAGGTCCGGCTCGATCCCGGTCTGCTCGTAGGCGAAGAGCGTGCCGGTGCGGCCCATGCCGGTCTGCACCTCGTCGAAGATCAGGAGGATGTTGCGGTCGTCGCACAGGCGGCGCGCCGCCTCGAGGTAGCCGGGGCTCGGCATCACGACGCCGCCCTCGCCCTGCACGGGCTCGAGCATCAGCGCCGCCGTGGTGTCGTCGAGCGCGCTCTCGAGCGCCGGCACGTCGTCATAGGGCACGTACTGGAAGCCGGCCGGCAGCGGCTGATAGCCGACCCGGACCTTCTCCTGACCAGTCGCGGTGAGCGTGGCGAGCGTCCGGCCGTGGAAAGAGCCGAGGGCCGTGATGACCTTCGTGCGCTTGCCGCCGAGGCTGTGCCCCCAGCGCCGCGCCAGCTTGATCGCCGCCTCGTTGGCCTCGGCACCGCTGTTGCCGAAGAAGACGCGGTCGGCGAACGAATGCCGGCACAGCAGCTCCGCGAGTCGGGCCTGGGGCTCGCAGTATTGGAGATTTGAGACGTGCAGCAGGCGGTGTGCCTGCGCGGTGATCGCCTCGACCACGGCCGGCGGCGAATGTCCCAGGTTCGTCACCGAGAGGAACGAGAAGAAGTCGAGATACTCGCGGCCTTCCGCGTCCCACAGCCGCGACCCTTCGCCGCGCACGAACGCGACCCGGGCGCGCGCGTACGTCGGCATCAAGTGCAGATCCGACGCGGCGATGATCTCCTGGCCGGTCATGGGCACATCACGGCGGAAACCCGCAATACTCTGCTCGCCGCTGGGGATTGTCAACGCGTCGCGCCGTCGGCGCCGGATTCGCCCGCGCCCGGCTGCGGCGCAGGCGAGCGCTCGATCACGCCGATCTCGCCCTGGCCGAGCCGGACCCGCACGAGGAGCGCGCCGTGGCGGCGCTTCACGTGCCACGGCGCCGGGACGAGCACGCCGTCGCGACCGTAGCGCCACGCACCGGCCGTCTCCCCGCCGTCGAGCCAGCCGTGCGTGCCGCTCTCCGTGGTGACGATGCGCTCGCGCCCGCGCAGCGTTCCCTGCTGCACGTACTCGGGGGTGAAGGGAAAAAGGCGTGCCAGCAGATCGGCGTGCTCGCCGAGCGCCAGCCCGGCGAGCAGCAATCCCTCGTCGATCTTCGCCGCCAGGGTGGCGACGTCGCGTCCGCCCCCGATGTAGCCGATCGGCGTCGTCAGCTGCGCGTAGGCGCCCCACACGTCGTTGTGCTGCGCCTCGACCATGCGCAGGTCCGGCCGCGCCTGGGTCGCGCCCAGGGTCGGCGGGCCGTTGGCGAGCATCGGGCCCGCGCCGCGGGCGATGCGCGCAAGCAGCGGCGCGCTGAGAAGGTCGGTCAAGCCGACGCGCGCGCGCACCGAGCCGTCCGCGGCGAGAAGGCAGCTCCGTCCGTCCCATGGGCGCGACGTGACGTGCGGGCCGCCGTAATCGACGCCCTCCATCTCGTCCCAGTAGAGGCCGTCGGCCCCGGTCTCGCGCATCGCCGCCGCCGTCTCGACGATGGCGCGGCCGAAGGCGTTGTCGAGCGTCGGCACCATGCTCCAGGCCGGCGAGTAGAGGCCTCCCCAGACGTTGCGTTCGGGGCGCCCGGTGGGATCGAGGAGGAGGCTGTCGGCGAAACGGCCAGGAGCGTCGGGATCGCTGTCACGCTGCGCGTCGAAGTAGACGAGCACGCGCAAGGCCGGCCGCGCCGCCCGCAGACGTCCGATGGCCTCGCGCAAGCGCTCGCGCAGCGACGCGAAACGCGCGCCGCCCACGTCGGTGCCGAAGCCGAGGTGACGCGGCCGGGTCGCGTCGCGCGGATCGATCCACCCGCCGCTCATGCTGGCGACGGCGACGCGCGAGCGGTCGAGCGCGGCCTTCAGGGCGTCGGGTGGCAGCGCCAGCACGTCGTCCGGCTTGAACCAGATCATCGCCCCGGGGATCGTCCGATTCGCGTTCCAGTCGGCGCGCAGCGTGTTGATGAAGTCGAAGTAACGGCGCGAGGCCGTGGGATAGACGCTCCAGACGAGCGTCGCGTGCTCGTGCGGCCCGAGACAGAGCATGTCGGTGCGCATGCCGATGGTGCCCGCCGCGGCGTCGATGCCGCCGCGCGAGCCGCTGGCGCGGTCGACGTGCAACTGCTGGCGGAAGACGTCGTCCTCGACCACCAGCCCGAGGCCGCCCCGTCCATGCGGCGTGAACACGGTGGGATTCCACGGCGCGTACGCGTCGCGTCCCTCCGCATCGGCGCGCCCGCCGACGCGCACCCACGGCTCGGCGGTCGCGACCGCGTGCCGGATGCGCAGGCCGACGACGCCGTCGCCGTCGTTCGTGAGCTCGTCGTGCACCTCGGCATGGCTCGGGTGGACGAGCAGGGTGCGCGCCCGGCGGGCCGGTCCGCCCACGACGGTCGTGCGCACCACGGCGTCCTCCCCGTTCCAGCGGATGCGGAGCTGGTCGGGGTCGGCGGAGGCCTCGAAAGGCGGGGGGGCGGGGAACCCGAGGCGCGGAAAGCGCCAGTCGGCGGGCGGAGTGGCGGCGGTGTCGAGATCGCGCAGCACGGCGGGCGCGCGCCAGAGCGCCAGCAGCGCCACGCACGCCGCGCCGGTTGCCACGAACCCCGCCCCGAGCCCTCGCGACCTCACGACTCCTCGCTCATCGACGCGGCACGCGATCCGTGCCGGCGCGGCGGCTCAGCCGCGGTTGCGCAGCCGCGTCGGGCTGTTGCGGCGCTTCGCGGCGGCCGTGCGGACGACCTCGGTGCCGACGCCCTCGGTGGTGAAGATCTCGAGCAGCACCGCGTGGCGGACCCGGCCGTCGATGATGTGGGCCTTCGCGACGCCGCCTTTCAGCGCGTCGAGGCAGCATTCGACCTTGGGGATCATGCCGGCGCTGATGACGCCGCCCGCGATCATCTCCGCCGCCTCGTCGCCCGAGAGCGTCGAGACGAGCGTGCCGTCCTTGTCTTTGATGCCCTCGACGTCGGTGAGCAGGATGAGCTTCTCCGCCTGCAGCGCCTGCGCAATCTTGCCGGCGACGAGATCGGCATTGATGTTGTACGTCTCACCGTCGAGGCCGATGCCGATCGGCGCGATCACCGGGATGAAGTTCGCCGCGCTCTGCGCTTCGATGACCTTGGGATTCACGCCGACGATCTCGCCGACGAGCCCCATGTCGTGCTCGGGCGAGTTCTTCGGTGCGCCGGGCAGGTGCATCTTGCGGGCGACGATCAGCTCGCCGTCCTTGCCAGAGAGGCCGACGGCGTGGCCGCCCTCGCGGTTCAGCAGGCCGACGATCTCCTTGTTGATGCGGCCGCCGAGGACCATCTCGGCGATCTCCATCGTCGCGGCGTCGGTCACCCGCATGCCGCGGACGAAACGCGAGCGGATGCCGAGCCGGTCGAGCATCTCGTCGATCTGCGGACCGCCGCCGTGCACGATCACGGGGTTCATGCCGACGTAGCGCAACAACACCACGTCCTGCGCGAACGAGCGCTTGAGCTCGTCGTTCGCCATGGCGTGGCCGCCGTACTTGATGACGATCGTCTTGCCCGAGAAGCGCTGCATGTAGGGCAGCGCCTCCAGGAGCACCTCGGCCTTCTGGATCGGATCCTTCATCAGAGGATGTACCGCGACAGGTCCTCGTCGGTGAGGATGGCGTCGAGCTTGCCGCGCACCTCGGCGGCGTCGATCACGACCTCGCGCGCGCCGCGCTCGGGCGCGTCGAACGACAGGTCTTCCAGCAGCTTCTCCAGCACCGTGTGCAGGCGGCGCGCGCCGATGTTCTCGGTGCGCTCGTTCACCGAGGCGGCGATGCGGGCGATCTCGCCGACCGCGTCGCCGGTGAACCGCAAGGTGACGTGTTCCGTGGCCATCAGTGCGATGTACTGGGTAATGAGGGCGTTCTTCGGCTCCGTCAGGATGCGGACGAAGTCGTCGCGGGTCAAGGCGTCGAGCTCGACGCGGATCGGGAAGCGCCCCTGGAACTCCGGGATGAGATCCGACGGCTTGGCCACGTGGAAGGCCCCCGAGGCGATGAACAGGATGTGGTCGGTGCGCACCATGCCGTGCTTGGTGCTGACCGTGGAGCCCTCGACGATGGGCAGCAGGTCACGCTGCACGCCCTGACGCGACACGTCCGGCCCGATCGCGCCCTCACGTCCGGCGATCTTGTCGATCTCGTCGAGGAATACGATCCCCGACTGCTCGACGCGGCGGACCGCCTCCTTGGCGACGATCTCCATGTCGACGAGCCGATTCGCCTCCTCGGCGGTGAGGGTCTCCAGCGCCTCGGGCACATGCACCCGCTTCTTCTTCGTGCGCTTCGGCAGAATGGAAGAGAAGAGCTCCTTCATGTTGAACTCCATCTCCTCCATCCCCTGCGGGGTGAGCACCTCGACCATCGGCGAGACCGTCTTGGTGATCTCCAGCTCGACCAACCGGTCGTCGAGACGTCCCTCGCGGAGCATGCGGCGCAGCTTGTCGCGCGTCGACGTGCCGCTCTCCGGCACGGGGGCTTCCGTGCCCGGCGTCGCGGACGGGGAGGGCGGCAGGAGGAGATCCAGCAGGCGCTCCTCGGCGACCTCGCGCGCGCGGCGCTCGACCTTGTCCTTCTCCTCCGCCTTCACCATGGCGATCGCCAGCTCGACGAGGTCGCGAATGATCGACTCGACGTCGCGGCCGACGTACCCGACCTCGGTGAACTTCGAGGCCTCGACCTTGAGGAAGGGCGCCCCGGCGAGCTTGGCGAGCCGGCGTGAGATCTCCGTCTTTCCGACGCCGGTCGGGCCGATCATGATGATGTTCTTCGGCGCGATCTCGTCCCGCAGATCCTCGGGCACCTGCTGGCGGCGCCAGCGGTTGCGCAGCGCGATTGCCACCGCGCGCTTCGCGGCGCGCTGCCCGACGATGTAACGGTCGAGCTCGGACACGATCTCGCGCGGCGTCATCGTGTAGGGCGGCGGCGGCACGGCGGGCGCGGCGGCGCGCATCGGCTCCAACGGGCGCGAGGCCTCGGTCACAGCTCCTCCACCGTCACTTGGTCGTTGGTGAAGACGCAGATCATGGCGGCGATGCGCATCGACTCCTCGGCGATGGTGCGGGCGTCGAGATCGGCGTGCCGCACGAGCGCTTTGGCCGCTGCCAGCGCGTAGTTGCCGCCCGAGCCGATCGCGATCACTCCGTCGTCGGGCTCCACCACGTCGCCGGCGCCCGAGATGACCAGGGTCGACTCCGCGTCCGCGACCACCAGCAGCGCCTCCAGCCGGCGGAGCGCGCGGTCCATCCGCCAGTCCTTCGCCAGCGCGACGGCAGCGCGCCGCAGGCTGCCATTCATCGACTGGAGCTTGTCTTCGAACTTCTCGAAGAGCGTGAACGCGTCGGCAGTCGCGCCGGCGAAGCCGGCGAGGACCTTGCCCTGGTACAGACGCCGCAACTTGCGCGCGTTGTGTTTCAGGACCGTTTGACCGAGCGTCACCTGGCCGTCGCCCGCGAGGACGATCTTGCCACGGTGCCGAACGGCGACGATCGTGGTGCCGTGCGGGGTGCTGCTCACGCCGCGACACTATCGTCGCGGAGGCACCATGTAAACGTAGTATGCGGAGCCGCTCACGCCCGTGGGAAGGCCTTGTCGTACACCTCCGCGAGCCGGTCGAAGTTCACGTGCGTATAGCGCTGGGTGGTTGAGAGGCGGGCGTGGCCGAGCAGCTCCTGGATGGCGCGCAAGTCCGCTCCGCCGTTGAGCAGGTGCGTCGCGAACGAGTGGCGGAACGCATGCGGACTGGCGTGAGCGCGCGTGCCGGCGGCCGCGGTATGGTGGGCGACGATGCGGGCGACGCTGCGCACGGTGAGGCGGCCGCCGCGCGCGTTCAGGAACACCGCGCCGTCGTCGCGCCGCGGCTGCAGCGGCCAGTGTCGGCGGTAGGCGTCGAGTGCGTCGAGCGCGACCGCGCCGACCGGCACGATGCGCTCCTTGCGGCCCTTGCCGAGGACGCGCACGACCTCGGCGCGACGATCGAGATCCTCCCAGTCGAGGGCGACCAGCTCGCTGACCCGGAGCCCGCTCGAGTAGAGCAGCTCGAGCATGGCGCGGTCGCGGAGTGCCGCCGGCGAGACGCCGCCGATGCCGTCGAGGACGCGGAACATCTCGTCGACGGAGAGATGCGGCGGCAGGTAGCGCTCGCGTTTCGGGCCCGTGAGCTGCGCCGCGGGGTCGTCGCGGCGGGTGCCGCTGCGCGCGCACCAGCGGAAGAAATGTTTCAGCGCGGCGAGCTTGCGCGAGATCGAGCTCTTGCGCTGCGAGCCGGAGAGCGAGGCGAGATAGGCGCGCACGCCGTGGATGTCGGCTCGCGCCAGGCTCGTGCCGTGCGCCGCAAGGAACTCCGCGAGCTGATGAACGTCGGTGTCGTAGGCCTTGATCGTGTGCGGTGAGGCGTTCGTCTCGTCCCGCAGGTAGGCGCAGAACGCGTCGATCAGACGCTCCGCCGTCCGCACGTCCCCCCGCCCCTTCGCATCCGCCATGAGTCGTTCCGGCTGTTCGCGCCGTGCCGCGCATGGTATCAACCGACGACGTGAGCTCGCAACGCGAGGAGAGACGCGTGGGGTCGATCGCGCGCGTCACCCTGACGAGCCGCCGCGGGGTCCGGCTCGCCGGGCTGCTGCAGACGCCGGGTGCCGGCGACGATCTCTCGGGGACGCCGGTCGTGGTGCTGTGCCACGGCATGGAGTCGACGAAGGAGGGGACGAAGCATCAGGCGCTCGCCGCCCGTCTCGACACCCTCGGCTATGCCTCGCTGCGCTTCGACTTCTCGTACGTCGGTGAGTCGGAGGGCAAATTCGAGGATCTCACGATCGGCGGCGAGGTCGAGGATCTCGCCGGGGCGTGCGGCTTCCTGCGCGCGCGCGGGGCCGGCGATCTGGCCATGGTCGGTTCGAGCCTCGGCGGCACGGTGGCGCTCCTCTACGCCGCGACCGACCCGTCGGTCCGTGTCCTGGTCACGATCGCCGCGCTGTCGCAGCCGCTCGGCATCATCGAGCGCCTCGGTCCCGAGCGCGTCGCGACGTGGCGGCGCACCGGCTATCGCGAGGAGGCGACGGGCCGCTTGAAGCGCGACTTCCTGGACGACCTGCCGCGCCACGACGTGCTCGCGGCGGCGCGGGCGCTCCGCGCCGCGACGCTCGTGGCCCACGGCGAGGCGGACGACGTGGTGCCGGTCGCCGACGCGTACGCGCTGCACGCCGCGCTGCCGGCGCCGAAGGCCCTGCACGTCACACCGGACTGCGATCATCGCTACTCCGATCCGGCGCATCTCGCCGCGCTGCTGGACGACACCCTGGCGTGGATCGGCACCCATCTTCCCGTCGAGGCGTGACGTGGCGACCGCCTGCTACGCCTGTGGTCAGGAGCTCGCCGCGCGCGAGCGTCCCGGCCGGCGGGACCGCTGCGAGCGCTGCGGCGTCGATCTGCGCTGCTGCCGGCAGTGCCGTTTCTACGACCCGCACGCCGCCAACGCGTGCCTCGAGCCGCAGGCGGAACGCGTGCTCGACAAGGAGCGGGCGAACTTCTGCGACTACTTCACGGTCGCGGCTGCCCCGGACGCCGCGACACAAGGTGCACGCGCCGCCGCTCCGCCACCCTCCGGCGACGCGCGCGCCGACCTCGCACGACTCTTCCGGCGGCGTTGAGCCGCGGTGAGGATCGCGCTCACGATCGTCGGGGTCCTGGTCGCTGCGCTGCTCGGCTTCGGCGTGCTGGCGACCATCAACCTGCACGTCTTCGTCGAGGCGCACCGTGACGAGCTGATCGCGCGCGGGCAGCGTGCCGTGGGCCGCAGCGTCACGATCGGCTCCGTCGCCCCGTCATGGTGGCCGATCGGCATTCGTTTCGGCGACGTCGTCGTCGGCGAGGATCCGCGCTTCGGGGCGGGCACGTTCCTCGACGCCGCCGCGGTGCGCGTCGGCCTGCGTCCCGTGGCGCTCGCGCTCGGCCGCGTCGAGGTCACGCGCATCGTCTTCGACCGCCCGCACATCACCCTGGTGCGCGATGCCGCCGGGCGTTGGAACGTCATCAATCTCGCAGGGGGAGGCGGCGGCCGCGGCGACGACGAGGGCGAGCGCAAGCGCCGGCACGGGCTCCGCATGCCGCCGGTCTGGCTCGGGCTCGCCGCGACCGAGATCCGCGACGGGCGGATCGACGTCGAGGACCGCAGCGGCGGTGTGCCGCGGCGGCTGAGCGCCGTCGGCGTGCGCGTGCGCGCCTCCGAGCTGCGTCTCGGGGCCAACGGCCACATCCGCGTCGACGCCGCGATCTTCCCCGGGAGCGTACGCCAGGACCTGCATCTCGAGCTGACCCTCTCCGCGCTCGGCAGCCAGGACGGCGCGCACACGCCGTTCGTGGCGCACCTCGAGATGCTCGATGCGGATCTCGAGACGCTGGCGTTGCTCGCCGGGCGCCCGGCGCTCTGGAGCGGCCGGGTGGCGCGGCTCACCGCCGACGCGAGCGGTGTCCTCGATCAGTTCGCGGTGACGCTCTCGGCGCGGAGCGACGGCGACTGGCATCTCGGACCGCACCTGCCGCTGCCGCCGCTGTCGGTCCGGGTCGACGCCAGCGCCGCCGTGACGCGCGACGCGATCCAGCTGCAGTCGGCGAGCGGCGATCTCGGACCGCTCAGCTGGACGGCGACCGGCACCGCGACCATGCGGCCGTGGCATTTCGAGGCCGCCGTGCGCGGCACGGGCGCGGCGGCCTCGTTGACCGTGGGGGAGCGGACGCTGTCGCTCGCCGATCTCGAGCTGATCGTGAGCGGCGACGAGACCGTACGTCTGGCGCCGGCGCATCTGCGTGTCGACGACATGCCGATCGATGGCGAGATCCGGATCGCCGGTCTCGATCCACTCGTCGGTAGCGGCCGCGCGCACACCGCCGGGCCCATGGGGGTGATCGACGCGACCTTCGACGTCGACAGCCGCGCCAACCTCCGCGGCCACCTCGAGGCGACGGATCTCGACGTCGGCGCGATCGCCCGGCGATGGGCGCCGGAGGCGGACACGACGCCGGTCACCGGGCGCGCGGCGGTGTCGGCCACGGGATCGCTGCCGTTCACGGCCGAGGAGCCGCTGCGAGCGCTCGCGGCCTCGGGCACCGCGCGGCTCGACGACGGTACGGTCGCGATGGTGAACGTCGCCTCCGCCGTCCTGCACCGTCTGCCCGCGGCACGGCTCCTGCCCCAGCTCGTCACCGCTGCGACGCGTGCGCGCTTTCCCGAGGTGTTCGAGGCCGAGGGCATGACCCTCCGCAGTGTCACGTTTCCCTTCACGATCGCGGCGGGCGTGCTGAGCAGTCCGCGTCTCGCGGCGGCGGCCACGGGCTACGAGATCGTCAGCCAAGGGACGCTCGATCAGGAGGGGATGCTGCGTCTGCACGGCGATCTGGTGCTCTCGCCGACCCTCTCGACGGCGCTGCGCGCCGACTTCCCCGCGTTGCGCTACCTGGCCCGCGCCGACGGCCAGCTCGTCCTGCCGTTCCGGGTGCGCGGCCCGCTCGACGATCCCGTCGCCGAGCCCGAGCTCAAGCGGATTCGCGCCCGCGATCTCGCCGGCCTGGTCGGCGCGGCGGGTGTCGGCACCCTCGGCGCCCCCCCGGCGAACGGCGCGCCCGGCGACGATGCTGACGTAGAGCGGCTCGACCGGATAATCCGCCCATGAGCGCCGCCACCCGCGCCGAGATCGTCGAGATCTTCCTCGAGCTGCCGCCCGGCGACATCGCGTATCTCAAGTTCATCCTCGAGTCCTACGAAGGGGTCGGGGTGATGCGCACGATCGATCGCACGAAGGCGGTGGTCGTCCTCATGATCGCCGCCGACTTCCTCGACGACGCGCGCGCCCTGCTGGATTCGTTGCGCGCGGAGGTGTCGTGGCGCGAGGTCGATCGTCCGGACGAGCCGTGGGAATGACCGGCGTCCGCCGGGTCCTCAGATCCGCTCGACGTCGGTGTTGGCCGGCGCCGGTTTCGGGCGCGCACGTCCGAAGAAGTACGCCACCCCGATGCTGATGACGTAGAGGATCACCAGCGGCGTCGCCATCAGGAACTGCGACGCGGCGTCGGGGCCCGGTGTCAGCACCGCCGCGACGATGAAGATCACGACGATCGCGTAGCGGAACCAGGACAGCAGCATGCGATGGGTCACGAGGCCGACGCGCGCCAGGAAGAAGGTGATCACCGGCAGCTCGAAGGTGATCCCGAACGACAGCAGCATGCGGGAGGCAAACGCCAGGTACTCGCTGATGCGGATCGTCGGCGAGACGCCGATCGTGTGGTACTCCTCGAGGAAGAACGCGTAGCCGACGGGAAAGACGACGATGTAGCAGAAACACGCCCCGCTGATGAAGAACACCGTGCCGGCGAGCACGAAGGGAATCGCGGTGCGGCGCTCGTTGACGTAGAGACCCGGCGCCACGAAGCGCCAGGCCTGGTAGAAGAGCACGGGGCTGGTGGCGAAGATCGAGGCGATGAACGTCACCTTGAGGCGGGTGAAGAACGCCTCGGTGACGCCGGTGCCGATCAGCAGCATGTGCTCCGAGCCGGCGTTCACCAGCGGAGCGGTGAGGAGCGTGAAGATCCTATCCGAGAAGCCGTAACAGACCGCGAACCCGACCGCGACCGCCACGAACGACTTCACGACCCGCCAGCGCAACTCCTCGAGGTGCGCCGTGAGTGGCATCGTCGCGTCGTTCATTCACGAACGCGATTCGCCGGGCTTCTCGGGTGGTGCTGCGGCGGCAACGGTCTCGGCTGGCGCGGCGCCCGCGGTGGGCGGCGCCGTGGCGACCCGCTCGCCCACGGGGGCGGCCGTCGCGGGCGGTGCGATGGTGGGGGTGCTGGCGGCCGCGCTCTGGGCGGAAGCGGCGGCTTGCGCCGCGGCCGCCGCTTTGCGCTCGGCCTCGCGCCGCTCGGCCTCGGCGGCGCGCGCCTCGGCCTCGATCGCCCGTTGCGCCTTCTGCAGCTCCTCGTTGATGTCGCTCGTCGCGCGACGGAACTCCGCCAGGCCCTTCCCGAGGGCGCGCGCGACCTCCGGGAGCCGATTGGGCCCCAGCACGACCAGCGCTACGACCAGGATCACCAACAACTCGGGCATGCCGATGCCGAACATCGCTTCTCCTCGCGCCAGGACGGTACGTAATTAAGGATAGGGAGTCAATTATATGTGACGCGCGGGGCAGTGTCTCCGCCGTCGATGCCTCGTCCTCTTGTTGCTATGCTGACGCGCATGCAGACCGGTCTCGTCGTCGATCCGCGCTACGAGGAGCACGATACCGGCCCCGGCCACCCCGAGAGCCCGGCGCGCGTACGCGCCATCCGGGCCGTGCTCGAGCAATACCGCCGTCCGGGCCTGGTCCGCCTCGAACCGCGGGCGGCGACCCAGGACGAGCTGACGTTGAACCATGCGCCGGCGCACGTGGCACAGGTCGCGGCGACGGCGGGGCGGCCCTCGTATGCCTTCGACGCCGACACCCCGACCTCGGCCCGCTCGTACGACACGGCGCGCCTCGCGGTCGGCGGCTACCTCGTCCTCCTCGAGTCGATCATGGAGGGTGCGGTTGCGAACGGCTTCGCCTTCGTCCGCCCGCCCGGGCACCATGCCGAGCCCGATCGTGCGATGGGCTTCTGTCTCTTCAACAACGTCGCGATCGGCGCCCGGTATCTGCAACGGCGTTTCGGTCTGCGCCGCATCCTGATCGTCGACTGGGACGTGCACCACGGCAACGGCACCCAGGACAGCTTCTACGACGACCCCGAGGTCCTCTACGTCTCCACGCACCAGTATCCCTTCTACCCGGGCACGGGCGCGGCCGCAGAGGTCGGCGGCGGCGCCGCGGCCGGGCGGACGCTCAACGTGCCGCTGCCGGCCGGCTGCGGCGACGACGAGTACATCGCCGCCTTCTCGCGCGTGATCGTGCCGGTGGCCGAGCAGTTCCGGCCGGAGTTCGTGCTGGTGTCGGCGGGCTTCGATGCCCATCGCCGTGACCCCCTGGCGTCGATGACGGTGACGGAGGAGGGGTACCGCGCCATGACCCGGATGCTGCTCGGGGTTGCCGCGACCCATGCCCAGGGCCGCATCGCCGCCGTCCTGGAGGGCGGGTACGACCTGCGCGCACTGCAGGCGAGCGTTGCGACCGTGCTCGATGAGCTCGGCGGCGCGGCCGAGCAGGCGGAGGTGGCGACGCCGCGGCCACGCTCCGGGGTGCTCGATGCGACGGTCGCGGCGCAACGGCCATTCTGGGATCTCGCGGGCTGATCCCGCAGGCGATCTGCCCGACGTGAGCACCCCGCTCAGGCTCGAGTTCGAGGAGGTCGGGCCGCCCCTGATTGCGCCGTACGTGGCGCTCTCGCGCGCGCACTTCGGCGACGAGTTTCCGAGCGACCCCGACCACACCGTGTGGAAGCACCTCGCCAATCCGCAGGGACGCTCCGTCGCGCACGATCTCTACGCGGGCACGACCTTGATCGGGCGGATCGCCTACCAGATCCGTGACTTCACGATCGGTGGGCGCGCGCTCCGCGCCGGCTACCTCACCGACCTTCTCATCCATCCCGAGCACCGCGGTCTCGGCAACTTCCTCCGCCTGATGAAGGAGGTCCGTCGCGTGCCGGGGGTGGACTTCATCTACGTGACGCCGAACGCGACCAGCGGACCGCTCTTCCGTTCGGTGCTGCGCTTCGAGCACAACTATCCGCTGAGCGTGCTGGCGTTCCCGCTGCGTAGCGGCGCGATCCTGAGCCGGGTGCTGGGCTGGCGGAGCGGCGTCGTCGCCGGCGCCGCCGACCTCGGCCTGCGCGGCCTGCTGGGGCTCGGGGCGTGGATGGCGCGGCCCCCGCGGGGCCTGGACGTCGTCGAGCAGCGCCCGACCGATGCCGAGCTCGACGCCCTCGGCCGTAGCTGCGCCGCGACCGAGGATCTCACCGGACGGCGCGACGCGCGTTTCCACGACTGGCGCTTTCGCGACGGGCCGATCTTCCGGACCGACGTCCTCTACTGCCGCCAGGACGGCACGCTGGTCGGTTACGTGGCGCTCCGCAGCAACGACTATCTCGGCTACCGGACGTGCTTCATCATCGATGTGTGCTTCGCACGTGACGCGGCGCCGGCGGTCATCCGCCACGTGCGCTGGCGCGTGCTCGACCGTGCCCGGCGCGCGGGCTGCGATCTCGTCCTCGGCATCTTCATGCCCGCGAACCCGGCGCTCGCCCGCTTCTGCGCCGCGCCGCTCCTGCGCGTCCCGGAGCGGTACCTGCCGCAAGGGGTCGACATGTGGGTCGAGCCGGTCGCGGAGGGTGTCGTATTGCCGGACGATCCGGCGCGCTACCACATCACGCTCGCCGACCTCGACGTCTTCTGACCTCGACGGCTTGCGGGCGGTGTGCGCCGGTGCTCAGTCGGCGGCGTGCTCGATCGCGATGAACTCCGGCGCGGGGTAGGGGCGCGCGGCGGCCCAGCGGAACGCCACGCGAGTCGCCGGCCCCGCGGGCGATGCCGTCGATTCCTCGTCGAAGCCCGAACGGCGCCAGAACTCGAGGGTCGGGAGGTTGCGCGGCGTCGGCAGATACTCGGCGACGACGGTGGCCGTGCCCTCGGCGCGCGCGTGCTCGACCACGGTGTGTACCATCACGCGCTCGATCTCGCGCCCGAAGACGCGGCAGCTCAGGACGAAGTCGGCGATGCGCATCTCGGCGTCGATGCGCTCGGCGCTCACCACGCCGACCAGTCCCGCGTCGCCGAAGCGATCGCGGGCCCGCAGCGCCCAGAGCCGTCGCCCGCCGCCGTCCGCCCACGCCGCGAGCTCGGTCTCCGTGGTGCGGCGCGTGCGCAGGTTCATCTGGTTCGTCTTGTTGAGGAGCTGGACGATGCGCTTCAGGTCGGGTCGCCGCAGCGGCGTCACGGTCACGTGGAGGCCGAGCGAGCGTTGCCAGTCCTCCACCGACGTCACCGCGGTACGGGCCTCGGTCCGGCGGTGCTCGGCGGCGTAGAGGTCGCCGCGCGCGCGGTCCTCGGCGCTGACGGCGACCGAGTCGAAGCAGCGCAGGCTCTGCAGCGCGGCGACCCGGAGCAGCTTCTGCTCGGGCCACTCTGGCACCAGCACCTGCGGCAGCGCCTCGCGCACGCGCGCGCGCTCGGCCGGACTGTCGTCGATGAACACGACCGCGTCGAGCCCGAGATTCAGCTCGCGTGCGATGGCGGCGACGTTGGCGGCCTTGTCGCCCCAGTCGATGCGCCAGGCGGCGAAGTCGTCGGGACGGAGGATCATCTCGGGGTGCCGCTGCAGGGCCTCGAGGGCGACCGCCTCCTCGTTCTTGCTGGCGATCGCGAGGAGGATGCCGCGACGGCGCAGCGCCTGCAGCGTTCGTTGCACGTCGGCGAAGGCCTCGCCGATCGGGTCGTGCCCGCCGAGCGCGAGCGCCTCCCAGCCGACCTCGCCGACGAGGCCGCCCCAGAGCGTGTCGTCGAGATCGACGACGATCAGCTTGCGGGAGTGGCCCGCGCCGGCCGCCAGCGCCGCCTTGCAATCGCGCGCCGCCTCGCGGAAGACGTCCGCGGCAAACGGGATCTTGCCCATGTACCACGCGCGCGCGTCGTGCGCCGCGGCGCCCACGGTCGCCACCCAGCGTTGCGCGTCGAGGGTGACGATCGCGGCGGTGTCGTCGAGGCGCTGCAGCAGCCGGTGGTTCATCGCGAGCAGCGTGCGCGCCACACCGCCCGGCCGCAGGTCGATCGTGCCGAGGCCGCGCACGTGCGTCGGCACGACCCAGGTGGGGACGAGCACGCGCGGCACGCGCGCGGCGAACGCGACGAGCCGCGCGGCGAAGGCGTCGACGTCGTCCAGGACGCGCTCGACGCGTGCGAGCGCCGTATCCCGCCCCGCGAGGACGTCCCCGAAGGATGGAATCACGCCCTCGGGGCGGGTCCATACGACGGCGGCGTCGGGGCCGCCCGCGAGCGCGGGGTGCGCCGGGTCGAGCAACGTCGCGCCGACGTCGCCGAAGGGCGCGACCGTGACCTCGACGCGCGGCGGTGCGTCGTCGTTCTCGAGGAGGCCGCCGAGGCTCGCGACGTTGAAGTCCGAGATCAGGACCACACGCCAGGCGTCGGTCATGAGCCTTGCAGCTCGACGATGAGCGTCGCGAGCGCGCCGAGCGTCGCGGGCAGGCTCGCCTCGTCCAGCTCCAGCAAGCGCTCTGCCAGGTTGACCGGCGGCGCGCAGCGCGCGTTGACCTGCGTCTCGGCGGCGAGCACGAGATTCAGGAACCCGAGCGAGTCGAGGTGCGCGGCGTCGCCGAGCAGGACCGTGGCTTCCGCCTTCGCGAGCCGATCCCGCGGCGGCAACAGGAGATTTACATCGTCCACGGCGGCGTAGAGCGCCTCGAGAACTCTGCCGCGATCACCCATCGCCGTCGTTCATCCCTCGCACGATGGGAGTCAGGATGTCCAGCGCGTCGCCCGCGGCGTGGCGTATGAGCGTGAGCGTCTGATCGGTGGCGATGCGCGGCAGGCGCCGCAGCGTCACCACGACGCCGCGCCGCGCGAGGAGCGCGCAGCGCGCCTCGGCCGCGGCCTTCGCCTCCGCATACTCCTCGAGGTTTCTCACCGGCTCGTCGAGCACGGTGCTGGACGGGACGAAGAGCCGCAGATGCGGCAGGCCCGCCGCGCGACACGCCGCGACCAGCGATTCGAGACCGTCGACGTAGACCGCCGCGAAGCGGGCGTAGAGCGACGGATCGTACGGGCCGCCGCGCTTCACGAAGATCTTCGGACTCGCGAAGTAGTACACGTGCGTCGGTCGGAGGCGCGCGAGCGCCGGCACGGCCGTGTCGGCCGCGGCGACGTCGTAGTGGAGGACGTCGCAGTGGCCTCCCGCGGCGGCGATCTCGGCGGCAACCCGCTCGGCGTCGGTCCGTCCGGCGCAGTACGTCACGGTCGCGTGCCCGCCGCCCGCGGCGACGAGCTTTGCCGTCACCTCGCCGAGACCACGGCTGCCGCCGACGATCAGCGCGCGCTGGCCCGCGAACTCCCGCGACGCGACCCGCGCGCGCACCTCCGCGTACGTCGCCTGGGTGTGCGGCGGCGGTCGGAGAAAGGCGTCGAGCACACCGCCGATGCCGCCCCCTGCGACCCGCAGCTTGAGGAACGAGGCGCTCGCGATCACCCGCTCCACGGCAAAGCGCAGGGCGCGCGCCGGCGGCGCATCGGGCGCCAGCTCGACGTCGAAGGCGGAAAAGATCGAGCGCAGGCCCGGACACTCCATGCCCACCAGGCGGGTGAGGGCGAGAAGCTCCGCCATCCGCGCCGGACCGAGCGCTGCGTGCAGCCGCGGGAAATCGCGCGCGGCGGCGCGCGCGTCGAGCCAGAGATCGACCCGGCCCTCGCGTCCCGTCAGCGTGTCGGCGGCGCATTCATTCGGCGCGGCCGGCGGGCCGGCAGGCGGCTCGGATACGGCAGCCGACGGCGCCGTCGGCGCGGGCGCGTCGTCCCATTCGATGGTGGCGTGCAGGCACACCTGGCCGCCGCTCTCGACCGACAGGCGCGACGAGCCGTCCCCGGCACGCTCGACGAGCCGGGTCGTCACCGGCACGGCGAGGAACGCCGGGTGGGGAAACTGTCCGCGCAGGCGGACCGGACGTCCGCCGCCGCGCGTGCCGATCAGCGTATCGAGCGCCCGCAGCAGAAGGTGCAGGCCGTGCACGACCACGGCGCCGAACATCTCGCGTCGCGCACCCACCGCGTCGAGGTGGATCGGGTTGCGGTCGCCGGAGAGCGCGGCGAAGCGGTCCTGATCCGTCGGGCCGTAGATCCGCTCGTCGATCGTGTCGCGCTCGGCCATGACTCGTCGACCGGCACTATGTCATACTTCGCCCCCCGTGACCGAGCCGCGCCCGAGCCGTTCGTTCCTCTTCAGCATCGACCTCGAGGACATCCGCACGTTCGTGCCGGGCGGCGAGCGCTATGCGGAGCGCGTCCCGACGAACGTGGCGCGCTATCTCGAGTTCCTGGCGCGGCACCGGGTGCGCTGCACGTTCTTCACCGTGGGCGACGTCG
>Ga0157379_10001427_pt1 | contig 19625 bp, 19 predicted proteins | sample S25metaG_FD_121802 | JGI IMG/M metagenome (GOLD analysis project Ga0157379, IMG submission 121802) | Switchgrass rhizosphere microbial communities from Kellogg Biological Station, Michigan, USA - S2-5 metaG | ecosystem: Host-associated > Plants > Roots > Rhizosphere > Soil | place: USA... | reverse complement strand
GTTGAAATAAGATCGCGCTTCGGGTATTGAACACAAATAAAGAGTGAAATTAATCGTTTGACCTCTGTGAGCTCTGAGGGCAAACGGATAGCGTATGTACAGTAATTGTAAACTACTTATAAGCAATACAAGCTATGCAATCGAATGGGGAGTAAAATGAAATCTTCACAGGTGACCGGCGGTCACAGCATATACGGAGCTTACTCTTTGCAGAGCGCTCGTTAATCTAACAGCAAGGTGTGGGAAAACCTGCAGATCTGGACTTGTCACATGCCCTAGTCAGTATCAAGCAAGGAGGAAATATGTCTGTATGCTGGAGATGTATGTATGATGATGACATGTGCTGAATAAGTACATAAGTACACTTCTTTGATATCCTTTGATAATTCAGATAACAATACTGAAAGGATGGCATACTGAACATCTGTTATAATCTCTGTTTAAACATCATTTTCAATAGTCTCGATGGTTTTGGATTGCCCATTTGGACATCAGTTTAGATGTCCCATTGGAGGTCCTGCTGACCTTCTGTTGGAATGTTTTGTATTGAGTTCAGATATCCTTTCAAACTGTCATTTGGATGTTCAATCAGCTATTCTGTGGGAAAAGGACTCACACTTGAAACAAAAGCTACTCTTGGAAGGCAGCATACTCAGTGTCAACCATATAAGTTTTGCTTCTTCACATTCTTCAAATTCATCACTACAGGTGAATATTCAGTGTCTCAGTGTATGGCACTTGCAGCTACAAAACAACCTCTCTTCATTTTCTTTCTTGGGAGCCTCCTCTTTGTAGGATCAGTGAAAGTGAAGTCCAAATCAGTGGTGAGTTGATCCAAGTACAGTTGGCAGTTAACACTGGAGACATGCCAAAATTTTCTGAAACACAAAAGTTACAGAATATGTTGAAACAATGCCATATTCTGTCAGAAAATTTTGAGGAAAGATTTTTCTTCCCAATATTTTTTTGAGCCAAGAAATTGGCAGAAACCATAGAATTATTCTTCCATTGTTGTCATCATACATCTAAAGAAACTACAGCATTTAAGATGATTTTTGGATCCAGGAAAACTTCAAAAAAAGCAGAAATTTGGAAATATTTTTTGATGCAACAAATGAAATAGAAAACTATATATCCCCCACATTTTTTAATAATGTTAACTTTTGGCTTAATTTCTTGTATAGTTCTTGACTTTCTGAAGATTTTTTGAGGATTGCCACAGAAAATTAAGCTGAAAGTTGATATTCCATCATCTGTTGCATGATAAAAATTGTATGAGAAATTTAGTTTTCTAATCCATTTGTTACATCAAGAAATATATCCAAATTTCTGCTTTTTGAAGTTTTCCTGACTTAAAAATATTTCAAAAGCTCTATTTTCTTCAGATGTATTGTGACAACAATGGAAGAACAATTGTATGGTTTCCACCAATATCCTGGCTCAAAGAACCATTGAGAAGAAAAATATTTTCTCTTTTTCTCTTTTTTATTTTTATTTTTTTTTGGTTTCAAGAAATGTCTTTAAAAAGGGAGATTTTTGCTAATTTCTTACCTCAAAAAATTATGACAAAATATGGCATTGTTTCAAGATATTCTTTAACTTTTGTATCTCAGAAAATTTTGGCATGTCTCCAGTGTGATCCATTCCATTTATAAAGCTTTCCAAGTCCATACCAGGGTGGCATGGGATAGTTGAGGGCTCTGAACAGCATGGAAATCCTTGATAAACTGTGCTGTTCCCTCAATCATAGTCAGGGTACAGTGCCTGACAGACACACTGGAGGCATAACAAAGTTTTCAGCTAAGGTAAATCTTAGAAAAATCTTAAAAGTTAACCACTTTTCTTTAGGATTTTCAATGGATGAAAGGTGTAACAAAATTAAAAATTCTCATAGAGTTTCACCAGAGTTTTCATACTTCTATAGGGTTTCATCAGTGTTTCCAAGATCTGAGCCCAAAATCTCTAACAAAACCCTATGAGAATTTGTTATTTCATTATTGCTTTTGCTTAGTGACAATTCTAAATGAAAGTAGCTCACTTGTAAAATTTTACTGAAGTTTTTCCTTGCTGAAATCCTTTCTATGCATCCAGTGACATAGGCTCCAGCACCAGAATTAAAGCTCTTAGTGGCCAGGTTTCAGGTTTATAATTGCAGTATTCTTGAAGGGGTATGGATACCTTTGGCTCATAATAAAGTAGCATAAATTTTGAAGAAACAGACATGAATAGGAGTGTTTATTTGACCCTCAGAGATGTTCAGAGAGGGTGAAGGGTTTGTTCTATCAATGATTATATGGCTGGTGACATCAGGTGAGATGATATACAACTTGTGTACCTTGGGCTGGCCTGCTCAGTCAATCAAGGCCAAATCAGGCCAAATCAGCCTCATCAATAGGCAGATATCAGGAGGAGGGAATGTTTAAAGATCAAATATACAAAATGCCACCATCATGTAGTCAACCCCAGCTTGGGTAACATAATCCACGATTGTGATCTGTGGATATTATAGAGTTTATTAGGTAATATATCTTCATGGAAGTCCAATTGCATATATTGAGTGAATATTTGGACTTGATGGCATTGAGTCCAAACAGGTGTTTACTCCATGAAACTGTCTATGAGAGCTACCCACATCCTGTGAAGAATTATAGGTCTTAGAAAAATATTTGGTCTTATGCACAACTCTCAATAAACATGTTCTCCACTTCAATCAGTCTCATTATCCTTCAGTTTATTCTATTCAACTTTGTTGTTCTCCATCCTGATCTATCAGACCACCTTCTATATGTTATGTGTTGATTGAGTCATCCTGAACTCCCAGAAGACCAGAGACCAGGAACTCAGTGGAACATTCAAGAGTACTTTTACTAATCATTTTACTAATATTTCTTCTTGTCTTAGTAATATTCATTATGTATCTACTATAAAAGGCCACTTTATGAGCCTCTAATCTACAATTTGTTGTTCAAATGGAATTCACTGGGCACTGCTGAAACAGGTTGCCAGCATTATGGAAGGTACCCAGTCCTCTTCCTTGCAAGATAACAAGATAGTCCTTTCAAATGGATGATCTCGGACGGGTTTGTCCCAATTGTTGCTGGATCAGACACCAATTCCACAACCATCAGCAATTTCCTTTATTACTTGCTTTCCAATAGAAAGTATTATACCCGGTTGACGGAAGAGATCGACAAGGCTTTCTCAGGACAGGATGCACACCTATTTATCACTATTGCAGGGATTGCTCTTTTTGAATGCCATAATGTAAGTGAAGGAAATGCATTGTAGAGATTTCCTCTCGAACTTCTTTAAAAATCGCAACGAAGCTCTTAAATTTCAGCCTCCAGTGCCAAGTATCAAGTACCCTTCAGATGGCCCTCTCGAAGAACAAGGGAGGTGCTTTGCTGGGAAATGTGCGTACTGGAATTTCTTCGGCTGCAGCAAGTGCACCTGGGAGAGCTAATAGCTAATACCGCTGAATAGATTTGTTCATGAGGTACAGCTGTAATAGTTCTGCCCTACTTAATACATCGGGTTCCTCGCCATTTCTATCCTAAACCCGAGAAATTCTGGCCCAACCAATGGTTGCAGACGACCCCAGATATCATCGTCGACAAAGGGGCATTTATTCATTTTTTCAGTGGTCCAGTAAACTGTGTTGGCAAACCTCTTGCAATGATTTAAATACAATACGTCATTACACTTCTTATCTGGAGATTCAATTTTGTGTTGGATGGAGGGGCACAGAATGGAGAATGGGAGAGAGGTTTGGTGGACCATTATGTGATGACAAAGGGTCGCTTGCCTGTCAAAGTGACTCCAAGACAACATTGACGAGGCTTTGGGCTCTATGGCAACTGATAGTTAAATAGACAATTTGTAGACATCCCTTAGTTTTCAGCTTTGAAATCCAACGCTTTCCGTCGCCTGCACCGACTACGTATATGATAGAGATTATGATATCAGATCCTTAACTAGCAGGGATTTCTGGTATGTGTCGCTTCCACAACGTATATGCAACAAGGCGGACAGCTAGCTGTTCTTAAAAAGCTTAAAGTGCGTGTGTGTGGGGGGGAGATATTTTGGAATTTCTATGAATATTCCATTGTGTCTTTTGTAACTTCAATTCAAATCTGAGAGAGTTGTGTACCAATATTTCGCACTACAGACGAGCATGGAATCAGGAAACTGCTCCTTTCCCTTGAATTTATTGGTCCCTTGTTCGGGTCACGACATAAGTACCTATCTATGCTCGGCACCCTAATACTTCTAAAACTTTCAGAAGAGATTAAGGCCACGACAATCCCTGCCATCGATCAAGAAAGTGACCTTCGCCTTTCACCTTCACTGACTACACAGGAACAAAATACTGGGACCCACATTGTTAGGTCGACTGGACTCATCCCAGTGACGTTCTTAGCTTCAGATAAAACCTATCAACCCATCCGGACTATATTCAGACTTGCCCACACCTACAGACCATCTTACATCTTATCCATTTCCTGTTGAATAGCATTCCTGTGCTAGAATATTTGGCACATAACACATTCATTTACCTTGAATTGATTCTGGTATGTTAATAAAATTTGTTTTTGAGCACAATCCAATTTTCACTGTACAATGTCACGATACCCATGATCTATTTTCAAAAATTGCATTTCGAATTATACAGAGTTCAGGAAGCCGATTCCGAATCTATATCCCAGATTGTCCCAACTGCTGTACTGAAATGTCACCAATGCCATTCTCTGCATTTATTTTCCTCCAGGAATGCCCCAGTCCTTGAGTCAATGCACCAGCTATATCTCAAGATCCCTTCTATCCACGATTGATCTCTAGCTTGTGACCCTGAAGAACGCGAACGTCACCTCTCGCCCCAACACCTTTCTACCGTCATAGCCTAATCCTGGACGAAAATTCCTCAGTACTCCACAGTTGTATTTTTTCAGAGTCGATGCACGAGGTCTTTTGGACATTCTCCCTACTCTTCCCAGGTATCTCTGTCTATTGGTTACTCGTGGTCCTTTCAACGAGTCCCCCTGATACTCAAAGCTCTGCTAGCAGGATTCTCCTCTAAGGTTACTTGAAGGTTGTAGGTTCAATTCCTATTGGGTGGAATATTTTTGAAGTCATACATGAGTGGTTATTGGCTTGGGTTATGCATGAGTGATGCATTGGCTTGGTTTCATGCATGAGTGGTTATTGGCCTGGGTCATGCATGACTACCTGCTAGTCATTGGCTTATATGTCATGCATTCACCTCACTGGCAAAGGTGAAGCTTTGCCTGATACGTTCCCCTGAAACAACTTGAGGATGCCATTTTCTGCCACTTAAGTCTGGGGGATTCTGGTCAGAAAAATCCATTTGCACTTCGTTCGGAGAATCGGCGAGTATCTGGAGAACGGGCTTGCACGCTCAATGTCTGGCGGTGTATTTCTGGTCCATCCCGCAGATATGTTCGTTCAATCCATGGAGAAACACGTGGGTGTAAAATGGAAATGTTGTAGTTGTATGCAAACTTCAGTGAAAGTGTTTTCCTGTTCGGCAAATTTGATCAATTTAAAAGAAAAAGAAAACGAAGAACTTTCCTTCCATGCACGTTCAATTGTCGTGGCTTTGTGTATATTCCTGTAGAAATATAGCAACTAAAATAAAGAACCAAGTGTTTGTAGTAGCAAATGACTGTATATATCAGTCACTTAAAATAAAGGACTACAATACGGGTAAGTAACGGAAATATTAAAGGAAACAGAATATATCTCACCTCAGTGTTTGTAGTAGCAAACGACTGAAGATGAGCAGAAGCTAGCTACTGGATTTATAGGAAACTAGTAGCTAGTAACTCGGAGCAAGAAAAAATCCGTGAACAAAGGTGAAACGGAAATTAAGGTGGAATAAAAGAGGCTATGGAGAAAAACATTGGATAGTTCCACAGCTTAGTAGAAATACCATTAAAGCGCATATATAGTGAGATCTCAAAGATGAATGCAATATTTAATGTGAAAGAAAGTATTCTGTATAGAGAAAATACTCGCTAGGCGAATATAGCACCGAGGCTAATATTCGCCGATGTATGCTGGACTGTGCGTATGTTTGAGTAATTAATTCCAACATTCCCACTCTGGCGTTGGCATTCCACAAGATATCAAACAACCTCTCAGCCTGGTCTCTCTCACCAAGGTATTTGCATTTAATTCATTGGTTGTCCTTTTATAAGTATAGAAGACACTAGTATACACTAAAAAGCGACCTACATGGTCCTCCATGTGCTTTGTTAACGTGAGAATAACTTTGTGGCATCGCTTCAAGATCATACGAATCGTGGTCCATTCTTGTGACGTCTCTTGCCAAGATGACTCAGATGAGGTGTCAGATGTATAGTCGAGCACTCAAAGAAGTGGCAGGTATTATAGTGGGAGCATCTGAGCTGGACCATGTGTATCTCAGGTCTGCTTGATTACCTGAGCTTGATAAAAAGAAAATACTTCGTGCTTTAAGGCTGTGATAGTACTCCCCCCGGGTTGAAGTTCCGCGATGAAACGCTTGGGTTTTGGATGGTTTGCGCTGCTTTCAGTAACAGCCGGAAGAGTTGTCCCACGTCAAATCACAGCTCTATCTGCCGCCCAGATCGACAGCTTGACCCCCTATACCTTCTTCGCAGCGACGGCCTACTGTCAGCCGACGACTACGATTAACTGGTCTTGCGGATGTATGTTTCATTTCTTTATTATTTTCATACCGTTTTCTTAACGCCAATGACAGCCAATTGTCTTGGTAACAATGATTTTATTCCAACAGCTTCTGGAGGAGATGGGGCATCTGTCCAATTTTGTCAGTAGAGTGGCTCCAGTAGATGGCTCGTTGTATGCTCAAGATTATTTTACAAGGGTATGTTGGATTTGACCCCGCTCTCAACAGTGTGGTCGTCGCACACCAAGGGACTGACACTGGGAAAATGTGAGTCCTGGAATTTAATCTGATAACTTGTCTATTAATCTTCATTGTTACTTACCCATAAACAAGTGTTGCCGATCTTACTGATATTGACTTCTTTTTGACTCATCCAAATCCCACACTATTCCCGGGTTTGGATAGTTCGATCGAGGCTCACAATGGATTTTTAGCGGCTCATGCACGGTCTGTCGAGTCTTGAAAGGTACCATAGCTGTTCTCATTTACCACTGACAGAGCCGCACCGGACGTTCTTGCAGCGGTCCAGAAGACAATGATGGCTAACTTGACGACGAAAGTGACAATTGTGGGACATTCCTTGGGAGCTGCGCTGGCTCTTTTAGATGCTGTCTTTCTACCATTACACTTACCAGCAACTACTACATTTAAGATGGTTGGCTATGGTATGCCTCGTGTTGGGAACCCGGCATTTGCCAAATATATTGATGGTCAGTAAACGAGGAGAATACTGGATTAGTATTTGAGTAATAACCCAGCTTCCCAGCCCACTTCCCCGATTTAACACATATAAATAACAGGGAGGATGTTGTTCCCATACTACCAGGTGAACAGAAGTTCTTTTGTCTGTCCTGCACCTATTTCTGATCTTTTGAAACCATCTATTAGGGAGGTTCTTAGGGTTTCAGCATCCACATGGTGAAGTCCATATAACCGATGCTGGTGTCTGGGAGGCATGCTCTGGTACGTCGGAACGCGATTCTGGAAGATTTCATGCTCACAGATGCTATCAGGAGACGATAATACGTCCTCATCGTGTACGGTTGGAGACGTATCGAATATATTTAAAGGTCATACGGGAGATCATGCTGGCCCATATAATGGCATCAGAATGGGCTGCTAGTGCGAAGATTCATTGTGATTATTTAGTTTTGATTCGGTTTATATACCTGTTGTATCAGGACTGAGGAGGGGAAATTACCTCCAAGCAATAACCTGTATTGGGAGCCTCTAATGCGCTCCCATCTTCCCCTCCTCCCTTCTCTAAGTCAAATCTTGACATAAACCGCAGAAAGCAAAAATATTAGATATTGATAATGAAATGATGGGATGTTTTATTCTTGTGCTGGTGGAATATGAGTCGGCTCAAGGAAGGTTTTTTTTTATACAGTATCGCTAGCTCCGGTAAGTTAAATATAATTCCAATTGCTGGGAATTATATATATAAAAGTGGGATTTCTCAAATTTGTAAGATAGCAAAACTAGATGTCAGACGCGTAGGAGTGACAGCTAGGGAGCCTCGTAGGAAAATAGAAGTCTTAAGTAAAGGGAAAACGGCACTCCGAGACATAAAGTGAAAATGTCCTCGGATGTGTAAAGTAGAAAGCGTAACCAGCGGGAGTAAACGTGGAAGCATATATGCGCCCAGCGCACATATGCTGCGGAGTTGGTCAAACGGAGTCTCCTCTTAACAAAATTTTCTCAGCTACAAGAGTCTCTCAAGAATTATACTTTCATGCTTTCAATACAAAGGCTAAGCCACTAAAATATAGCTCTGGACAAACGCTAATAATTACGCTTGCGATCTACCAACCAGTCGCCCAGATTCTGTGGAGGATAATGGGATCTTTTGATAATCGACCAGTGAGCGCCTTCCCTGGTAGTTTACTTGTACACGGCCAAAGCTAATTTTCAAACCTCCCTAAATTTGTGATTTGAGATAATGGCAGCTTAAGAAATTTGGGGCTTACAATAAAAAATTTGAGTTTTTCTCCAAAAGTGATCGGTTTAGAGAAATCCTGAGTCCGCGCTTAGTCCGGTTTGCGTTTTTCTCTAGAATGGCGGCGATTTAGAGATTTCTGCAAATCGAGGCACGACGCACGCGATCGGTCGCGTCCTTTCATTCTGAACCGCGTCGCATCTCTCACTCAGCATGTCGTCTACATCGCCGTTTTCAATGTTTTCAACTCAAATACCTTTGACAAAAAAGCCTCAAATCACTTGGTCGCTGCAGCGCTTCGTGATGCGGGAGCAGGCTCGGATCCGCGGGTAGCTAAAAGTCTGGCATGGGGGACAATATCCCATTCCAAATTCGTTTTGCAAATGGGTTTCTGACACTTTGACGCGCATTATCTGGGTCCTATTACTCTGGCAACTAGGGTCGGTGTGTTTGACAAGGATTACAGACTTAACGATGCTCCAAGCAGGCAAATGTCAAGGTGCGCAAGCAGAACCTTTGCTCTCTATCACTCATCATGACAGATTGTTATTATTTTCAGGGTCATCTTTCGCAGTTACTGACGGAATTGCTTTGTTGCACGCAACGTCGTATCATCTCAAGGCGCCTCGAAACTCTCATTTCGCACTACGTTCCGCATTGGACGATAAAGCTACGATCTTTATTAGAGGGGTTGGGAACCGCGACACAGCTATCAGTGAGTCGTTAATTCAATGTCTCTTATTTTTTTAAGAATTTATTTCCTCTTTCCAGCATTATATTTAACAGACAATGTCCAGGTGGTTTTCGACACGTTGGAAGAACGTCGTCTAATTCCCAGAGCCAGTGTACGATTGAAGCGGGTCCTATATTACGTGCCTATCAGAAGGGTCCCCTCGAGAAAGAATTAACCCTGCAAGAAATCGGCGTGGGTCATTTGTCTATCTTTCAGTTCCGTGTCTGCGTGCAAGGAGGTTCAAGTGTGTTTGTGTTTAACTCATTACTCCGAGTGTTTCATGTTGACAAAGTTACCAGGGGTCGATCCTCAATAGGATATCTCAAATCATAACGCACCAGGGAGTTCGTCCCGTCGAGTGGTCTATCCAAGAGGTTTTCCTGATCACGTCGACTTTGTTATCCCTACTTACAGAGCTTGAGTCAAGATCATTCCTGTCAGTGGTAGCACAGAACCGTGTATTATTAAAATCGAACCAGAATGCTCTTCAGAGCTACCCTCATCCAATGATACCCACGAATCGGTTTTCGTCATTTATGCGTTGTTAATTTAATCGGTCCTCTGGTCTGAGAAAGATAGTAACCACCTCTGGTGCAGCCAATGGGTAGTGAATGGAAAGGCCGGGCTCGAAGCCCTGAGCCTGCCCTGGCCTGCCCTTGGAAGCCGAGCCCAAGCAAGCCTGGCCGCCCATCAGCTGCAGCTCAAGGCTCGGCTTGTGACTTCCACAAGCCCTGGCCGGCCCTCAGGCCGGGGTCTAACCTAATGCTTTCTTAGTGCCGGCGATCGAGTTTTCTAGCTATAATTTGCACTATTTCCTTGTGATTAAGAAGTTGATTTATTAGCTTACAAATAACTGTACAGTTCCATATTCTTATCCTCCACCATGCCACTGAAACCCAAGGCTGCTGAGTCGCTGCCTGAGATCATTGAAGGTCCACGGAAGCGAACCTTGATGGCCTGTCTCTCAGCCCTTCACAATGTCGATGCTCAGGCGGAATTACCCTCTCGAAGCTCCGCAACAGAATCAAGGGTGATATTGTTGAAGCCTTACAAGTTCCTATGTTCGCTATTCGGAAAGATCTCTTGGTAAAACCAGCTATGCCCTCATCGCGGTTGGAAGACATTTTAATGGCTGAAGAGGAGAATGAGGCCAGGATGGCCGATGAGACAGTAGAGTATCTTGGGCAGGCAGAGAAGGATTCAGAATATGACATTAATTTTATTATTGAGTTATATAGTGACGACGAAATGGATATAGAATTATTATATATGTATTACTCTAGTGACTTCACCTCCTGCAAAAAGCCCCGGCCCAGGCCTGAGCCCGCCTGAGCCCAGCATGAGCCTTCACTCAAGGCCCGGCCTACAGTTTCAAGAAGCCTAAGCCGTCCTAAGGGGGATCACATGCTTCCTACCATCACCTTGTCTCAACTTTCCCACGGCCTAAAAAACCTGGAAGAGTCGACTGGGAGGGGAACACTCAAAAAAGTGATCAAATTACACTATCTCTATAAGCTATCCAGGTCAATCCTCAAATCACCACCAAAAAACTGCCCAAAAACATGCCCACACCGCCCAGAGGAACACCCTCACCCGAGATGCGCCACAGCACCAAACCAAAAGTAAACCCGACAAGAGAAGAGATTATAGCACTCACTAACAGTAAAGTCAATGACATCGGAACATCGCACAGAGTTCTAGAGAAGCTCCGATATGTGATCATTGGTGAACCCTACACGGTCAGGTCCCTAAGCACTGCGCTCCTCCAGACCGCCCAGTCCAAAGCTGTCAAGAAAGGACCACTTCTGGATAGTCTCCGAGCCATAGCTATACTACTGACAGAAATTTCAGAGGATCAGGAAGCTGACACCATAGCCAGGAAAGTGACCGAATGGAACTCCCAACCGACCACCTCAGCAGTGCGATGACGGAAGCAAAGAAAGTCGCGACTGAAATATGAGAAGCAGCTAAAGGCATGCCAGAAGAGTGTTCCCTTACCCTCACAGGCCTAGCAGCGACCTTATCAGCCCTTGACAAAACCACCACATACGCAGCAGCAGCAGCGAGAGCACCCCCACAACCACCAGCACACCCAACCCAAACCCCAACGGCGAAAGGGATGGCAAGACTCACCATGATATCAAGAGAGAACATCAAAGCCAGACAGCTGCTGATCAATGAAACCCAGACAAGCAACACCCCAACCTCGTCTATCACCTCCCTAATGCCCCACGAACTCATCAAAAAAGCCAACCTAGCTCTCAACACGGTGCGAAACAAGATCGGAGAATCAGCCAGAGCTGTAGCCGCCACCAAGCTCAGGAATGGAGGGGGACTGTATGAGATGAACGAGAAGGAGGTAGTGGAGAAGCTAGAAAACACTGACCTGAAACATAAGTTTCTAGAGAGCTACAGCGCCACTGCCATGATCAGACCACGCCTCTACCAAGTCATTGTTGAAAGAATGCCCATAACCTTTGATGTAGGCTCAGAAGCTCAGCTGCAAAAGCTTGAAGATGCCAACTACCTAAAGGACTACCAAATTGCTCAAGCCCGATGGATAAAACCTCTGAACTGCTGAGTACCTAATCAGCAGGCTGCTTTCTTGATCCTCTCCCTAGCAACACCACAAGCTGCCAACCGGCTCATTGAAAGGGGTCTCATGCACAACAGGTTCAAACTCTGGGTAAGGAAGCTCCTCTGCGAACCACGTCGATGCCTCAAATGCCATGAGATCGGAGCCAGCCACCAAGCAAGTAACTGCCCAGTGGAAGAATCGGTCTGTGGCACATGCAGTGGACCCCACGATACAAGGACCTGTACCGTGGATAGCCCAGCAGACTACTTCTGTGCCAACTGCAGAACAAAAGGACACACAGCGTGGGGACGGACATGCTCCATGTTCATGGCCTGCAACCGAACAATGAGGGAGAAACAGCTGGAAAATCAGTACCTTTTATACCCAATTGAAGATGAACCCACCTCCTGGACACTACAGGATGGCACCATCGACATAGACTTCAACGCACCACCAACAGCGCAGACACCAAAGCCCTGACAGAACACCAACACCTTCACACCTGGACCAACTGGCACGGCAATTGGTGGAGGACTCACCCTGGGCGATGCCAGCAAGCTCTTGAGGGACCTCACGGATGGTAAGTCAGTCTCCCCCAGGAAAAAGAGGAATAAGAGGACTAGAGGGGTGGACAAAGCACTGACAGCTGCCTGTCAAACAAGTGAAATTGTTGACCTCCTTTTTCTCCCATCCAGCCCACTCCTTGACAACTCACCACGCCAATCAGAACCAGCTTTCAAAACCCCAACCCGACCAGGCATCAGAGCACGCAGCGCCTCTCTCGATGCACGACCACATGACCACATGAAGCCCACCAAGAAGCAGCAGAAGCTGCTGACTGACTTCGTCAAAGCCGGTCCTTCACAGCCAAGGAACACAGCACCCTCAAATGCAGACTCCCTCCAACCACCAACTGAAACCGATGACAGCACAACTTAATGATAACCACTCCTTCACGATATGGCAGCAAAATCTCAACAAAAACCTAACCAGTCAGCTCGACCTCCTCCACTCCTTAGACCCCAACAAATATGACTTAGCCATGCTTCAAGAGCCTTACATTGACTTCCTAGGCCGAACACAAGCCAATCCATATTGGGAGGTAGTATACCCAACTAAACACTTAGAAAACCCCAAAAAAACACGCTCGATAATCCTGGTCAACAGGCGAATCTCCACTGACACATGGATGCCAATCCTATCGGACTCTGGAGACCTAACAGGGATCAAACTCACCAGCAACAACACCACCATGCATCTCTTCAATATATATAATGACTGCGCACACTCTGAGACCCTCAATGCCCTTGACAGATGCCTACAACAACTACGAACCCAACAACATGGCAATGAAAGGACGGAAGACTCTATGCTCTGGTTCGGCAACTTCAACTGGCACCACCCAATGTGGGACAAAGAACGAAACCGACACTTGTTCACATCGGCAAATGCCACTGCTGCAGCAATACTAATTGATCTTCTAGGGGCATATGGCATGTACATGGCACTACCAAAGGACACCCCCACCCTAGAAGCGAAGGCGACCAAGAACTACACTTGACCTGACAATGTATTCTGCTCAGTTACCCTCTCCAACCTCATCACACAGTGTGATACTCTCCCTGAGAAGAGACCAGTACGAACAGATCACCTCCCCATCATCACCACCATCAACCTAAAGCTCAAAGAAAACCCAAGAACACCACGGCACAACTTCCGAGAAGTCAACTGGAAGGAATTCAACACCACACTGGAAAAACAGCTATCAACAGTGCCAGCCAAATCAGTCCTGATATCCAAAGAGGAGTTTTACGAACACCTTACTCACCTTGACTCAGCCCTCAGAAACACAATCCAGGCCGTTGTCCCATACAGCAACCCAACGCCCTTCTCCAAACGGTGGTGGAACAGCATCCTCAAAGAAGAGCGTAAGAAGACCAGGAGACTTGCAAGACTTGCCCATTGCCTACGTTTTGACACCAACAACAGTGTTCACCAACAGTGGCGATCCCAGTGGAACCGATATGCTGAAGCCATTGAAACCACTAAAGCTGACCACTGGTCAGACTGGCTGGAGGAAACTGACGAGCATACCATATGGGATGCTCACCGCATGATCTCAGGCGGCTGGAGCGACGGAAGTGGAGCACGCATACCGGCACTAAAGAAAACAGTGAAAGTGATACTGTGGAAGAAGTGCAAGACAACGAGGGGAAAAGTAAGGCACTGCACGAGACCTTCTTCCCTAACCCATCATGCGCGGACGAAACTGACATCACAGACAACTACCAGTATCCAGCAGAAGCCTTTCCTTTCGAAGAGGTCACTGACGACCACATAATCCACGCTCTGCAGAAACTGAAGCCATACAAGGCACCTGGCCCCAACGGCATCCCTAATGTCGTCCTCAAGAGCTGCACAGAATCTCTCCTGCCATACCTAGGTCCTCTCTTTCGTGCAACCTTCTCACTGGAGGTATACCCCGACACCTGGAAGCAATCCACCACAGTTGTATTACGCAAACCCGGACGACCCGACTACACAGTAGCAAAAGCATACTGTCCAATTGCCCTCATGGACACCATAACCAAAACTCTCTCATCATGCATCACGGACATCCTCACCTACCATGCCGAGAACCTCTGTCTCCTACCCAATACTCACTTTGGAGGACGACCGGGCCGGTCAACAACAGACGCCATCCAGCTCATGACCAGCTTCATCCACCAAAACTGGGAAAAAGGTAATGTCGTCTCAGTGCTGTTTCTCGACATGAAAGCAGCATTCCCGAGTGTGTTGGTCAAACGGCTACTACATAACCTACGACGGCGCTGGATCCCAAAGCAATATGTTGACTGGATTGAACGCAAGATGGGCGGCAGAACAACCCTACTCAAATTCGACGATTTCGTATCAGCAGTGTTCGACATTGCAAACGGATGTGACCAAGGGTGTCCCCTGTCTGTATTCTGCTATCTCTTCTACAACGCTGACCTCATCGACATCCACAAACCGAAGTCCAAGGAGCTAGTATTAGCATTCATGGATGATGTTAACATTGTTAAAGCAGCCAAGACCTTCCAAAAGGCCAACAAAGGACTCAATAACATGATGACAAGGGAGGGAGGAGCGCAAACTTGGTCTAAAACCCACAGCTCGACCTTTGAAATGGACAAGCTAAAACTAGTATGCTTCAGCAGGAAATGCAAACGACATGTCACACCTACAGCAAAAACAAGGCCACTGCAGAGACCAAACCTCCACCTAGGCGACATAGTCATCAAGCCTGTTACCTCTCACCGATATCTCGGTGTCATCCTGGACCGGTCACTCCGATACCATGAACACTTGGCTCATGCAGAAGCAAAGGCAACAAAGTATGCCCTGCAAATGCGACGACTCATGAAAATCAACCATGGTATTTCCCTGTGACAGATGCGAACCTTATACACCGGTGTAGTGCTCCCAAAGCTACTATACGCAGCGGATGTGTGGAACCGGCCAATACGCCGACTCCCGGGGAAAAAGAGACCCACTGGCACAGTGGGATTCACAGGTAAAATGACCAAAATACAGAGAATAGCAGCCCTAGCAGCGACCGGAGCAATGCGAACAACAGCGACAGACACACTAGAAGCGCATGCTAATCTATTACCTATATCCCTACAGATAAACAAATTTTGTCACCGAGCAGCCATTCGATATGCATCCCTACCAAAGTCCCACCCCCTGCACAAGCCAGTTCAACGAGCGAAGAAGCCACCACGAGTGTACAAGCACCAGCTGCATGACATGCTAGATGCATTCAAGATCGACCCTGGAAAGATGGAGAAGGCAGAAACAGCAGCGAGGAAACCAGGGTGGAAAGCGCCATGGGAGGTTGAGGTGGCAAGGTCGAGGGAGGATGGTATAAAGGCAGACAAAGCTGATAGGACAGGACTGAAGGTATACTCAGATGGGTCTGACGTCGACGGAGGAGTGGGCGCAGGTGCGGTGCTGTACAGAGGGGGGAGAGAGGTGAAGAGGGTGGGATACTATCTGGGAAAATCGGAGGAGCACACGGTGTATGAGGCCGAGCTAGTGGGTATGATAATGGGGCTGGAAATGATTCAGAGGGAGGAACGGGTATGGCGTGCATCACTATGTCTGGACAACCAAGCAGCAATCCAAGCGACGGCGAAGGGCTCCACTGAGGACGCAGCGCAGTCCATTGTACTGGAAGTCGAACATGCATACAATCAACTCAAAAGCAAACACGGCGAAGCAAAGATCAAGATATGCTGGGTCCCGGGACATGAAGGGGTGGTAGGAAACGAAGCATCAGACGAGAGAGCTAAGGAAGCTGCGCGTGGGGGTGGCAGCCCGCCCGACGACCTGCCCCACTTCCTGAGATCAACCCTACCGCTAAGCTCGACAGCTGCGAAAGCCGCCTACAAATAGCAACTAGCAGTACAGCACACCGCTGCGTTCAAAACCTCTCCTCGCTATGACACCCTCGCTCACATCGACTCGACGGTCCCGTCCACGCAATATAAGAAACTCACAAGGGGACTCTCGCGACAGCAAACCAGCATCCTCACACAACTACGAACAGGTCATGTCCCCCTCAACCACCACCTACACAGGATCGGGGCCCGGGAAACCCCCTTCTGCGCACACTGTGGCACGAAGAGAGAGACAGCTTTCCACTTCATCATGTCATGTCCAGAATACCGAGAGCAACGCCAGAAATTGAGGTCCGAGCTAGCACCAGAAGCGTTTACATTCGCAAACCTACTATCTGGCGAGGCCGAAGTCCCCTGTTATTGCGTTACGTCGCCCAAACGGGCAGACTCAGCACGACATTCACCCACCAAACACACAGGACGAACACGAGAGACAACGGAACGGCAGCTTAGCACCTTGCTACACCTCACAAACACTTAACAACCAGCGGGAGTCCTCCAGGAGGCGCGCCATACCCTATCGGGTCCTTGGGAGTAGACGGAGAAGGTGAAACGGACAGATAGGGAGTCATGTATATTGTTAATATCTTGAATAGGGCTCCGCCCTAATAGATACAAATGGAAACCAAAAAAATAAAAAAAAAAAGCCGTCCTAAGGCGAGCCGAGCCAGGCCTTTCCGATCACTACCAATGGGAGACTATTGAAGTTGTTTCACGCCCATACGACACTCCAATTGGCGGGAACCACATGCAAGGGGTGCTTTGAAGATCGACTCATGCACAGCATAGTTGCATAGTTCCCTCAGCGAAAAGTAATTATCGTACATCTTGGGGTTGCTCGAAATTAGTAATATATCGGAGTCAATTCTTTTATATACATCTCAGTGGAAGAAAGGTGTTTTGAGCTTGATGAGATGCCAGGTATGGAGAGATGGGGTTCCTATTAGGCTATCAAGCCCAGGTTAATTGAGAATCCCCTGCAGTACCAACCAATTTTTCTTGCGGTAATGATCTTGTCCTGGATTGCCTCTGGCCTCTATGCTGTTCTGAAAACATGGCACATAGCTGATTCAAAATCCTTTTAAACACAAACGATACTAGGCAGCCGGGGCTAAAGGCCCGATGGATGGAAGATTCAGTTGTGTAAAATCGTCGAACACCAAACGCTACTGTTATATTTGTTGGAAAATGCCGCATCGCACCGCTCTCCGATTGATTCCCCCGATTCGACCATTTAGGTCGCATAGGCGGACGTGCGGAAAGCAGGGTCGCGGAGTGGCGAATACATATTTCTTCTTGATGTGAAACCTGAGGAATATGGAGAAACAATATTTCCACCAAGGTTTGTAGCAAGAATTTCGAGGTCAGATGTTCTGCTTAAAAATCTGTGACAGCTCGGTTTGGATGCGGTGTGACTGAGGGATAATGTAGGGAGAGAGAACAGCGCGGGAGGGAGAATTAGAACGGAGGGACGAGCGATCTTGGTTCGTTTCCTTGAAGAATTCGTTCAAATTCCGCTTCATCCTCCTTGACGGGATCTGGAAAGAATATCATTAGTGTTGTTGGCAGCTCTTGCCAAAAAGCCGTTGCCATTTCTGCCAGCCATTTTGCCAGCCGGCAGATGGCAGAGTCGCTCAGACCCATTTGGCAGAAATGGCAGAATACTAGAATCGGTTTAGGGTTGGCTGTAAGCCTTGAAAAGTTGAACAATAGGATTTAGTGGACTTGACACTGAGCTGGCGGCGGCGCTCCAGGAATACTATGAAATGACTGTAATTCCGAATCCGGACGAAGAGATCGAACCTTTTGAAGGTGCAGAATCAATTTAAAGAAGATTGAGGCGGCTTTGATGAATATTGAGGGTTTATCGCTACAAAAGTGGTCATTGGTAGGCAGGCGCATCCATACACACATAGATCTGATGTTTTTATCTATGTCTCTCGAATGCAGGGCTTTCTGAAGGATATATAATCCCCCAAAATATAACACGTGAGCAAAGCGTTTGTGTTCTTGAGTACGGGTAGTGAGTGATCAATCGTAACCGGAAAGCAAGAGGAGTCGAATATACATTGGACCTTGGCCGTTGGCATTTAACAGACCCGGTGATAGAGTAGGGAAAGAGAACAAAATCCCACTAACAGCAGAGCCCCGGATGTGAAGGATGACACCTGACCGTATGAAAATTGAACGGCCATCATTTCGAGTGCGAAGCTGAGAGGTGATATAAAGGACCATTCCAAACGGACATGGGAAGAGTAAAAAATGTGTTGAGCAGTTGGGGGAAAAACACTAACTCTCCCCCATTGAGAATGGGAGAGGGAATCGAATAAACTGAGATAACTCCCTCGTTTGTTTATGGTCCTAGTTTCTGAGGTAAAACGTATAGTGGGAACAAGGCATGCGGTTTCAGCATCATTTGATGCAGAAAAATAGGATAAACTCTGATAATATGAGTAGCATTGGAGGGTACGACCCAGCTTCGTATGCAGAATACAAGGAGAGACATACCTGCGTTGTACTGACTCCAATGATGCCATATCTAACGGATAGTCAGCTCACCCTCACGAGTTTAGTTCCGATAGGGGGCCAAAGCATCAGGAATTTTGACAAAACGGGGACTTGCTAGGACTCCCAAATTAATCATAATAATTATCCTTTAGTGTCAGATCTTGATTTAAAAAAGACTATCTTGTTCTTATCAGAATTAAATAGTATTCTATTAAAAACAAAAATAGCAAATCCTCTTGTAATTCCCAACACTTCTGACACTTCTGATTTTTACAATAAGTTAAACAATGAGGAGATACAAAAAATATTAATAGATGAAGCTAATTTTGTATCTCCTTTTTTTCATTATTTTATTCACCTCCTAAAAAAAATAACTGGTATCTAATCCTGTTGATAATGGGTTTAATCCCCTAGTATCCTAAGCGCCTGCCTGCCTAGTTTCGCTGACTACTCGTCCCTCTCAGAGCTCGGCTGCATCGGGAAATCGGGGAAAAGGGTAGTTGCCAGGACTGCTACAGAGACCTACCTAGACTACCTAATTCTCCTAGTGCACGAAGTGCCCGTCTACCGGGAACTTCGCCCCTAAGCTAGCTCTCCCTAGTCCAGGGAGCGCCCTATCAGCTCCTAGCACTTTGTCCAGTTTTACTGATGTGCAACGGAAGGGACAATGTCAGCGCGGGCGTTGGTGTGGTTGGTGATGCCGACAGTAATTGCGTTCAGCCAACGAAGTC
>Ga0157379_10001423_pt1 | contig 19647 bp, 19 predicted proteins | sample S25metaG_FD_121802 | JGI IMG/M metagenome (GOLD analysis project Ga0157379, IMG submission 121802) | Switchgrass rhizosphere microbial communities from Kellogg Biological Station, Michigan, USA - S2-5 metaG | ecosystem: Host-associated > Plants > Roots > Rhizosphere > Soil | place: USA... | reverse complement strand
GGTGCGCCTTCGAGCGCGACGACGAGGACTCGCGTCGCGGGTCCTTCGCCTATTCCCTCGAGCAGGAGCCGCTCCACGTCCGTTGCAGGCGTCGGGAGGAACAAGCGCAGGTCGTTGCGAACGGACAGGTGCCGTTGCGCGTACCCGCCTGCCGCGACGAGCACGACGACCCAAAGCGCGAGCAGGAACAGCGCGAACGGCGTACGTTTCATTCGGCTCGGCAGCGCGTGAGCAAGCTGTCGAGCGCTACGTCGGCATCGAGCGGCACCGAGCTCGCGCCCACCAGAATCACGCTGCCGCCGCCCTGCGTGTCGAGGACCGCAAAGCATCGCGGCTCCGACCCGTGGCCGCTCACCAGCACGCTGCGAAGTCGCCGCCGCGCGCGCGCCTCCTTCGGCGCGAGCTCGATCTGCCACGAACCGGCGTCGCCCGTTGCGCTCAAGACGAATTCTTGCTCGAGCTGCGTGGCGTCGCCCGCGAGCAACCCGACGAACGCCGCGACGAAACCGTTGAGCTCCGGGACGCGTTTGAGCCCAAAGGTGCGCGCGCCTTCGCCATCACGCTCGATGCGCACCGAGTCGCCGCGGATCGTCGTCCTCTCGACATATGGGCTCGTCACGCGGCGCTCGAGGCTACCGGGCCCGAGATAGCCGAGCGTGCCCGAAACGATCAGCGGCTCGCGCAACAACGCCGAGAACCGCGCTTCGGTGAATGCGATGCTCGACGGCGCCTCGCGAGCCAGGCTCGCGACGATCTGCCGCGCATCGAGGGGGGCACCGGCCGCGGACCAAGCAGCGAGCATGAACGTGAATAAGACGACAAGGAGCGCTGCGCCGCGCGCCGTCACGATCGCAAAACGGGGCTGAACATCGCGGCTAAGCTTAGCGCAACGCGACTGGGCGGCGCTGCGCCTCGCCCGCGGCACGCCGGCGGCGGCGTAGTAAACTCGAGATCGACACCCTTTTGAGCGAACCGTCAGCGTGAATCTCGAGATAAGGCGCTGGGCTTTTTGGTCGCCCGAGACTCGAGAGCCGAGCGAATGGCGCGAGCACTGGAGCCGGCTCGACGCGCGCGCCCTCGATGCGAAGATTCAGGGTCGCAGCGTCCCTGCCGCGCAGCGGCGCCGGATGAGCGCGCTCGCGACGCTCGCAGTGCAGATCGCGACCGAAGCCGCCGGGGGCACCGCGGCCGACTTCCTCGTGTTCGCATCGCAGCATGGCGATGTTACGAGCATGCGAGCGATGCTGGACGACGTCGCGGCAGGCACCGAGCTATCCCCCACCATGTTCAGTCAATCCGTTCACAACGCGAGCGCCGGGCTGTACACGATCATCTCCCACAGCCGCGCTCCCGTTTGCGCCCTTTCGTCAGGGGCGAGCACCTTCGCAGCTGCATGGTTGGAGGCCGAGGGTTTCTTGTCGAACCATGTCGATGCGTCGGTCTTGCTCGTGAGCTACGACGAGGCCCTGCCGCCCGAATACGCGGCCTACTCACCGCAGCGCCAGTGCGCGCACGCGCTCGGCCTATTGCTGCGCTCGGCGCGGGGGGAAGGCGTCGAGCTCGCGCCCGCGCCCCCGGAACACGACCAGCCGCTACCGATGGCGCCGTTGTTCATTGCCTGGTTCTTGTCCGCCGAGCCGTCGCTGCGCTGCACGGCGGACGGGCACGGCTGGCTCTGGCGTCGTTCGGGGGTTTGACGTGGAGCCTGTAAGGCTCATCCGCAACCGGGCTTTTTACCTTGATTCGCCGAGAGACTGAGTGCTAGCGTACCGCCGCCATTTTTCGGCTCGGACGGGTGGGGGAGCTGCGGTTACATGGACAAACTCGAGCAAGAGCTCAAGCTGCTATTGATCGAGGCTCTCAATCTCGAGGACATCTCGGCCGAGCAAATCGATAGTGCGACGCCGCTGTTCGGCGAGGGCTTGGGGCTCGACTCCATCGACGCGCTCGAGCTCGGTGTGGCGATTCGCCGCAAGTACAAGGTGAAGATGGACGCCGAGCCCGCAAAGCTGCGCCACCATTTCGCGTCGATCGCGAATCTAGCGCGGTTCGTCGAAGGCGCTCGCGGCTCCGCATAGGATGCCGTCTCGCGACTCGAACGACGACGGCGCGACGCGAAGCAAGACTTCCGGGGTACTGTCGCTCGCTGTAGGCGGCGTCCTCGTCCTGTACCCCGTGCTCATGTATGTCGGTCACGCGCATCTCGCGGCGCGCTCGATGGCCGTGATCCTGGTCGCGCTTTGCGCAGCCCGGCTCGTCGCGCTGCGCTTCGCGCCCGCTGCGCAGCCGGCCAGGACGTTCGGCACCGGGGAGATGCTCGCGATCTGCGTCGGCGCCATCGCGCTCGCGCTACTGACGATCTGGCGGGGCTCGCCACAGGCGATGCTCTACTATCCCGTGCTCGTGAACGCCGTGTTCCTGGCCGTCTTCGCGTGGAGCCTTTTTCATCCTCCAACGGTGGTCGAGCGCATCGCGCGGGCGACCACGCCCGACGTGCCGCCCGAAGCGGCGCCGTATCTCCGGCGCGTGACGATCGCATGGAGCGTCTTCTTCGTTTGCAACGGCGCTGCAGCTCTCTTCACGGCGATGGAGACTTCCTTCGCGACCTGGACGTTCTATAACGGCTTCCTCGCGTACGTGCTGATTGCCCTGATGTTCGGCGCGGAGTTCCTTGCACGGCAACGCGCGATGAAGAACCTACTGAAGTGACGACGAGCGCGTTCACCGCCGCCTTGACCGCGGACAGCGACCATGTCGCGAGCTTCGGGCGCGACGGTGCAGTGCACCGCTGGCAGGATCTCGTCGCCTCGGCTGCAGGCGTCGCAGCCGCGGTTGCGGATCGGCGCGGCCGGCGATGGGCTGTGCAACTCGACGATACGTTTCAGTTCGCCGCGGCGCTGCTCGGCTGCTGGGCGGCCGGCAAGACGCCGGTGCTCCTCGCGATGCCGTTCGCCGGAAGCGGTGATCTCGCGGCGACGTTCGACGGCGTCATCGAGTCCGCGGCGGCCCCAACGCGCGTGCGCGAGTCCGTCGTCTGGGAACGAATCCCACTGACGAAGACGCGGATCGACGCGATCGCGCCGATGGCCGAGATCGTGCTCTATACGTCGGGCTCGACGGGCATGCCGAAAGAGGTGTCCCGCCGGCTACACAACATCGAGGCCGAGCTCGCGGTGCTCGAGCTCTTATGGGGCGCCGAGGTCGGCGACGCGCGCGTCTACTCGACCGTCTCTCCGCGGCACGTCTACGGCATGCTGTTCAGCGTGCTCTGGCCTCTGCTCTATCGCCGGCCGTTCGCCAGGTACCGCCTCGAGTTCCCCGAGCAGGTGGCGAGCGCGGAGAGCGCGGGCCAAGCGCTCGTCTCGAGCCCCGCGCTGCTGAAGCGGATCGATCATCTTCCTGCGGGCGCGGGCCGCTGGCGCGCCGTGTTCTCCTCGGGCGGACTCTTGCCCCCCGACGCCGCGGCAGACGCGACGCGCGTGCTCGGCCCCTGTCCCGTCGAGGTGCTCGGCAGCACCGAGACAAGCGGCGTCGCCTGGCGGCGGCAGATCGATGGCGGCTCGAATACGTTCGAGCCGATGCCGCGCGTCGAAACCCGGATCGGCGAGGACGGCGTTCTCGAGGTGCGCTCGCCGTTCTCGGGACACGCGGGCTGGCTGCAGATGGGCGACCGCGTCCGCTTCGACGCCGCCGGAGGCATCGAGCTACTCGGGCGCGGCGATCACCTTGCGAAGATCGAGGACAAGCGCGTTTCGCTCGCCGAGATCGAGCGCTATCTGCGCGAGAGCCCGTGGGTGGCCGACGCCGCTGCCGTCGCGCTCGACGACGGCAAGCGCCAGTTCATCGGCGCGATCGTGCAACTCAACGCCGCCGGCCGCGCGGAAGTATCGCGCCGCGGCTCGAGACCGTTCAACGAGGCGCTCAAAGCGACGCTCCGCGCACGCGTGGAGCCGATAGCGCTACCGCGCAGGTTCCGCCACGTCGACGAGATCCCGGTCGACTCGCAAGGCAAGCGGCAAGCAGCGGGGCTACAAGCCCTCTTCGCACGCCGATGAGAGTCACCGATCCGATCGTCGTCCACGAGCGCGTCGACGCGCCTGTGGCCGAGATCGCGATCGTCGTGCCGCATGACCTCGCCTTCTGCGCCGGCCATTTTCCGGACATGCCGGTCGTTCCCGGCGTCGTACAGCTGAAGTGGGCGCTGGACCTGGCCCGTCGCCGCCTCGGCGTGCGAGGACGCTTCGCGGGTTGCGAGAATGTGAAATTTCAGCGCGTACTGACGCCCGGCACGCGCGCGACACTCAAGCTCGAGAACATCGAAGCGAGCGGCAAGGTCGCGTTCGTGTTCGAGTCCGCGCGTGCTCGCTACAGCAGCGGACGCTTGCTGCTGCACGCGCGTTCCTGACGCCGATGAGCGAACACTGGTCGGACGTTCCCGAGCGCGGCCATACGGCGGCGTTGGTATTTGGATTCACCACGTACCGCAGGTTCGGCAGGGGAGTGTTCTCCGTTTTGCTCTACCCCGTGGTCGCGTATTTCTTGCTGACGGGCTCCGGCACCCGCAAGGCCTCTCGCGACTACTTGCGCCGCGTGCGCAACCGGCTGGAGGCGCTTGGCCGCGCCATCCCGCCGCGTCTCGACACCTTCCGGCACTTCATCGCGTTCGGCCACGCGCTGTTGGACAAGACGGCGATGTGGGCCGGCGCCATGGAGCCGGCGGACGTCGAGCTCGACGACCCCGCGGCATTACAGCGCGTGCGCGAGCAGCCGCGCGGCGTGCTGTTCATCAGCTCGCACCTCGGCAACGTCGAGGTCTTTCGCGCGCTCGTCGACTCGCAGGAGGCAGTCAAGGTCTCGGCCCTCGTCTTCACGCACGGCTCGCCCGGGCTCAACCGCCTGAATTCCGCGGTCGGCCCGCGCGCGCTCGACGGCATGATCCAAATCGATTCGCTCGGGCCGGACGCCGTAATGCAGCTCCAGGACAAGCTGCGCTCGGGCGAGCACATCGGGATCGCCGCCGATCGTCTCTCGGTGCGGCACGCCGAGCGATCGGTCGCCGTGCCGTTTCTCGGTCAGCCGGCACCATTTCCGGAAGGCCCTTTCATTCTCGCGAGCCTGCTGGCCTGCCCCGTGTATCTGGTCTTTTGCCTGCGTATCGGTCGACGCTATCGCGTGTACGTCGAGCCGTTCGCCGATACGATCGCGCTGCCGCGGCGGGACCGCGGGGCTGCGCTGAAGCTCGTGATCGCGCGCTATGCGCAACGCCTCGAGCACTATTGCTTGATGGCCCCCCTGCAATGGTTTAACTTTTTCGACTTCTGGAACCAGAACGAAGAACGCCAGCACTGAGATGTCACGCGCCCGCGCGTGCGGCGCCTTAGCAGGAGCGGCGCCGTGAACCTCTATCTTCCCGACATTGGCATCGTGAACGCGCTCGGCGCCGGCAAGGCGGACGTCTTGCGCGGCCTTCTATCCGCAGACAGTTCCGGCATGGTGCCGTATGGGGGGCTGCTCACCGGGCGCTCTACAGTCGTCGGCCGCGTACGCGCTCCGCTCCAGCCGGTGCCCGAGTCGCTCGCGAAGCTCGACTGCCGAAACAACCGGCTGCTCGCGACCGCGCTTGCGGAAATCGCTCCCGCCGTTGCCGAGCTCCGCGAGACCGTCGGCCCTCACCGGATCGCCGTCGTGATCGGCACCAGCACCTCGGGCATCGCCGAAGGGGAAGAAGCGATCGAGACGCTTGCAAAGGAAGGCCATATGCCGGCGACGTTCGAATACGTTCGCCAAGAAATCGGGATGGCAAGCGAGTTCGCGGCGCGTTACCTCGACTTGACGGGCGTGCGCTACACCGTGTCGACGGCGTGCTCGTCGTCGGCGAACGCTTTCGCGTCTGCGCAGCGGCTGTTCGCATCGGGTCGCTGCGACGCAGCCGTCGTCGGCGGTGGGGATAGCCTTTGCCGGCTGACCTTGAACGGCTTCGACTCGCTCGAATCGTTGTCTGCCGCCCTTTGCAACCCGTTCAGCGCCAATCGGAGCGGCCTCAACATCGGCGAAGGCGCCTGTGTCTTCTTGGTCACGCGCGAGCCAAGCGGCATACGTCTATGCGGGATCGGCGAGTCGTCCGACGGCTACCACGTGTCCGCACCCGACCCGGCAGGACGTGGCGCCGAAACCGCGATTCGCGGCGCGCTCGCGCAGGCCGCGGCTGCCGCGAAGGACGTCGGCTACGTGAATCTGCACGGAACCGCGACGCTGAAGAACGACGCAATGGAGAGCGGCGTGGTCTCGCGCGTGTTCGGCGATGCGCCGTGCAGCTCGACGAAATCGCTAATCGGCCACACGCTCGGCGCGGCAGGCGCTCAAGAGCTCGGGCTCTGCTGGCTGTTGCTCAGCGAGAGCAATCGAGCGCGCCGCCTGCCCAAGCACGTCTGGGACGGCGCGCGGGATCCGACCCTAGCCCAGCTCAATCTCGTGGAAGACGGTGAGCGCTTCGAGCGCGACATGTTCGTGTCCAACTCGTTCGCGTTCGGTGGCAGCAACACCGCGATCGCGATCGGACGCGCCTGATGGACTCGAGCTCGATACCCGTCGCCGAGCTGCTCCCGCAGGGCCCCGAGGCCGTCGTGATCGACGCGCTCGTCGAGCACAGCGCGACTCGTTCCGTCGCGGTGGCGCACATCGACGAGCGATGCACGTACTGGGAACACTCCGGCGTGCCGGCCTGGGCCGGCATCGAATACATGGCGCAGACCATCGCGGCGCATGCGGGCCTCGAAGCGCGCGCCCGCGGCGAACCGCCTGCGATCGGCTTCTTGCTCGGCACGCGCGCGTACTCGACTTCCGTCGACACGTTTCCGAACGGCAGCAAGCTCACCGTAACCGTCGAACCGGAGATCGTCGACGGCGGCTTCGCGGCGTTCAAGTGCGCTATCGCAATCGACGACGTCGCGATCGACGACGTCGCCGCGCTCGACCGCATCGTCGCGACCGCCGTCGTGACGACGTATCGGCCCTCGACGGAGGAGATCGCGACCCTCCAACCGGCGACGAGGAACGTGTGACGCGTTCGGTCCTAGTCACAGGCGCGAGCAAGGGCATCGGCGCCGCGATCGCGGCTCGGCTCGCGAAGGATGGGTTCGAGATCGCGGTTCACTATCGCAGCGACGCGGACGGCGCCCGGCACACCGCCGCGAGCATCGCGCGCGCCGGCGGCAAAGCCCGCGTGCTGCAGTTCGACGTGACCGACCGCGCGGCCGCGCAAGCGGCAATCGAATCGGACATCCACGCAAGCGGCGCATACTACGGCGTCGTTTGCAACGCGGGTGTCGCACGCGACAACGTGTTCCCGGCATTGACGGGCGATGACTGGGACACGGTGCTGCGAACCGATCTCGACAGTTTTTACAACGTTCTCCACCCTTGCGTGATGCCGATGATCCAAGCGCGCCGCGGCGGAAGGATCGTGACGCTGTCCTCCGTCGCCGGGGTCGCCGGCAATCGTGGTCAAGTGAACTACAGCGCGGCGAAGGCCGGAATCATCGGCGCGACGAAAGCGCTCGCGCTCGAATTGGCCACGCGCAAGATCACGGTGAACTGTGTCGCGCCCGGACTCGTCGAAACCGCGATGGTCGCCGACGCGAACCTCGAAGAAGCCCTGAATCTAATACCGATGCGGCGGCTCGGGAAGCCAGACGAGGTCGCAGCGCTGGTGGCTTATCTCTTCTCGGACCTCGCCGCCTACGTCACACGGCAGGTCATCACGATCGATGGCGGCCTGGCGTGAGGTCCGCTCGCGCGGCACCGCACTTGCGCGTGCTCTGGGCCGACGCAACAGCGATCGACGGCGCGGCGATCGACGCTCTCGTCACCGACGAGGATCGAGAGCGCGTCACGGCGCTCGCGACGCCACGTCGGCGCAAAGAGTATCTATCGGGCCGCGCGCTGCTGCGCCGCGCGCTCGAGCGCCATACCGGGCGCGCCGCATGCTCGCATCGGCTAGCAACGACGCCAACCGGCAAGCCCGTGTGTGTCGACGGACCCGCGCTGAGCCTTTCTCACGACGACGGGCTCGTCGTCTGCGCGGTTTCGAACGGTAGCGCTGTCGGCATCGACGTCCAGTCGCGCTCGCGGGGCCGGCACACGACGGAGATCGCCGATTACCACTTCTCCGCGGCGGAACGAGCGTGGCTGCAACGTGCCCCGAACGCCGACGCGTTCTATTGGCTCTGGGTGCTCAAGGAAGCGTATTTGAAACGGCTCGGCACGGGGCTCGCGGGCGGCCTCGCGCAGCTGGAGTGCCGCGTCGACCCGCCCCTCATCGACGCGACGGCACCGACGCTGGCTGCGCTCGCGCTCTGCTCGCTCGGCACCGCGTTCGTCGGCGTCGCAGCGGACAGTGGTGACCTCGACGACTTCGCGTGCGAACGCTGGACAGGTGAGCACGTCGAAGCGTCACGGCTCGAGCCGATCGCTTACGGCACCACTTTAGTTTAGCTAGCGAGCAGCCGCCGGCGTCAGGTCCTCGCACGCTTCGACCGCGAACGGCACGTTCGACGGCGACAGCGAGTCGGAGCCCGTGTACGCGGCGGCGAGGAACAGCGGGTCCTCGGCGGTGTACTCACGATTCAACGTCGTCTTCGTCGGGTCGAGCCTGAAGCGCTCGACGACGTGCAACTTGTCGCTGTGCGGCGTCGCGCCCGTCAACGTGCCGGGCAAGAAGCCAACCGTGTCGACCACGAGCACGTCGTTCTCCCATTTGCCGATCGAGTGCCCCGCGCGCGTCGGCGCGACGTTCGTCGGGTGTGCCGCGGCCTTCATGTAGATCGTGCGCTCGAGCCCGAGGCGGCCGTATTGGAGCTTGATCGTGTCGGCATTCTGCGTGATTCGATTGACGCCCTCGCCGCCCCAGTCGGACAAGATGCTGCCCTGCTGGCACGAGCGCACCGCGCGCGGCACGGCGGCGAGCTTCTCCATCGCGGCCTTGCCCGCATCCGTGAGCGCGACGGCGGAGCGCGCCGCCGGCCGATTCAACGGCAGTCCACCCCCGTTCGCCTCGGCGGTGCCGCGGGCGCCCGCTATCTCGCGTTGGCCCTCGGGCACGCCGCCGACGCCGAAGTCGGTCGACTTCGAAAGCGGCACGAGCGTGCCGTTGCGGCCCTTCGGGTCCGTCATCACGAGCTGCTCTTGCGCCCAATCGCCCGCGATGTTCGGCTCGCCGCTCGCGGTGCGCGCGGCGCGCTCCGTCGCCGGCTTCGCCTCGATGCGTTGGCCGTAGCGATCGAGCGTCGTGCCGTCCGCGAACACCAGCGTGCTCACGTAGCACGCATGCGGATCCGTGCGATCGGGCGAGCCTTGCACCGTGATCTTCGTTCCGGCCGCGAACATCTCCTGCGTCCATCCCGAGCGGCGCAGCGTCGTAGCGGAGCGCATCTCGCACCGATACGACGTCGTCTTGCCGTCCGGCCCCTTCGCATCGAATTCGAGCCACGAGTGCGGGTTCACGTAGTCGAACTTCGTGACGACGCCGTTGAGCTCGATGTTCTCGTTCATCAAGAACGTGCCGAAGCTGTGGTGTGCGGCGGCCGGCCATGCGATCACGAGCGCGGTACCGAGACAGGCCAGCGATGTCGTTCTCATGCGTTCTCCGTGGCGACGGTCCGAAGACGAACAGTCTAACGCAACGCCCCGAGCGCCCGGCACACGCGCCGATCGTGGCGCTCAGCCGGGCGCCGGCAACGCGCGCTGGTTCGACAGAATCTTGCCGCGCCGATCGAGCTCTTCTTTCGAGAGCTTCGAAAAATCCACGGCGAGCTCTTTGCCGACCTCCATGCCGCGCTTGACGGCGGGCCGGCTGCCGACGTCCTCGAGCCAGCGCTGGACGTGCTTGAACTCGGCGAGGTACTGGCCGAGCGTCTGCCAGCTCATCGACCACGGGTAGCAGATCATGTCGGCGATCGAGTAGTCCGCACCGGCGAGGTAGCGCCGGTCGTAGAGCCGGTTGTTCATCACGCCGAAAAGCCGATTCACCTCGTCGTCGAAGCGGCGCAGCGCATAGGCGAGGTCGCCGTTCTCGGGCTTCTGGGACGCGCGGCGAAAGTGTCCCGACTCGCCGAATTTCGGTCCCTGATTCGCCATCTGCCACATCACCCACTGCGCTACTTCGTATTTTTCGCGCGGCGTTTGCGGCCAGAACCGTCCGGCCTTCTCTGCGATGTACATCAGAATCGCGCCGGACTCGAACACCGAGATCGGCGCCCCGCCGCCGGGCGGCTCGTGATCGACGATGACCGGCATCCGGTGGTTCGGGTTGAGCTTCAGATACTGCGGCGTGAATTGGGCGCCTTGACCAATATCGACCGGAGCGACGCGATACGGCAGCCCGACCTCTTCCAGCAGAATGGCGACTTTCTTGCCGTTCGGGGTGGGCCAAAAGTAAAGATCGATCATGGTGTCCTCCCTGGCGTGCGCGGACTAGTGAGCGCGCAGATCCCAATGCTTGTCGGCGCGCTCGAGCACCGCGGGCAGATCCTCGGCAAGCAAGTAGCGATCAGCGACGAGCTTGTCGGCTGCGGCGCGCACCTGATCCAGATACGCCTGCTTCGACGGGTAGCGCTCGGCGATCGCCGCGCGCGGATCCTTAGCCGCCGCTCGCGCGTCGGCCGTCGCGGGAAATGGAATGTACGAGCCGAGCAGCGGAAAGAGCTGATCCGCCCCGCCGATCGACGCATTCCGATAGTTCCAGCCCGTATAGGTCGCGAGCGGCACCGCGATCTCGGGCAGCCGAACTCCGGCGAGCTCGAGGCCGTCGTGGTCCGTCTGCGGGACGAGATACGGCAGCGGCGTGCCGGGCGAGCCTGCGTGCGGGATCGCGAGATTCGGTGCGCGCGGACCGATCGGCAGCGTCTGCGGCGCACGTACGCCGGGCAGCGACGGGAACGCGACGTCGGCCGCGCGCACGAGCGTCTTGTCGTCGAGACGCGGATAGCGGCTCGGCGGCGGAGCGGCGCCGCCGCGCAGCCATTCGTCCATCGCGACCAACAGCGCGCGCATCGTGAGCCAGTAGTCGTTCGGGTTCTCGCGCTGCGCGCCGAGTCGCGGCTCGGCGGGCGGGAAACGCGTGGGACCATGCTGCGAGCCAGTCAAGAAATAAACGCGCTCGTTGTCCGGCAACACGAGGTCCTGACCGCCGTCGGGCGTCGTATGGATCAGCGCCGCCGAGCGCGCGCCGCCCCAATACTCCACGCCGGTGTTCGTGTAGAAGACCTTCGGCTTGAAGTCGCGCGCGCGCGGATTGTCGAGCGCGCCCTCTTCCAGCCCGGAGGCTGGGTCGTGCAACGCCTGATCCGCGAACGGAAACGACGTTGCGTCGAACTGCCCGAGGTTCGTCGGCGTCGCGCAAGCTCGATTCAGATCGAGGCGGGACGCGCCCGCGATGTGCGCCATCACGCCGTCGAACACCTGCCGGCCGTGCTCGTCCGCGTTGAAGCCGTAATAAAGGAACGTGCGCAGGAACCGACCGCTCTGCGACGCGCCGAAGGCGAGCGCGCGCTGGACTCTCAGGTTCGCGTCGGTCGCCTGCCTAGCCCAAGCGACGGCGTCGCGCACGGCCGCGAACCCGAGACCGGCGAGCGGAGCGCTCGCGACTTCGTACTCGAGCTCGTAGGTGCGGCCCGCCTTGAAGCCGCCCGTGAGCGCCACTCGATTGCCATCGAGCGCATAGCGATTGCGCGCGATGGGCGTCGCCTTGCCGAGCAAGCCGTCGCGGACGGTCAACGTCATGTTCTCCGCATTCGGATCCGTCGCCCTGTAGCGCGCGACGTCGCCGAAGGCGACGGTCGACGCGTCCTCGTTCGGCGTCACGCCGCCGTGCACGCGGCAGTGCGTGTCCGTTAGAGCCGGCACGTCGATCCGCATCGTGCCGTCCGCCGCGTCGAACTCCCAGCCGACCCACAGCACCGTAAAGCCGCGGCGCATCAAGAAGCCGTCGTCGTGGTCGCTCCCGGCGCGATCGAAGCTGTTGAGCACCGTCTTGTTGCCGCGATTCACGACGTCGAGCAGCAGCGTGCCGTTGCCCTTAGCAGGATCCTTTGGTCGAAGGATCGCGACGTCGGCCGAAAACTCGACTTTGCCCGCGGCATTGCGTGGTGCGTGCTCGAGCCCGACGATCGCCAGATTGCGCTTGTTCGTCGGGTCGATCGCGAACCGGATCTTGCCGGTGACCGCCTCGTACGGGCCCACGTCGCCGAACGGCGCGCCGTTCGCGACGTCGGCGCGCTGGGCAATGTCGACGCCGACCACTTCGGCGCGGACGAACGGCGAGATGAAAAGCGGCGCGGCGCCGAGCAGCGCGCACGCGATTCGTGACCACGAAAGTATCGTCCGCATCGAGCCTTCCCCCAGTCGACGTAGAGATCGTCGGCCGCGGCACGGCGCGGCCCCAAGCACGGTGACGAGCGCCGTAGTGTAGCGGATCGAATGCCTCGTTTTGGTCGCGAATCAGGGCGGCTTGCGGGCGCCGAGCCTCGCGAGCATCTCGGAGAGATCCTCCGGGCTGATGTAGAAATGCTCGCAGACGCGGCCCCAGAGCATCGTCGTCGGGACGCTTCGTCCTCCTCGCTCCTTCTGCGTCTCGTGGAGGACCCAGAGCACGACTCGCTCCTCGCGCGTGAGGCCGTCGCGCACGTCGGGGAGGTTATCGCGCGTGACGCCGTCGTTCAAAACGGCACTCGAGCCCGCATCGAACGGCGCCTCCGGATCGATCTCACGCCACTCGCCCGGCGCGAGACGGTCGAGCCCGACGCGGCCGATGCTCGCGCGCACGAGCCGCAGCGTCGGGAAGCCGACGCGCGCGGTCATGCGCCGCACTTGCCGGTTCTTGCCTTCGCGCAGCGTGAGCTCGATCCAGGCGGTCGGTATCTTCGCGCGGTACCGGATCGGCGGATCTCGCGGCCAGAGATTCGCGGGCTCGTCGATCAGACGCGCGTGGGCGGGCCGCGTGACGAAATCGCCGAGGTCGACGCCGCGGCGTAGCGTCGCGAGCGCGTCCTCGGTTGGCACGTTCTCGACCTGCGCCCAATAGACCTTCGCGAGCTCGTGCCGCGGGTTCGAAATCCGCGCCTGAAGCGCGCCGTCGTCGGTGAGCAGCAGCAAGCCTTCGCTGTCCGTGTCGAGCCGGCCCGCGGGATAGACGCCGCGCACGTCGACGTGGTCGGCGAGCGTGCGCCGCCCCGCTTCGCGACGGAACTTGCAGACGACCCCGAACGGCTTGTTGAGCGCGATCAGCACGCGCCGTTCGCGAGCGATACGTGTCTCACGCCGGTCGCGGGACCACCGAGACCGATCGCCGCGCGGCGAGCCAGCCGCCGGCTCCACCGCCCGCGATCTTTACGGCGTGTGCGAGCAGGTACGCCGCGCTGATCGGAATGGAAGCTCCCGACCCGCGCGCAGCGATCTCGTAGATCAACACGGCGGCGACGCCGACGAGCAGCCCGTTCAAGACGATCAGCTCGCGCGATCCGCGCGCGACCCACCATCCGGCCAGCATGAACACCAGGAACAACTCGAGCAGAAAAGCCGCGTTGCCGATCGACGAGAGCGGATCGAGCGCGAATGGCCCATAGCCGTGCAGCACACGAATGCCCATGAGCACGACGAAACCCAAAACCTCGGCGACGAACGCGCCGAGCACAACCCAGCCCCAACGTACGTTACGCATGAGCGAATCCCCCCGAAGCGACCGGGGCGATAGTACTCTCAAACGGGCGCGCGCCGAGCAGTGCCGGAGCGCCGCGGCGGCGCGGCGCCGGATCAGCCGAGGTAACGCTCGATCAGATCGGGCGGCACGGTCGTCGCCGGCACCGGCGCGCGTGCGCCGCCCTTGCGCCGTCGGCGGCGCCCGCCGCGTCCGCCGCGCTGAGAGGCAGATACCGGCTCGAACCACGTCCGCACGTCGGCCGCTAGCCCCACGCCATGCATGTAGTTGTAGAGCGCCTTGCGCAGTCCCGCGCCGAGAAAGTCGTGATCCGTTCCGACGGGATCGACGAACTCGACGTCGTTGTGCGCGAACACGACCTCCGCTGGCGGGCGCAGCTGGATGCCGTAGTGGTCAGGATGCAGCCCAATCGGCGAATGCGCCGTAGCCGAGAACCGATGCCAGTAGGCCGACTGTATGCAGCCTGCGGCGAAGAGCTGGCGCACTCGCTCGAGCGCATCGATCGTGTCCTGCATCGTCTCCGTCGGGAAGCCGTACATCAGATACGCGTGCACCATGATTCCAGCGTCGGTGAACGCACGCGTCACGCGCGCGACCTGCTCGACCGTGACGCCCTTCTTCATGAGACCGAGCAGCCGGTCGGACGCGACCTCGAGCCCGCCGCTCACCGCGACGCAGCCGGACTCGGCGAGCAGCGCGCAGAGCTCGGGCGTGAACGTCTTCTCGAAGCGGATGTTGCCCCACCACGTAATCGCGAGCTTGTCGGCGACGAGCCGCTTCGCGAGCGCGCGCAGCCCGGCCGGCGGCGCGGCCTCGTCGACGAGGTGGAAGCCGGTCTCGCCGGTCTCCTCGATCAGCGCGCGGATTCGCTGCACGACCACGTCGGCGCTCGGCCGATCGTAGCGGCCGATGTAGTCGAGCGACACGTCGCAGAACGTGCACTTCTTCCAGTAGCAACCGTGCGCGAGCGTGATCTTGTTCCACCGCCCGTCGGACCAGAGCCGGTGCATTGGATTCAACATCTCGAGCACGGAGACGTAGTCGGCAAGCGGCAGCCCGTCGTACGTCGGGGTGCCGCTGTCGCGGTTCGAGATGTCGTGCTGCGTCGCGTCGGTCTCGAGCACGACCTCGCCGCCCCGGCGCGCGTAGGTGCGCACGAGCGGCGCGCCCCGGCCCGCGAGCCGCGACAGCAGGTTCAGCAGCGGCCGCTCGCCGTCGTCGAGCGTCACGTAATCGAAGTAGTCGAACGCGCGCGGCTCGCGCAGCGACCGAAGCTCGGTGTTGACCCACCCGCCGCCGAGCACGATCGTCGTGTCCGGCGCCACCGCGCGAATCGCGCGCGCCATACGGAATGCTCCGTACACGTTGCCCGGGAACGGTGCGGTCATCCCGACGACGTCGGGACGCTGCGCCGCTACGAGCTCGCGCGTGAGCTCGTCGAGCGTTTCGTCGACGAGCGTCGGCTCGCCCTCGAGCGCTTCGTGCAGCGGATCGAACGACGGCGCGCTCGCGGCGAGCCGTTCGGCGTAACGTGCGAGCTCGAAGCGCGGGTCGACGCCGGCACGCCAGACGTCCGCGAGATCGTCGACATAGAGGCTCGCCAGGTAGCGGGCCTGCTCGGTCGAGCCGAGCGTGCCGAACGCCGCCGCGAGCTGCTCGTCGACGTCGGCGTGTTGCGCCGACGGCGGCGGGCGAAGGTGCGCGAACCGCGGCCCCTCGGGCAGGAACGAGCGGCCGACGATCCGCAGCGCGAGGCTCGGATCGCGGCGTTGCAGGAAGCGGATCGCGGGCTCCACCGTCTCGACGTAACGCTCGGCATGCGCGAGGAAATGTGCGATCTGCGGCGGCGCGCGCTCGCGCCTCGATACCTCGCGCGCGCGCCGGCGCAGCTCGCGGGCCATCCGCTCCACGAGCGCCGACGAGTACAGCCGCAGAAACAGCAAGAGCGAAGCGTCCGCCTGCGCGACGGCGAGGCCGAGCTCGGCCGCGTGCAAGCGCAGGAAGCCGGTGAGATACGCCGTCGCGGGGTACGGCGTGTTGAGCTGAGTCATCGGCGGCGTGACGAGCAAGACGCGCATGGCGGAGAGCGTAGCGCACCGCCTGGCGCGCAGCGACGCGAATCGGGGCGGCACATCGCCGCCCCGCTCGCTTTGAGACTCAGAACAGTAGACTTAGAACTCGGCTCGGAAGCCGAAATGCCAGACGTCGACGTTGTCGGTGCTGTCGATGCCGAAGCTCAGGGCCATCGACTTCTTGAAGTACCAACGTCCGTTGGCGGACACGCCCGTATCGCTGCCGCTCTTGTCGAAGTCGACGAACTTGAGCGAAGCGTCGAGCTCGAAGTCCTTGCCGATACGCGTGCGGACGCCCGCGCCGAGCCCGAAGCCGTCGTCGTTCACGTTGAACGGACCGACGTCGACCTTGCTGTCGATGTACGACAGCGTGCCGACGAAGTCGAGCGTCGAGTTGATCGGGTGGTGGAAGCCCCCTCCGATCTCATATTGATGCCCGTCCACGCCGGCGTCGTAGCTCTGCTCCTGCCACTCGCCGAGCAGGAACACTTTCTTGCCGAGCTCGTACGACCCTGCGATCGCAAAGCCGTCGCCGTCCACGTGGACGACGTCATCGAGCGACAGATTCAGGTACTTGAGGTCCACGTTGCTGTAGCTCATGTCCGCGAACGCCGCAGCAGGAGCTAGCGCCAAAGCCAAAGAACCAATGAGTGCTACACGGGTCATTTCCATCTCCCACAGTGGAAATTTACGCGAGGCATCGTGGACCGGCCCGCCGGGATGAGCGCGTGCATGCTTCACAACCTTCGCGATCGTGGCAAAGAAACAACTCGGCGATATGTGAAATACCCGCAGGACATATCCGCAGGCGAGCGGAGACGCGCGCTGCGCCTACGTAATTGCAGTGCCTGGCGACGGTCCGCAATCGTATGCGAGACTGCGGCATGTTTCGAACACTGTTGCGCGACAAGCTCTACACGCTAGTCAACATCGCAGGGCTGTCGCTCGCAATCGCGTCATGCGTCGTGCTCGGGATGTACCTTCGCAGCGAGCTCACGTACGACCGCTACAACGCGAACGCGGATCGTATCTATCGCGTCGAGCAGGAATTCAAGGCCGACGGCCGCTCGCAACGCGTCGCGATGGTGTCCAACCTTCTCGGCCCAATGCTCGCAGAAGAGCTCGCAGACGTGCGGGCGTACGTGCGCTTTCTGCCTGGAGTGCAGCTCGGCGCGACCACCGAGCGCGCGATCAGCCACGGCAACGACACGTTCACTTGGTCGGACGTGTACCTTGCGGACCCGAACGTGTTCGAGGTGTTCAGTCACGAGATCCTCTACGGCGACCCGAGGACCGCTCTCGTAGACCCATCGTCCGCGGCGGTGAGCCGCAGGTTCGCGCGCAAGTATTTCGGCGAAGCGAACCCGGTTGGCGAGACGATATCGCTCGACCACGGCGAGGCGCGCACGATCAATCTCGTGTTCGACGATCAGCCGCCAAACACCCATCTCAGGTACGACGTGTTGCTCTCGTATAACGCGGCTCCGCCGGCGCCTCGAGACGAGATTGAGCGCGCGCGTGGCCTGTTCGCCGGCGAAACCTTTACTTACCTCCTACTTCCGGAGCGGTACGACGTGCACCGCTTCGCGGCAGCCGCGGCCGCGTTCTACGAGCGCCATATGGCGGCCCGTGCCCGCGAAATTCATTCCGAAGGCTGGTCCGCCTGGCTCCGGCCGCTCGCGGACATTCATCTATACAGCGACGTGGAATGGGACCGCCCGGTCGGCAACCGCTACTACGTCTACGGGCTCGAGGCCGCAGTCGTGTTCCTGTTACTGATCGCCTGCATCAACCATGTGAACCTCGCGACCGCCGCCGCCGGACGACGCGCACGCGAGATCGGCACGCGTAAGATTCTCGGCGCGACGCGCCGCGCGCTGGCTTTGCGCTTCATCGGCGAGTCGCTGGCGCTCGCGATCGTCGCTCTGGTCGTCGCGCTGGTCATCGTCGAGCTCGTCGTGCCGCGGACGCCGATTGCGGATTGGCTTGGCACTGACGCGGCGCTTCGTCCCACGAGCGAGCCGCTGCTGCTTGCAGCCTCGTTCGGATTCGCGCTGCTCGTCGGCGTTGCGGCGGGCTTCTATCCGGCTTTCTACCTTGCTGCCATTCCGCCACTGACGGCGCTCACGCGCGGCGACAAGCTCGGCGGCTCGGGGACCCGGTTCCGCGAGCTGCTGGTGCTCGTGCAGTTCACGGTGACGGCTTGTGTGATCGCCTGCACGCTGTTGATGGCGGCCCAGATGAGCTACATCGCGAACCGGCCGCTCGGCTTCGAGGACACCGGCAAGGTCGTAGTTGAGCTCCGCGGCGTCGACACGATCGAGCGGCTGTCGACCATCGAGAGCGAGCTCACGGCGAACAAACGGATTCGAGCCGCGACGTCGTCAATGGCGATGCCAGGCATGGAGATCACGAGCAGCTACATGGACGTCGAGACGAACGACGGCACGATGAAGGGCGTGCTCGTGAATCATCTGCCCGTGCAAGAAAACTTCATCGACGTGCTCGGCATCAGAGTCGTAGCAGGCCGCAACTTCTCGCCCGATGTCGCGGCCGATGTGCGTGGCGGGATGATCGTCAACGAGACACTCGCCCGGCAGATGGGCTGGGCGAACCCACTCGGCAAGCGCATGGGCCTGCGCGGCCGCACGGTGATCGGAGTCGTGCGCGACTTCAACTACAAGTCCCTGCATGCGCCCGTCGAGCCACTGGTGATGTACGAGAGCGTGGTGAGCTACTCCGGCTTGCCGGCGGAGCAGCGCGGGCTCCAGCTTCGCTACCTCGTACTCGACATCGCAACGCGAGATCTGACCGACACGCTCGCGTTCGTCGAACGCACGCTGCGCAAGCTCGATCCCGAGCACCCCTTCGAGTACCGGTTTCTCGACGAGGCGCTGGGTCGGCAATACTCCACGGAGCAACATCTCATGAACCTGATCGGCGTGTTCTCCGCGATCTGCGTTTTCGTCGCGTGCCTCGGGCTCTTCGGGCTCGCGACGTTCACGACCGCGCGGCGCACGAAGGAAATCGGTATCCGCAAGGTGCTCGGCGCATCGACATCGCAAATCGTCGCGCTGCTGTCGGCACGCACCCTGCTGCTCGTCGCGCTCGGCTCCGTTCTCGCGTCTGCGCTCGCGTACGTTGCGATGGCTCGCTGGCTCGAAGCGTTCGCGTACCACGTCGACCTCGGTCCCGCGCCGTTCGCGTTCGCTGCCGCGATCTCCTTGGTCGTCGCGCTCGGCACCGTGTCGCTGCAGTCGCTCGGCGCCGCGCGCACGCGGCCCGTGCAATCCCTGCGGCAAGACTAGACAAACGAACGGACGTAACCGCAGCGGTCGCCGCTAGGGCTCCACTCGGACCACGGTGCGACGCGCGTGCCAGTCGCCGTCGCCGCGCGGCTGTGCGACCTCGGTGGACCAGCTGACCTCGATCTCCGCGCGCGGCAGACCCGCGCCGATCAGGAGCTGCGCGACTTCCTTCGCGCGCGCCTCGGGCAGCGTGTCTCGCTCCGTTATCACGGTGCCGTCGGACAGCAGCGTCGCTCCGCGGTAGCCCCGCACGACGATGTGACGCGCGTGAGCTTGCGTCGCGTAGCCGAATATCTGCGTGAGCACGTCCGCGTGCCGGGCCATGATCGGCGTGTCGAAGTCGTACTCGATCGCGAACTCTTGCGGCCCGGTGAGCGCCGGCTTCGCGGCGGCCGCGCCCGGCGGCGGCTCGAACGCGAGCCGCCCGCCACTGGGGCCCGGCGGACGCGGCGCGAACGGCACCTGATATCGGTCCTCGGCTGGCAGGACCGTGTTGCACGCGCCGTCGAGCTCCGGGAGGGTCGAGACGTTGACCGGATCGAGCACGACGCCGCCG